>Ga0209578_10004258_pt1 | contig 10368 bp, 8 predicted proteins | sample tdAd472_FD_187127 | JGI IMG/M metagenome (GOLD analysis project Ga0209578, IMG submission 187127) | Marine sediment microbial communities from the Atlantic coast under amendment with organic carbon and nitrate - tdAd47.2 (SPAdes)... | ecosystem: Environmental > Aquatic > Marine > Coastal >...
TTTTTGCCACGAAATCACTTTGTCCGGTTAGGCGTAAGCCATTTTGGTTGATGGCGTCGACGTGCGCCTGAAAGGGGTCGTAGGCCCAGACTTCCACATCGTCGAGCTTGCCGAGATGCGCTGCAAACAGGCTGCCGATGGCACCGCAACCGATAATACATACTTTCATGTTAGTTTCCTCTATTGTTTAAATGGTCATCAATTCGGTTGTTTTTAATGGCTGGATTCTTTTTGCGACCAGCCCAATTCTACACCTTTGACTAGGCGGTATAGCGTTTCATGGTAAGGCGCTGGGACACCGACTTTTTTGGCCGCCCTCACTATTGACCCGGTAATCCAGTCTACCTCGGTTAAGCTCTTGCTGCGAACATCGTTGAGCATGGAAGTGACATGGGCGTACTCTTCGCCGCCACTGGTGCCCTGACTAACCGCTTTGCAGTTCATTTCCCAGGGGTTGCCGCTAAGTTTGATACCCTGCGCTTCTGCGATACGAATGCCTTCCATCATCATATCATGTACCAGATTACCTAAGTCTTCGATATTATCGCGTTTTGCGTATGCCGGTACGTGCGGTAGGTTGGTTACCGCAGAAATAGCATTTACGGCGGAGTTAAATATTAGCTTGGACCATAGGTGCGGACGCAGGTCTTCATAGGCTTCTGCGATCAGACCGGATTTGTTAATCAATGCTTCTGCCTGCTGTACGAAATCGAAATCGGGGCCGCCGCCTTCCCAGGGGCCCATCCAGGTAGCGGTATCCAGTTCATACTCCACATGGGTGTCCGAATGACGGACACCACTCATGAAGGTGACCCCGGAAATAATTGGCCAGTCGCCGTAGCGACGCACGACTTCTTCACAGCCCAGACCGTTTTGTACCATCAGAATCGAAGCGTTCGGGAAGTGGCCTTGTAGACTTTTGGCGCTGGCTTCTACCGCATTGGTTTTGGTCGCGATAATGACCAGGTCAACATCACCAAGATCCGCCGCGTTAGTTGAGGCAGTGACCTTGGCATGCAGGTTTGACTTGCCGCTGACTTTTAAGCCGTTTTTATTCAAATCCTGGGCGTGATTTTCGCGGCGGGTCAGCACAGATGTCTCGATGATGCTGCCTAAATGCCCAACAAACAGGCTGCCAATCGCACCCGCGCCAACGATACAAACTTTTTTAATTTCTCTCATGTCGACATACCAACTTGGTTTTTAAGGTTAAAAGACTAAATAGTTAAAAGGTTAAATTATGTAAATCAATAAGTTGTGCTCGACACACTTGTTGACAAATAGCCATCCTACGCAACCCTTGCAAGACAGCGGTAGAGAGACAGGGTGCTGGTGAGAAAAGCGATATCACCAATCTATGAGGTGGTCATGCCGAGCCGAAGCAGTTTTTTAGAAGCGTAGCGGAACATTATAATTTGTCGGTCCATGGTTCGGAGCAAATTTATGCTCGCGCGACACTCATTATTCATCTTGGCATAATAGTAATAGGTCGGCTCGCTGTCTTGCCTGGGAATGCATAACTGGTTGACTGTTAGCGCAGGACGCTTGAAAGGCGGAGCAATCAGGAGTTTAATGCTGTTTAACAGGCGAATATGGGTCGATGGAAGGATGCGGTGCCGACAGGATTGTCTAGCAAGCTAGGCGAAGTTTAAAGCCTCTCAATAAAAATGAAAAGATTTGAAAATCGGTGGTTTAATTCTGCCAATGTTAGTGGCGATCAGTAAGGTGCGCTGAAAGTCAACTAGTTGCACGTTGCTAGGCAAGACAAGTATCGGCCTGCCAATTAACATTCTCAGCCTCGATTATTTTATAATTTGTCGTCAGAATTAAGTCTACAATGGCCGCTGATGACCCTAAAAATTCATATACAGGAGATCAACATGAGTGATGTAAAAGTAGGTGTAATTTTTAAATCCTATGAGCCGATGTCAGCGATTAAGCAATATGCGGCATTGACTGAAGAGATGGGTTATCAAGGTGGTTTCTGGATAGCGGAAGCCTATCACTGGTTCCGTCAGTATGGTTTGGAAGCGCGTGGTTGTTTCGGTACCTTAGCAGCCGCGATCAGCGCGACGAAGAACATTCCGATTGGTTTGGGTATTACCTCGCCTTACATCCGTCACCCTACCGTACTGGCCGCAGAAGCGGTTGGCATGGATGAACTATCCGATGGTCGTTTTATCATGGGTATCGGTGTCGGTAAAGTAGGTATTGAATACCTGGAATATGATATTGCGGAAATGCCGCCTGTTCGAATTCACCAAGAATCGATGGACATTATGCGTAAAGTATTCAGTGGTGAGCAGTATGCCTACAAGGGTGACTTCTTTGAATCGACTATGCCTGCCTATGACCGTGTTGCGGATGGTCTGCGTACCGATATTCCTATCTACGTTGGTGCGACGGGTCCTTTCATGCAAAAGCTGGCGGGACGTTCCAGCGACGGTATGCTGCTAGCAGGTCTGACTTCACCGGCGTTTGTTAAATACGCCATCGACAACATGAAAGCGGGTGCTGAGAAGAAAGGGCGTAGCCTGGACGCAGACTTCCCGGTCGGTGGTGTGATACTGGCGGCCTGTAGTAAAGACGGCAAGCGAGCCAAAGACGCGACACGTCGTTCTACGGGAACTTATGTGGTGAACAAGCTACGCAACATTAAGAATGACGTGATTCTAGCGGGTTCTGGTTTGCCCGACGAAGCTTGGGATCCGTTCCGCAAAGCGATTAAAGAAGGTACAGACGATAACGTCACACACTTGGTCACCGATGAAATGCAGCGTAAGTTCACCGTGATTTCAGGTACCCCGGATGAGTGTGCGGAAATCACCCAGGAGCTGATTGATGCGGGCTTAAACCTGCCGTTATTGGAAGTGGTTGGTGCGAGCGAAGCGGACAACCTGGAAAGCGTACGTCTGTTCGGCGAAGCGGTTATGCCACAGCTGAAGCCAGCTTCTTAATCCGTTCGGGTCAACCAAGTTTAAAACCCCGGTTAGCGCCGGGGTTGTTGAATAGTGAAAGGAACATAAAGCAATGAAATTAGTAACTTTTAAAATTAAAGCAACAGGTGCGCAAACTATCGGTGCTTATACCGAGAATGGTTATGTGGACTTGGTGGCGATTACGGGCGGTGAGTTGCCAAACAATATGATTGATTTCCTTAATGGTGGCGAAGCGACAATGGGTCGTGCGCGTCAAGCACTGGCGGAAAAAGATGTCGTTAGTTGTAAGGGTAATTGTCTATATTCTGAAGATGAAGTGGTGCAAATGGCACCCGTGCCGCGTCCTGGCAAAATTATTCACACTTCCTGTAACTTCGACGCGCACCTGAAAGAATTAACGGGCTGGCAAGCGCCGGAATGGCAGGATCATGGTTGGGGTGACTTCCACTTTGAGCACCCGACAGGCTTCCTTGAAGCACCTTCCTGTGTGGTGGCAAATGGACAGGGGATTGAAATTCCACGTTTTACCAAGCAGCTCGATTTTGAAATTGAAGTGGGCATCGTGATTGGTAAAAAAGCTAAATGTGTGACGCCAGAAGAAGCATTGGATTACGTCGCTGGTTTAACCATTTTTAATGACGTATCGGCGCGTGATATTCAAGCGCGTGAACACGCCAACAAAGTGATTTTGATGGGTAAGAGCTTTGACGGTTCATGTCCCTTCGGTCCTTGGCTGGTGACCAAAGATGAAATCGGTGACGTCAACAATTTAGAAATGAAGTTACGCTTAAACGGCGAAGTGCGTCAGGATTCCAATATGGCGCAGACCCATTACAACGTCCAGCAGCTGGTTTCCTGGTGGTCTGAAATGACGTTGGAGCCGGGCGATATCATTACGACAGGTTCACCTCCGGGCGTCATTTCCGGTATGGAAAATCCGGTTTGGTTGAAACCGGGCGACTTGGTGGAATGTACCGTTGAAAAGCTGGGTACGCTGGCAACACCAATCATCGATTAAACCCTTTCGTAAACGGTGCCGTCTGCCACCTGTGGACGGTGCCGAAGCAATTTCTAATTTCAAATTTCATAGAGGACAGAGTTATGGCTACAGTGGACAAAAATCTTGTCGCCAAGGCTGTTGAGCAGATTGACCGTGACCGTTTGATAAAAATGGTGATGGATCTGGTCGATATTCCAAGCCCTACCGGTTATGAGGGCGATTGTGCCCGCGCCGTTCATCAGATGCTGGGCGAAGCTAATTATGATGCGGTATTACAGCCAATCGGTGATGAGCGTTACAACGCCGTTGGGCGCTGGCAGGGGCAGGGCGGTGGTAAATCCCTGATGTTTAACGGCCACCTGGATACTTCTTTCGGTCCTGAGCAGGCGCACCGTGGTCTCGGTTACCAGTGTAAAGGTACCCTGGTTGATAATGAGTGGATTTACGGCATGGGCTCTTTCAATATGAAGAGCGCGATGGCTACTTACATCATGGCTTCCGAATGTATCCAAAAGGCTGGTATCAAGCTGGGTGGTGATGTCGTGATTGCGGGTGTTGCCGGTGAGATCGAAAAAGCACCAGTGAATGATCATGAAGGCCCGATGTATCAAGGTTATGGTGTGGGTACTAAATTTGCCATCACCCATGGCGCAATTGCCGATTTTTGTATTCTGGGCGAACCCACTAATTTGATGTTGATCGCGCAGCATTGCGGTAGCTGTTGGGTTAAGATTACTGTGCCGGGACACCTGATTCACACGGCATGGTCGGATGTGGGTAAAAACGCTATTAACAAGTCGCGTAAAGTATTGGACGCTATTCACGAATGGATTCCCGATTATCTCGAACGCAATACCTTGGCTGACGGCTTTCAACCCAAGGTAAACGTTTCCGCTATTGAAGGTGGTTGGTCATGGCGTGGTGCGCGAACTCCGGATAACTGCGTTATCTATATGGATGTACGTACTCTGCCGGATAAATTCCCACTGGAAGCCTACAATGAAGTGCGCCGCCTGGTTGAAGGGCTGGTAGCAAAAAACCCTGAGTTGCAGGGCACCAAAGTGGAAACATTTATGACTACTCCAGGCACTTCAATTCCTGAAGGGCATGAGTTGATACAGAATATTGTGCAGGCGCATACAGACCAGTTGGGCGAGGCTCCTAAGCGTGCAACCGAAGTCTGGATGTCTGATGCTGCGCACATGAACCGATACGGTATCCCGACTGTGAACTATGGTTCTGCGGGGCGTATTCGTACCGGTGGTGGTGGTTTCTCTACGCACCAGGGTGAAGCTGTGCATATTGACGATATGCTGGATATTATTAAGGTTTACATCCAGTGTATGATGCAGATCTGTGGTGTTGTTGAATAAAGTAAAACTAGTAACGAAATAAACTGCCAGACAGGTTTGTCTGGCAGTTTAGTCTTTTCATTTCATGTGGTTGTCTAGGCGGTGGGAGCGTGCGTATCCGTTGACAGGCACATACAAAAAGCAGGTGGTCGTGATGTTGAACCCCGAGCAGGTCATTGATAAGGCAACGCAAGGACTGCCTATTAATCAAGAAGAAGCCCTTTCATTAGCCAATTTTGATCAATTGGATGAGCTGCTGGCAGCGGCGACACAGATTAGAGATAGCGGCCATGACGCTGTTATTACCTACTCTCCGAAAGTTTTTATTCCCCTAACCCATCTTTGCCGTGATGTCTGTCACTATTGTACTTTTGCCAATCCGCCGCGGCTTGGCGAGAGCGCGTATCTGAGTGCCGAAGAGATTTTGGCAATTGCCCGTGCCGGGGTCGAAGCGGGTTGTCATGAAGCACTGTTTACGCTGGGGGATAAACCAGAGCTGCGTTACAAAACAGCGCGACAAGCTTTGCAGGAGTTGGGGCATGAAACAACGATCTCTTATCTGGCGGAAATGGCGCAACTGGTGCTTGATGAAACCGGTTTATTGCCGCATTTGAACCCCGGTGTTTTAAAGCGTAATGAGTTAGCACAACTACGCACGGTTTCTATTTCTCAGGGTATGATGCTGGAAAGTGGTTCTGAACGGCTTGCTGAAAAGGGTATGCCGCATTACGGCTCTCCCGATAAACACCCCTATGTTCGTCTGGGGTCATTAGCAGCCGCTGGTGCTGTCAATGTGCCCATGACCTCCGGCATCTTGATCGGTATCGGCGAAACGCGTCAAGAACGTATCGAATCGCTGCTTTCGCTGCGTGAATTGAATGATAGCTATGGGCATTTGCAGGAATTAATCATTCAAAATTTCAAACGCAAAGCCGACACCAAAATGCGCAATGCGCCAGAGCCTTCACGTGAAGATTTGCTCTGGACAATTGCGGTAGCGCGCATCATTTTTGGCGGCAATGTAAATATTCAAGCACCACCGAACTTATCGCCAGAGGCGCTACCCGAAATTATCCGGGCCGGAATCAATGACTGGGGTGGCATCTCGCCAGTAACCCCGGATCATGTCAATCCGGAAGCGCCTTGGCCGCATTTAGGTATTCTTTCCAGAGCGTGCGAGGCAGAAGGTAAAACCTTGATTCCGCGTTTGCCGCTGTATCCGAAATATACGGAAAATTTGGATAAATGGGTTGATCCCAAGCTGCACAAATACGTTCTGGATCAAATGGATGCCGAAGGCTTTGCCCGCACCGGCAATTGGTCGCCGGGCGCTAGCACTGACATTGTAGCTGCGAAACCGATACGGCTGATCGGTGCCGATGTTATTGCTGGCACACCGGTCATTAAAACCAAGGTCAGTCGGCTGGTGGATAAAGCGGTGAGCGGAGTGCGTCTCGACGAACAGGAAATCAGCACCCTGTTCAGTGCGCGTGGCCGCGATTATGAAAATCTCTGTGTCGCTGCCGATGAGCTGCGCAAAGCGGTAAATGGCGATACCGTTACTTATATTGTTAACCGTAATATTAACTACACCAATGTCTGTTATTTTCGCTGTCAGTTTTGTGCCTTTTCCAAGGGCCGGTCTAACGATAGTTTGCGCGGCAAAGGCTATGATTTGCCGCTGGAAGAAATTCAGCAACGAGTGACCGATGGCTGGGATCGAGGCGCTATCGAGGTTTGTCTGCAAGGTGGTATTCACCCCAGCTATACCGGTCAGACTTATATTGATATCGTCAAGGCGGTTAAGCAGGCGCAACCGAATATGCATGTCCATGCGTTTTCAGCACTGGAAATTACTCAGGGTGCTCAAACGTTGGGAATTCCCGTGTTGGATTTTCTGAAACAACTGAAAGCGGTTGGTTTAGGTACTTTGCCAGGTACGGCGGCGGAGATTCTGGACGATGAAATCCGTAACATTATTTGTCATGACAAGCTCAACACCCAGGAATGGTTGGATGTTATTAGGGCGGCCCATTCGATTGGCTTGCCGACCACTTCCACCATTATGTACGGCCATGTAGAGAGGCCAGTGCATTGGGCGCGGCATCTGTTACATTTGCGTGATTTGCAGGAAGAGACCGGTGGCTTTACCGAGTTTGTGCCGTTGCCGTACGTGCATATGGAAGCGCCACTCTATCGCAAAGGTAAATCGCGCCGTGGCCCGACTTTCAGAGAAGCGGTATTGATGCATGCCGTCGCACGATTGACACTCTATCCTCATATAAATAACATCCAGACCTCCTGGGTTAAGATGGGCCAGGAAGGTATCAAAGCCTGCTTGCGAGCGGGTGTTAATGATCTCGGCGGCACACTGATGGATGAGAGCATTAGCCGAGCCGCAGGAGCGGCTCATGGTCAGGAGATGAACCCGGCACAAATGACAGCGCTCATCGAATCGGTTGGCAGGCGGGCACAACAGCGCGACACCAGATATCATCTTATTGGCGGTTCGGGCGTCGGAACACTGGCTCGCTCCTCGGGGGTGGAGGCCATCGCGGCAAGATTATCAGTCTGAAAGGGGTTAGCTTTTGCTGGCCTGATCCAAAATTAAAAAGTCAATAGCATGAGGTTTTAACATGAAGCGCCCTGAACAACGTTTTGATTATTCTGCGTTACCCCAACGTGATCGCTGGGAACTTCCTAATGGGGCCAAAGTGGCCGTCTATACGGTCGTCAATATCGAAGAATGGAATATTGAGAAACCCATCGCGCGTGAATACGTCACTTCTCCTGCGGGAGTGGTGACTGTGCCTAATGTGCCGAACTGGGCATGGCATGAATATGGAATGCGAGTTGGTATCTGGCGCATCATGGAGGCGATGGCGAAACGTAACTTGAAAGCCACTGCCGCTATTAATGCCTGTGTTTGCAAAGGTGCGGGTGAGCCGGTTGCCAAGGCAATGTTAGAGGCAGGTTGGGAGTTTATGGGCCATGGCTACCACCAAGCGGCATTGCACACGGTGGAGGATCAACGGGATAATATCCGCAAATCCTTCGCGTTACTGTCAGCTTACACCGGCAAAGACCCTAAAGGCTGGTTAGGGCCAGGTTTGCATGAAACGCTGGAAACCTTGGATTACCTTGCTGACGCTGGTTTCAAATATACCTGCGATTGGCCGATGGATGAGCAGCCATTGGAAATGCGTACCAGCTCGAAACCGATAGTGTCTATGCCGTACAGCTTCGAGCTAAGTGATTTGCCGATGATGGTAGTACATCATCATCAATCTCAGGTGTGGTTGGATCGCGTGACAGGACAGTTTGACCGGCTCTATGCGGAAGGCGCAAACCAACCGAGGGTCATGTCTATGAGCGTACACCCTTACATTATGGGGGTGCCGCACCGCATAGGTTACTTTGAAGCAGCGCTGGATCATATTACCAAGCATGAGGATGTATGGTTCACAACCGCCGAAGAAATCTATGACTGGTACGCGCAGGGCAGTCGAGCTTAAGCTGCTGCTTGGCCCCGGTTTCATTCCCAGTCAATTCATTAGGCGCTCGCAGACAAGACAGAAAAGCGCGGCTGGCATAGTATGTTAGCCTAATGCTGAGGATGTTAGAGCGTTTAGACTGCGGCGCTATTTAACCCTAATAGGCAATGGCTGCCAATGCGGAGCGGCGCCATTGTTTCTCACGATTAATCGCTACTGGAAATTATTGTTATGACCACTATTTCAAAAGATAAAATTTGGACCAGCGAATTGAATGACCGCGATGAAGTACAGTCCGGATTCGATCGCACGAAAACTATTCGTTTTTACGATACCACCTTACGCGACGGCGAACAGTCGGTAGGCGTTTGCTTTACCCCAGAAGAGAAAGTTGCTATCGGCAATAAACTTAACGAGCTGGGCATTGGTCGGATCGAATCAGGTTTTCCACGGGTATCGCCGGAAGACACCAAGGCGGTCGAAGGCTTGCTGGCGTCAAGTTACCGTTCCAAAATCTGGGGCTTCGCACGCTGTGTGCAGGCCGATATCGACGCCCATATTGAGCTGGGCACCGAGGCAATCCTGATCGAAATCTCTACCAGCGAAAGCAAAATGAAAGCCTATGGCTTTACTCGAGAAAAAGTATTAGAGAAGGTAGCGGGTTCGGTTAAACATGCCAAAGCCAATGGCATTAAACAGGTCAATTTCTTTGCGGTCGACAGTACCCGTAGTGATCTGGAGTTTTTAAAGAAGGTTTATTTGACGGCCATTGAAGCGGGTGCTGATGAGATTTCAGTGGTGGACACTATTGGTGCCTGTGCGCCTGAAGCGGTTGAATACCTGATTCGTGAAGTGAAAAGTTGGGTCGGTGATGTGCCGGTGCACTGGCATGGACACAACGATTTCGGGATGGCGACAGCAGCAGCGGTCGCAGCGGTGCGCGGTGGTGCCGACTGGATCCAAGGTACGATAAACGGCATGGGTGAGCGTGCTGGCAATGCTGATATTTGTGAAGTCGCCTTGGCGTTGCAACTGCTTTACAACGTACCTGTGGAAATGGATTTATCGAAAGCCCGTGAAGTGTCAAAAGTGGTTCAGCAGGCTGGTGGTTATACGGTAGATGGCTGGAAACCTGTGGTCGGTGAGTATCTCTATACCCGTGAAAGCGGCGCAGTTGCCAGTCAGTTCCATACGCCAGAGGCGATTGAGCCATATTCTGCTGAAATCGTTGCGGCTGAGCGTCGCATTGTTCTAGGTAAGAAAAGTGGTTTGGATAGTATTCGGATCAAGTCAGATGATTTGGGCCTGAACGTACCAGCAGAAAAGTATGCAGAGATTCTAGGCGTCGTGAAAACAACCGCGACAGCGGCACAGCGTTTGCTGACGGATGATGAATTCAAAACAATTGTTGCTGCAGCGCTTTAGCGTCGAATAGCCGCATTAAGCAAATGTTGAGCAGTGACACAATTTAATTGGGAGAGTAAAACATGAGTGATGTAAAAGTAGGTGTAATTTTTAAATCCTATGAGCCGATGTCAGCGATTAAGCAATATGCGGCATTGACTGAAGAGATGGGTTATCAA
>Ga0209578_10004264_pt1 | contig 10354 bp, 11 predicted proteins | sample tdAd472_FD_187127 | JGI IMG/M metagenome (GOLD analysis project Ga0209578, IMG submission 187127) | Marine sediment microbial communities from the Atlantic coast under amendment with organic carbon and nitrate - tdAd47.2 (SPAdes)... | ecosystem: Environmental > Aquatic > Marine > Coastal >...
CCGGGGCTGTTTTAATCTCTAGTCCCAAGGAGGGAACGATGTTTAAGGGTTCATTCGTCGCTTTGATCACCCCATTCAAAAATGGTGCGGTGGATAAAGCGGCGTTCAAATCCTTCGTCGACTGGCAGATCGCCGAAGGGACCGACGGTCTCGTTCCCGTGGGGACGACCGGTGAGTCGCCGACGCTTTCGCATGACGAACATGACGAAGTAATCGAGCTTTGCATCGAAGCCAACAACGGCCGCGTGCCGGTGGTTGCGGGAACCGGGTCGAATTCGACCGCCGAGGCGATCCGTCTGACCAAGCACGCCAAGCAGGCCGGTGCCGACGCTGCGCTGATCGTCACGCCGTATTACAACAAGCCGACGCAGGAAGGCCTGTACCGGCACTATGCGGCGATTGCCGATGCGGTCGATATTCCGATCATCGTCTACAACATTCCGGGCCGCAGCGTCGTCGACATGACCGTCGAAACCATGGCGCGGCTGTCGAAGATCGCCAACATCGTCGGCGTCAAGGATGCGTCGGCCGACCCGATGCGCCCGATGAAGACGGCCATGCAGATCGGCCCTGAGTTTTCGCAGCTTTCCGGCGAAGACGGTACCATCGTGCCCTTCCTGGCCGGTGGTGGCGACGGTTGCATCTCGGTGACGGCGAACGTTGCGCCGCGTGCGTGCGCGGAACTGCATGATGCATGGCAGGCCCGCGATCTGGACACGGTGATGGAAATTCAGACGCGCCTGATGCCGTTGCACATCGCGATGTTCTGCGAAGCCAGTCCGGGACCGGTCAAGTACGCCGCCAGCCTGCTCGGCAAGTGCGAAGCGGACACGCGTCTGCCGCTCTGCGAAATCGCTGAAAGCTCCAAGGCTCAGGTGCGCGAAGCGATGCAGTCCGCGGGCTTGCTGAACTAACGGCATTTAGTTGGCGTCCCGTTTTTGGGGCGCGAACGGAGCCGCCCTGTTTGGGGCGCAAATGGATAAGCCATGGCCGGCAAGAACAAAAAGAAAAAGACCAGCGGCAATGTCGTCGCGCAAAATCGGCGCGCACGCAGAGACTACAATATTGTCGAAACCGTGGAAGCGGGCATGCAGTTGACCGGCACGGAGGTAAAATCCCTTCGTGCCGGACGCGCCAGCCTGAACGAGGCGTTCGCCGGGGAAAAACACGGCGAGATGTATCTGTTCAACGCGCATATCCCGCCCTATGAAGGCGCATCGCGCATCTTCAATCACGAACCGGTCCATGACCGGAAACTGCTTTTGCACAAAAAGCAGATGGCGCATTTGCTCGGCTCGCAAAAACAGAAAGGCATGGCGCTGGTGCCGCTGAAAATCTATTTCAACGCCCGCGGCATGGCGAAGCTGGAGCTGGGTCTGGGCGAAGGTAAGCGTTCATTCGACAAGCGTGAAACCGTCAAGGAGCGAGACTGGAACCGCCAGAAAGGCCGCCTTCTCCGCGACAAGGGCTGATATCCCTACTCACGCGCAAGCCACGTTTCTTTAAGACGATCAGCCCAATTCAGCCTTTAGCCGCGCGAAAGACGTACCGTCCGACATTGAAAACAGGATGCGTGGACAGATGTTTCGGAATTCCGGATAGCCGAAACACGCGACACTCATGTTGTATGATCGGCGGATTTGGCGTCGTGCGCTATTGACCCCCCTGCTGCCGAACACCAAACTTTATCTCAACAAAGAATACATTCGGGGAGAAATACAGACATGGCCGCAATCGATAACATCGACGCCTGCGTGTTCGATGCCTATGGCACGTTGTTCGACGTCGCCGCCGCCGCGTCGCATTGTCAGGAAGAACTGGGCGACAAATGGGCACCGCTGGCGCAGACGTGGCGCGACAAGCAACTACAATACACCTGGCTCAGAAGCCTGATGCACGAATACGTGCCGTTCTGGCAGATCACGCAGGACAGTCTCGATTACGCGCTCGCGTTTTACGGTATCGACGACGCCGATCTGCGTCAGAAGCTGCTCGATATTTACTTCGAGCTGGATGCCTATCCCGAGGTGCCCGCCGTGCTGGCAACGCTCAAGGCCGGGGGCAAAAAGGTCGCGACACTGTCGAACGGTTCGCCCGATATGCTCAACGCCGCCGTCAACAATGCGAAGCTGGATCTGGATGCAGTGTCGTCCGTGGACACGGTTGGCATCTACAAACCGGATCCGCGCATCTATCAACTGGCGTGCGACGATCTGGATGTGGCGAAGGAACGTGTCTGCTTCATGTCGTCGAACGCATGGGACGCCTGGGCGGCGGCGAATTTCGGGTTCCAGGTTGTATGGGTTAACCGTTTCGGCCAGCCGCCGGAACGCCTGCCCGGCGAAATCCGAGAGATGATCGGGGATCTGAACGGCTTGCCGCCGCTTTTGGGTTTGTGAACGCGTCCGGATGCCGAAGGACTATATCGAGCGCCGAATTACCTCGCAGGACGGATTGTCGCTTTATGTGCGGGACTATCCGGGGCCAGCGGACAGTAAGCGAACTCCCTTGCTCTGTTTGGGCGGTCTGACACGCAATTCGAAGGACTTCGGCGGCATCGGCAAGCACCTGGGCAAGGCCCGCCGCGTGATTTGTCCGGAAACCCGTGGGCGCGGCCAGTCCGATTACGACCCCGACTGGCGCAACTACCATCCCGAAACATATGTCGGCGATGTGCGGCATATACTTTGCGCGCTGGGTATTCATGGCGTCGTCGTCATCGGTACATCGATGGGCGGTATCATGGGCATGGCGATGGCGGCGGCGATTCCCGGTGTTCTTAAAGGATTGGTGCTCAACGATGTCGGGCCGATCGTGCGCCTGCATGATCTGGACCGGATCATTGCCTATATGCAAAACCCGCCTGTCCTTGCGGATTGGGATGCCGCCGGTCGGCATCTGCGGGATGCTTTCGGCGGTGAATACCCTTTGACCGACGATGCCGATTGGACCCGTGCCGCGAAGCTCAGCTATTTCGAACGGGCAGATGGGACGATCTCTTTCGATTGGGACGCGAACATCCTGAAACCGATTTTGGCCGATCCGACCGAAACGCATGACCTTTGGCACCTTTTTAAGGCGACGGGCCGCATCCCCGTCTTGACGCTCCGGGGTGCCAAGTCGAAAATCCTCGATGAAGACCAACTGGCCGCGATGTCGGCCGTTCACAAGAACATGCAAGCGGTCGTCGTGCCCGGGGTCGGGCATCCACCGAGCCTTGCCGAACCTGTAAGCATAGAGGCGCTGAATGGATTCCTTGAACAGTTCTGAACCCCCGGTGTTCGCCGATATCAAGGATGCCGCCCGTCAACTCAGGGGCTGGGCGCGCCGCACGCCTTTGCTGGAAAACACGATACTGAACGAACAACTTGGCTTTCGGCTTATCGTCAAACCGGAATGCCTGCAACGCACCGGCTCTTTCAAGTTTCGTGGCGCCTTCAACAAGGTCTCGCGCATTCCCGAGGACATGCGCGCCGGCGGCGTGGTCGCGTTTTCGTCGGGCAATCACGCACAGGGCGTCGCCGCTGCGGCCACCATCATGGGCATGAAATCGACGATCATCATGCCGAAGGACGCACCGAAGGCGAAGATCGATAACACCAAAGCGCTCGGCGGCAATGTCGTGCTTTTTGACCGCAAGACCGAAAGCCGCGAGGAAATCGGCGAGAAGCTGCAAAAGGAACAGGGCGCGGTTCTGGTCAAACCCTATGACGAGCCGTTAGTGATTGCCGGCCAGGGTACGATCGGCCTAGAAATCGCCGAACAGTCGGATGAAATGGACATGACCCCCGACGTGGTCATTGTGCCGGCCGGCGGCGGCGGGCTGGTTTCCGGCACCGCACTGGCGGTTTCCGAAACCATCGGCTGCCCGGTCTACAGCGCCGAGCCGGACACTTTTGACGATCACAAGCGTTCGCTCGAAGCCGGGTCGCGCCAGTCCGTACCCGCCGATGCTTATTCCATCTGCGATGCGTTGCTGGCGCCGATGCCGGGCGAAATCACGTTTTCGCTGAACAGCCGTTTGCTTGCGGGCGGTCTGAGCGTCAGCGACGATGAGGCGCTGCAGGCAATGAAGACTGCCATGCTGTCTCTGAAGATCGTCGTTGAGCCGGGTGGCGCCGTTGCCTTGGCGAGTGCACTGACGCAGAAAATCGATCTTCAGGGCAAGACCGTGGTCGTCGTTTGCTCGGGTGGGAATGCCGACCCGGACATGCTGAGCCGCGCGCTGGTCATGGAAACCGCTTAAAATCGGTGACACCCGGCGCTTCGGGGTGTAAGACCCGCGCCTGTATCGGAGGTGCACGTGGTCGATTTCGAGGACATTAAGAAAGCGCGGGACTTGCTGGACGGACAGGTGCTCCGGACTCCGGCGCTCGCCTCGCCCGGTCTGTCGAACGTTACCGGTGCGGAAATTTACCTCAAGCTTGAAAACCAACAGGTCACCGGCTCGTTCAAGGTGCGCGGTTCGTACGTGCGTATGGCGGCGTTGACCGAGAGCGAACGCAAGGCCGGGGTCATCGCCGCGTCGGCAGGCAACCACGCACAGGGTGTCGGCTATCACGCGGCACGACTGGGTATCCCGGCGACGATCTACATGCCCGCAAATACACCTTTCACCAAGGTCGCACGCACGGAAGCGCTCGGCGCCAAGGTCATCCTCGAAGGCGAAAGCGTCGCCGAGTCCCGCATTCTTGCAGAACAGGCGGCCGGGGTTGAAGGCAAGGTCTTCATCCACCCGTACGACGATCCGCGCGTTATCGCGGGACAGGGTACGGCGACGATGGAATTCCTCGAAGATGTGCCGGGCCTGGATGCGATTGTTGTGCCGATCGGTGGCGGCGGTCTCGCCGCGGGCTGCTGTATCGCCGCAGCCGCTCACAACCCCGATCTTGAAGTCGTCGGTGCTCAGGCCGATGCCTACCCGTCCATGTATCAGGCGTTCCGTGACGAACCGCCGCACGGCAAGGGGGCGACCATCGCCGATGGGATCGCCGTCAAGGAACCGGGCGCGATCACGACGCCGATCCTGAAAGCGCATATGAAGGACGTCGCCGTTGTGCGTGAAGCCGATATCGAGAGCGCCGTACAAGTGATGATCGACGTGCAGCGGCTGATCGTCGAAGGCTCCGGCGCGGTACCGCTGGCACTCGTGCTAGCCGAGCCGGAACGTTTCAAGGGCCGTAAGGTCGGTTTGATGGTGTCCGGCGGCAATATCGATTCCCGGCTTTTGTCGTCAGTGCTGATGCGCGGTCTGGTACGCGACGGTCGTCTGGCGAAGCTCAGGATATCGTTGATCGACATGCCGGGAGCGCTGGCCGCAGTGTCCGGCATCATCGGTGCCAAGGGCGGCAACATCGTCGATGTGCTGCACCAGCGCATGTTCCGGGATGTCCCGGTCAAGGAAGCCGACGTCGACATTGCCATCGAGACCATCAATGCGGATCACGTACGTGAAATCATGGCGGCGCTCGAAGAAGCCGGTTTCGGAACCCGCCTTTTGTCGGATATGCGCTGAGCGCCCTTACATCCGCCAGATCAGCAACTGCGTTTTGCGCCCGTCATCCACTTGAACGATCTCGTCCGGTTCGCCGCCGGGGACGGCAAAGCTGTTGGAAATGAACAGTGCCCCCGGCTTCATTTCGGATTTGAGCTTGTCATACAAACGCGTCATCGGCGCCGGCGACAGAAATGCATAGACGACGTCCGCCTCGCCCACATCCGCGTTCCAGATGCTTTCAAATCGAATGTGCGCGTTTCGCCGACCGAGCATGACGATCCTGAGCCATGCGATCAGGAAAGACAGCGGCGCGGTCTCGACCCCGATGACGCGCGCATCGGTGTGCGATCGGGCGACCGCATCGACGACCCCGCCCAGACCGCAGCCGAGGTCGATGAAGCACTGCCCCCCTGCCCGCTCGAACTGTTTGGCGATTTCGCGTTCGGTTGTCGTGTTCGACAGGTACAGCGGCACCTGTTCGCGCACACCGTTGATATAGAACCCGGCCAGCACCAGCACGACGACCGGGAAAATCCATACCGGCGGTTGATACACGGGCACCAGCACCAATGCCGGCGTGGCAATTGCGATCAGCACCAGCCATGCCTTGCCGAGATGCATGATACGTCCGAGTACGACAGCCAGAATGGCGGCAAAGAACCCGAGGCCGAGAATCGTCGTGTGCGAGCGGGGAAATTCCGATGGTGCGAAGCTCCAGACCGCCAATGCGGCCCCGGCGGCAACGATGGATGACGCGAGCGTGCGGGGAACCGGCCAGCGCGCCTCGCGTGTCATGCCACGGTTTCCGGTGCCGCCAGTGTCCGGTAGCGTCCGGCTGCATAAACCAACGGTTCCAGGGAGTCATTCCACGACGCATGCGCGACGTTCCCGACGACGATCTGGTGATCGCCGCCCGGATAGACGGCCTCGGTGCGACATTCCAATACCGCCGATGCCCCTTCGATGACTGGAATCCCTAACTTACCGGTCGTGCACGGCACCGAATCGAACGGTGGTGTCGGTCCGGGATAGGCAAAGGCATTGGAAACCCAGTCCTGACCGGCAGCCAGGATGTTGACGCAGAAAGCCTCGGCCTCGGTGTAGGCGCTTAGCTGCGATGTTGCCTGATCGAGACAGATGAGGATCAACGGCGGCGTCAGTGACAGCGATGTAAAGGCACTGACGGTCACGCCGAGTGGCGTTTTCTCAGGCGTCAGCGTGCTGATAACGGTGACGCCGCTGGCAAACTTGGAAAGCGCCTGGCGGAACTGTTGTGGTTCGACGGTCATGCGTGCTGTGTAGCATGCCGGAGAGGAAAAATGAAACGCCTGTCAGCATATGAATTAATCTGCATAAATAGTGCCAAACACTTGAGTTTCCACCAAAATCCATCTATAGCGTCCATAGGGGTCATACTGCCCGTCCACGCGAAAAGCGGGCGCTGGGTCAATTACGTTTGAGAGCCTGCTAGATGTTTTTCATCATCGGTATCGTTCTTGTTATCGGCTGCGTGTTCGGCGGTTACTCCGTTCATGGCGACATGCGCATCCTGTGGCAACCGATCGAATACGTGATCATTCTGGGGGGTGCGCTTGGCGCGTTCTTGGCCGGAAACCCGAAACCCGTCGTCATGGGCGCGTTCAAGTCCGTCGGGACGATGGTCAAGGGGCCGAAGTACAAGAAAGACGCATACGTCGAACTGCTGAGTTGCATCTACAGCGTGTTCCGCCTGGCCAAAGCCAAAGGCGATCTGGCGCTGGAGCAACACGTTGAAAAGCCTCATGAAAGTACGCTTTTTGCGACGTTCCCGAAGTTTCAGCACGATCACCATGCGATTGATTTTTTCTGCGATTACCTTCGGCTTCTGACGCTCGGTGCCAGCAACGCGCACGAAATCGAATCCATCATGGATCAGGAACTGGACGTCCACCATCACGAGAAGCTGATGGTGTCGTCCGCCATGCGAAGCATCGGCGAAGCCATTCCGGCACTGGGCATCGTCGCCGCCGTGCTCGGTGTTATCGTGACGATGAGCTCTATTACCGAACCGCCGGAAGTGCTGGGCGGTCTGATCGGTGCGGCGCTTGTCGGTACGTTCTCGGGGATTCTCGTCGCATATGGATTCGTGTTGCCGATGGCCTCGAACCTCGAAGCGGCCTACAACGCGGAACATCACTATTTCATGTGCATGAAAATGGGTTTGATGGGGCACATGCAGGGATATGCCCCGCAGGTGTCCGTCGAATTCGCCCGTAAGGTGCTGCCGGACGAATACCGTCCGAGCTTTGCGGAGCTGGAAGAAATCACTCAGAACCTCCCGGCGCCGGGCTAACGGGGGCCGCGAATGGCCGAAGAAAGCGCAGCAAAAAGCCCGATCATCATCAAGAAGATCAACAAGGGCGGGCACGGCCACCACGGCGGTGCCTGGAAGATCGCATATGCCGACTTCGTGACGGCCATGATGGCGTTCTTTCTGTTGTTGTGGCTGTTGAACTCGGTAACGCAGGAACAGCTCGAAGGGATTTCCAACTATTTCGCGCCGGTGACGGCGTCGATGTCGACCAGCGGTTCCGGCGATATTCTCGGCGGCAAGACGATTACCGAGGAAGGTGCGGCGCAGAATACCACATCGCGCGACAGCGTGACCGTCGACCTGCCGCCGCCGAAAGCGGGTACGGGGGGTTCCGACAATGCGGAAAACCAGGACGGCAGCACGCCCGACGAGGAAGCCGCTGCGGAAGTGCTGAAGCAAAAGGAACAAGAGCAGTTCGAGGAAGCCAAGGAAGAGCTTGAAGCGACGCTTGAGAGCATTCCTCAGCTGAAGGCGATGAAGGACAGTCTTCTGATCGATAACACACCGGAAGGGCTGCGCATCCAGCTCGTCGACAAGGACGGTCTGTCGATGTTCCAGAGTGGTTCGGCCGAGCTGTTTCTACACACCAAACGTCTTTTGGAGGTGGCGGCGGAAATCATCAAATCGCTGCCACAGAATATCTCGATTTCCGGGCATACGGATTCGACGCGCTTTGGCAATGGTGGCGATTATTCCAACTGGGAATTGTCGGCGGACCGAGCCAATGCTGCGCGCCGCTGGCTGATGGAAATCGGTATTCCCGAGGATCGTTTCGACCGTGTCGTCGGCAAGGCGGCCACGGAACCGCTTGTGCCCGACAACCCCACGCACCCGTCCAACCGCCGCCTGTCGGTGATCATGCTGCGCGGCACGGGTAAGGACAATCCCGTCACCAAGGCAGAAGAAGCCGGCGCCAAGCCAGGTGAGCCGGAGGTGTTGCCGGGCTTGAACAAGATCCGGAATGCACAACCGGAACCGGCAGCGCCTGTACAATTGCAGGAGCCGACCAGCGTGGTCCCGTCGCAATCCGGGACGACCGCGCCGACGCCCGCGGCACCGAAGCTCAATCTGGAACTTGATCAGAACCTGTCGCGTTGATGCGCTGACACTTCCCGGGCCGGGATCGTTTCGGGCAATTGCGCTTCCCCCCCGAAATGCCGTAACGTTTTATACTTAGTGAAATCAGGAGCAATCCGATCCGATGCGTCATCAGGCGTTACCCGACACACGGTTCTTCTTTTCGACCGCGCCCCTGCCCTGTCCGTATATTCAGGGCCGGATTGAACGCCGTGTCGTGACGGAGCTTGTCGGCCGGGATGCCAATGAGCTGCACGATCAGTTGTCCATGGCCGGTTTTCGTCGCTCGCACGGTATTTGCTATGTGCCGGCGTGTCCAAGTTGCGATGCCTGTGTGGCGGTTCGTGTTGTCGTCGACGGGTTCAAGCCCAGTAAATCGTTCAAGCGTATTCTCAAGCGCAACGCCGATCTGACAGCCGAGATTGTCGAGCCGGTGGCGACCCATGAACAATACGCACTATTCAGTGATTACCAGCGCGGGCGTCATCATGGCGGCGATATGTCGAAAATGGACTTTCTCGACTATCAGGCGCTTATCGAAGACACCCCAGTCAATACATTCGTCGTCGAGTTCCGCCGCCCGTCGGGCACGCTGGCCGGGGCCTGTCTTGTCGACCGGTTGGGTGACGGATTGTCGGCGGTTTACAGTTTCTTTGACGAGCAAGACCGCGAGCGCAGCCTTGGAACGTATATGATTCTCTGGCTTATCGACGAAGCCTATGGGCAGGAACTGCCGTACATGTATCTCGGGTTCTGGATCGATGGCTGCTCGAATATGGCCTACAAGTCGCGCTTCAAGCCATTGGAGCGGATCACGCCCGACGGTTGGGAGCGGATGGACGAATAAGGCCCATCCGCTAACCGTTTGTCTTACTCCTGGCTTTTCCGGCCGGTGACGTACTTCCAGGCCAGCGGCAGTACCGCTGCGGCCAGCGCGATCTTGAACGCGGCACCCGGCAGGAACGGCCACAGGCCCCAATCAAGGATAGGCTTGTCCCAACCGAACAGCGTGCCGAGATAAAGCACACCCGGCGCGAGGATAAGGCTGGTGCCGATTACCATGGCGGCCAGCGTCGTGAATACATTTCGGTCCCAGCCCTTTTCCGCCAGCCAGCCGACCGTGGCCGTGGCGATGACGAAACCGAACAGATAGCCGCCGGTCGGGCCTGCCATGTATGCGACACCGATGCCCTTTTCAGGCGTGCCGGTGAAGACCGGCAGACCGAGCGCGCCTTCACCAAGGTACAGCAGCACGGTGGCAACGCCGAGACGCCAGCCGAAGGCCATGCCGATGGTCAGGATCATGAAGGTCTGCATGGTCATCGGTACTGGATAAAACGGCACGCTGATCTTGGCCGAAATCGCCAGAAGCACCGACCCGGCGAATGCCAGCATCAGGTTGCGGAGCCATGTGTGCTGATCCGCGG
>Ga0209578_10004271_pt1 | contig 10346 bp, 7 predicted proteins | sample tdAd472_FD_187127 | JGI IMG/M metagenome (GOLD analysis project Ga0209578, IMG submission 187127) | Marine sediment microbial communities from the Atlantic coast under amendment with organic carbon and nitrate - tdAd47.2 (SPAdes)... | ecosystem: Environmental > Aquatic > Marine > Coastal >...
TTGGAGGCTAGGGTCGGAATCGAACCGGCGTCCACGGCTTTGCAGGCCGCTGCATAACCACTCTGCCACCTAGCCTCTGGGGTGACTGGCTTCATACCTTGCCGGCAAAAAGCTATCACAGTGCTGAGCAGGCGTCGCAGTATACAGTCCTGCAGGGCAGAATCAATTTGGCCCTCACAAGGTGAAGATATTCGTCGGAGCGCCTTGCATAATCCCCCAATGAGGAATTTGATCGTCTGTCTCATCCTGTTGCCCGTCGCCGGGTGCATGTCGCCGCCGGACTCCGACGACGGTGCTGGCGACTCCCTCAAGATCCACGCCGGAGAAAGCCCGTCAGGACCCAGATTGTCGACCGGGGCGGCCGGAACGGTCGTACTGAGTTGGATGGAACCGGACGTGTCGGGCACGACGCTGTGGTACTCGCAATTAATCGAGGACGGTTGGCAACCATCAAGAACCGTCGTCAGCGGCGTGGACATGTTCGTAAACTGGGCGGACCTGCCGTCAGTCACAGCATTGACCGAGACCCATTGGGTCGCTCACTGGCTGGAAATGGCCGGCGAGTCGACCTATGCCTATCACGTCGTCATCTCGCAGTCGTTTGATCGTGGAAGGACCTGGTCCAAACCGATCAAGCCCCACACGGACGACACCCCGACCGAACACGGCTTCGTTTCGCTGTTCCCCCAGGACGGCAAGGTTGCCGCCATCTGGCTCGACGGCCGCAAGACCGGAAATGAGCCGTCAGGCGATCCGACCACATCCGGCATGACGTTACGGGGAGCGGTCATCGACAATGATGGCAGTCTTCACGACGAACAACTGATCGATGAACTCATCTGCGATTGTTGCCAGACAGATGTCGCCGTTGCTGAATCCGGACCGGTGGCCGTCTATCGCAACCGTACGAGCGACGAGGTCCGCGACATTTTCGTTACTCGCAACATCGATGGTGTCTGGGCGCCAGGCGTATCACTCAATAACGACAACTGGCAGATTGCCGGTTGCCCGGTCAATGGTCCGGCCATCGCGGCGCGAGGCAACCAGGTTGCTGCCGCATGGTTCTCGCTGCCTGGGCAAGAGCCTGCCGTGAGAGTCAAATTCTCGGCGGATGGCGGTGCAAGCTTCGGCCCGGTAATCCCGGTGGCGAGAGAGGGCTCGCTAGGCCGCGTCGACACCGTATTACTGCCCGATGGTTCGGCGATCACAAGCTGGCTGCAATCGAGCGAAAGCGGGCTCGGCGACCTCCTCGTCCGTCACGTGACTTTAGAGGGGCGAATGAGCACCGTTCACAAGATTGCGTCGAACGCGCCTGCCCGCTCGGTTCCGCAGATGTCCTTGTCCGGCAGCGACCTCGTTTTCGTCTGGACCGAGATGGCCGGCGAAACCACCGGAATCGCAAGCGCCCGAGTCCCTGTTGCCGCGATCACGATGAATTGACTGCACCGCCGAAAGGTGTTGCCCGAGTCTGTTCCAGATACAAGAAGGCCCCTCTTTGAGGGGCTCTCTTGTATCTGGAGCGGGAAATGCGGCGCGCCCGATTGGATTGATCAGAGCAGCTAATTGTATCGGCGCGCCGGGTTCTCTCCGAAGGAATCAGACTTCGATGTGTTAGCCGAGCCTACTCATCAAACGCAAAAGGCCGTCCAAAGGACGGCCTTTTGCGTTTGGAGCGGGAAACGAGGCTCGAACTCGCGACCTCAACCTTGGCAAGGTTGCGCTCTACCAACTGAGCTATTCCCGCAATTGCGATACTTCAATCCTGGTACCGGCTTTCCCAAAGGTTGCGCTCTACCCTGTGCTACGCACCCCGCTATATCCCCCGGGAGGGCCGAGATTGTAGCCCCTGCTGCCCTTCTGTCAAGGCGAAATACGGCTTCTCAACCGGTGTCCCCTTCCCCGTTATCGGCCATGATGAACGGCCACGCGGCCTTCAGGTAGAAGAACATCGACCAGATCGTCATGACGGCCGCCGCCACAAGCAGCACGAAGCCGACCGTGTAAATCGGGATACCGAGAAGGTCGTTCTGGTACACCATGAAGGCAATGCCGAACATCTGCAGCGTCGTCTTAATCTTGCCGGCCATCGACACCTTGATGTGAGCTCGCTCACCGATCGTCGCCATCCACTCCCGAAGCGCCGAGATCGTGATCTCGCGGCCGATGATGATCATCGCGATGATGTCCTCGAACCAGCCCGATTGCGCCTGCACGAGCATGACAAGCACGATCGCCACCATCAGCTTGTCGGCGACTGGATCCAGGAACTCGCCGAAACGCGACGTCTGGCCGAACCGCCGCGCAACCCAGCCATCGATGAAATCGGTTACGGCCGCAATACCGAACAGGATGGCCGCCAACGGCCGCGCGTTCGGCAACGGGCTGTAGAAACAGATAACCACGGCCGGTATCGCGGCAATACGAAACAAGGTCAGCAAGATGGCCAGATTTATTTTCACGGCAGATGTCGCTCTTTATGGTTGGCCGTCTACGTGCAGGTCATTGTATATGGATTCGGCGAGAGTTCGACCAATGCCGCGCACTTTCACGAGGTCATCGATACCTGCGCCAATCACGCCCTGCAGGCCCCCGAACTGGCGCAGCAGCTCCCTGCGCTTCTGCGGCCCAAGACCCGGAATCTGCTCCAGGCGCGATGTATTCCGCGCCTTCGCGCGCCGTTGCCGATGGCCCATGATCGCGAACCGATGCGCCTCATCGCGAATCTGTTGCACGAGCAGTAATGCGGGCGAGTCGGGTGGCAATTGCAGTGCGGCCTTCCGGCCTGGCAGAAACAGGCGTTCTGCGCCCGGTTTGCGAGCCCTGCCCTTGGCAACCGCGACGATCTGCAGCCAATCAAGCTCGAGTTCGTCGAGTACGGTCATCGCCTCCGACAACTGGCCCTTGCCACCATCGACAAACAGGACATCCGGCATCGGCACCTCGCCCTTTTTAACGCGTGCGTATCGGCGTTTAAGCGCCTCCGCCATCGCTGAGTAATCGTCGCCCGCGGCGTCCGGTTTCAGGTTGAAGCGCCGGTAATCACTTTTCATCGGCCCGGCCAGGTTGTACACGACGCACGAAGCGACCGTCGCCTCGCCCGACGTATGACTAACGTCGAAGCACTCGAGGCGCTCGGGGGGGTCCTCGAGATTCAGCGCCTCCTGGAGCGCCACAAACTGGCGGCGGATCGTCGCGTTGCTCGCAACCTTGAGGTTCAGACCCTGCTCTGCGTTGGTGAGGGCCATATCGAGCCAGCGCTGACGATCGCCACGTACACGATTTCTGATCGCAACTTTGCGACCTGCGCGCGCGGACAGCTCGGTCTCCAGCAATTCACGATCCTCGATTTCAGAATCGATAATGATCTCCGACGGCGCGTCCCGACCGAGGAAATACTGGGCCACGAAGCTGTTCAGGATCTTGTGTTTATCGACCTCCCCCTGCGAGCGTGGGAAGTGATCGCGGCTCCCGATAACGGTACCGTTGCGAATGAACAGCACAGTGACGCAGTGAATCACGCCGTTCGACGCGAAGCCGACGATGTCGTGGTCCTTGCCGGCACTCCTCGACACGAGTTGCCGTGCCTCGATTTCCTTCAGCCGCGAAATCTGATCCCGGAAGCGCGCCGCATGTTCGTAATCCCGCGCCGCGGACGCTGCGTCCATCCGTTCTACAAAAGTGTCGATGACACTTTGGTTCTTGCCTTCGAGAAACTGGATCGCAGCACCAATATCCTGCGCGTAGTCGTCTTCTGATATGAGATCGACACAGGGGCCCGTGCAACGCCGGATTTGATATTGCAGGCAAGGACGTGTGCGGTTCTTGAAGAATGTGTCACGACAGTTGCGGATCAGGAACAGTTTCTGCAGTTCGTTGAGCGTCTGGCGTACAGCGCTCGTGCTCGGATACGGACCGAAATACCGGCCCTTGCCCTTACGCGGACCGCGATGGAATCGTAAGCGCGGGAACGCGTGATCGGTCGATACGTAAATGTAGGGATAACTTTTGTCGTCGCGGAGGACGACGTTGAACTTCGGCTTGTGCTGCTTGATCAGGTTGTACTCAAGGAGCAGCGCCTCGGCTTCCGTGTTCGTTACCGTCACTTCGACGCGGGCCACCAGTTCGATCATTGCCGCAGTCTTGGCCGAGGTCTGGGTACGATGAAAGTAACTTGATACGCGTTTTTTGAGATCGCGCGCTTTGCCGACGTAGATGACTTTGTGCTTGTCGTTGAGCATCCGGTAGACACCCGGACGATGCGTGAGCGTACGGAGAAAGGATTTCGCGTCCAATGAGGCAGCATCATTCATGCGTTATTTATCCAGCATCACCCTTGCCTTCGCAAATACCGCGTCGAACATCTTATTCGTCAGGCGCCCCGTATTGGTGTTGTAGCGGCTGCAGTGGTACGAATCCAGAACACGGAAGGCTTCGAGATCGTGCACCGCGGCGTGCGCAAACTTGTAGTCGGCCTGCCGCATCCCTACGGCCTTGACGATGGCACGATGGGCGATGCCGCCGAGCGCCAGCACAACCGCGTCACGCGGTAGTCCCTGCAACTCGTTCGCCAGGAACGTATTGCAGGTATTAATTTCCGCGCCCACCGGCTTGTTGTCAGGCGGCAGGCACTTAACAGCGTTCGTAATGCGGCAGTTGGTCAGTACAAGGTCGTCATCGGCTGCCACTGAATCGGCATGGGTACTGAAGCCGAACTGGTGCAGCGTCTTGTACAGCAGGATGCCGGCATGGTCGCCCGTGAAAGGTCGGCCAGTGCGATTAGCGCCGTGCATGCCCGGGGCCAGCCCGACGATCAGCAAGCGTGCGGCGGAGTCCCCGAACGCTGGCACCGGACGGCAGTAGTACTCCGGATAGCGCTCGTTGACCTCATCCAGAAACGCCGCCAGGCGCGGGCACGCCCGGCAGTCGCAATCGAAGACGGCGTTCGTCAAGGCGCGGCCTCTACGCTTCGTCCATGTGACGAATGACGGCTTCGCCGAAACCGCGACAACCGACAAGCGTCGCACCTGGAATCAGCTGCTCGAGTTCGGACTCCACTTCCTGACGATCGTGTGGCCGGTCCTTGCGCTTGGGACGATGTATGGCTTCCCGCAAACGCGCGAGGTCGAACGTGAGTTCGCCATTGGCAATCGTGCTCGCAACACCATTCATGATCAGGTCTGCGGCCTCGCTCCAGCCGATGTAACGCAGCATCATCTCGGCGGACAGAATCAGTGAACCCGGGTTGACGCGGTCCTTGCCGGCAAATCCCGGCGCCGTGCCGTGGGTTGCCTCGAACACGCCGACCGCATCGCCGATATTTGCGCCCGGCGCGATGCCGATACCACCCACCTGTGCGGCAAGCGCGTCTGAAATGTAGTCGCCGTTGAGATTCAGGGTGGCGATGACGTCGTATTCCTCGGGCCGCATCAGGATCTGCTGCAGGAAGTTGTCGGCGATGACGTCCTTGATGATGATCTCGCGGCCGGTCACCGGATTATTAAAGCTCAGCCAGGGGCCGCCATCTTTCTCCGTGGCGCCGAACTCGGCCCGAGCAACATCGTAACCCCACTGACAGAACGCACCCTCGGTGAATTTCATGATGTTGCCCTTGTGCACGAGTGTCACCGATCCGAAGTCGCGGTCCTCACAGTACTGAATCGCCTTGCGAATCAGGCGCTCGGAACCCTCGCGCGACACGGGCTTGATACCGATGCCGGAGCTCAGGGGAAAACGAATCTCTTTGACGCCGAGTTCGGTCTGCAGAAAGTGAATGAGCTTCTGCACTTCCTGTGAGCCGGTCGGAAACTCGATGCCCGCGTAAATATCCTCGGTGTTCTCGCGAAACACGGTCATGTCGACGAGGTCCGACTCCTTCATCGGCGTCACCACACCCGGAAAGTAACGAATCGGCCGCACACAAGCGTAAAGATCGAGCTTCTGGCAGATAGAGACATTCAGCGACCGAATGCCACCGCCGATGGGTGTCGCCAGCGGCCCCTTGATCGACACCAGGTAGGTCTGCAACGCATGCAGCGTTTCGTCCGGGAGATACTCTTCACCGCTGTAGACTTCGCTCGCTCGCTGGCCGGCGTACACCTGCATCCACTTTATCTCGCGTGCGCTGCCATAGGCTTTCGCGACCGCCGAATTGACGACGTCGAGCATCACTGGCGTGACGTCGATACCGATACCGTCGCCCTCGACATACGGAATGATCGGTTTGTCCGGTACGTTCAGCGAGTGATCAGTGTTGGCCGTGATGGCCTCGCCACCCTCCGGCACTTCAATGAAGTCGTACTGCATGAGCTCTCTCGGCTGTGTGGGCGCGCATTGTACAAAAAAAGGGGCCAGAGCCCTTTCCGGAAAAAGGGCCCTGACCCATTTTTTTACTTGTGCAGGCCGGAGATCCGCATGGCCACTTCCATGGCCTGTTCGTAGTTGAGCCGCGGATCCACGGTCGACTTGTAGGCCCGTGCAAGGTCGCCGTCGGTCAGGCCGCGGGCGCCACCCGTGCACTCGGTGACGTTCTCGCCAGTCAGTTCGAGGTGCACGCCGCCAAGGTGGGTACCCATTGACTGGTGCACACGGAACGCGGCCTCCAGCTCGGCAATGATGTTGTCGAAGCGCCGGGTTTTTACACCGTCGGACGTGGTCTCGGTATTGCCATGCATGGGATCGCAGACCCACAGCACGGGCGAGCCGGTCTCCCGTACCGCCGCGATCAGGTCCGGCAGATGGTCCTCGATGTTCTTGACACCGAAGCGATGAATCAGCGTCAGGCGTCCGGGTCTGTTGGTCGGGTTCAACACGGCGACCAGCTCCTGGAGCCACTCTCGCGTCATGCCCGGGCCAATCTTGACACCAATCGGATTGGCGATGCCACGGAAATACTCGACGTGCGCGCCGTCGACGGCCGCCGTGCGCATTCCGATCCACGGAAAATGCGTCGCGAGGTTGTACCAGCGCTCGCGACGATCGAGATAACGCGTCTGCGCCTGTTCGTACAGCAGATGAAGGCCCTCGTGCGACGCATAGATATCGGCACGGCGGGTCTTGTGCACGGGCTGCCCGGAAACGGTCTCCAGGAAGTCCAGCGAATCCGAGATCGACGCGACGATGGAGTGGTACTCCTCCGCCATATGCGAATGCCCGACCCAGTTGAGATCCCAGTACTCCGGATGGTGGAGATCGGCGAATCCACCGTCGATCAGCGAACGCACGAAATTCAGGGTCAATGCAGCGCGTTCGTAGCCGCGCAGGATCAGTTGCGGATCCGGGATACGGTCTGCATCCGTGAATGGGCTGCGGTTGACGAGATCGCCCCGGAAACTCGGCAGGGTCTCACCATCCCGGGTCTCGGTATCGGCGGACCGCGGCTTCGCATACTGCCCGGCCATGCGGCCGACGCGAATACACGGTTTCTTGAGTCCGTAGAGGATGACCAGGCTCATCTGCAGCAGGATCTTGAGCTTCGCGACGATGCTCTCCGACGTGCACTCGTCGAACGTCTCCGCGCAATCGCCGCCCTGCAGGATGAACGCCTCACCACGCTGTGCCCGTGCGAATTCGTCGCCGAGGGAATCGACTTCCCAGGACGTGACGATTGGCGGCAGGCGGCTCAGGTCCGCGACCACGCGGTCCAGGGCCGCCTGGTCGGGATAGCGCGGCTGCTGCGCAGCGGGCTGCGACTGCCAGCTTGCGGGGTGCCAGTCCGCCTTCGATACGTTTCTTGTCATTCACTTGTCCTGTGGGAGCCGGTCCCTCCCGGCGATCGAGCGCTGGGGCGCGCTCCTACGTTCGATATTGGCGGAATATGCCATGCTGCACTGCAGTACTGCAAAGCTTTCATCTGGAAAGGTTGCAGCGACATTGGCACAATGCGCGCCATTCTAATCCGCCCGTCACCGGCGGTTTTATTTTTCAGGAGCCTCCATGCAAGAGATCCTCGTACTCGGCGCCGGCAAGATCGGCGCTCTGATTTCCGGGCTGTTGGCCGAGAGCGGCAGCTATCGTGTGCAACTTGCTGATGCCGTCAAGGGCGCAGCGGCCGCCGTGGCAGATGCCCATGGCCTCGATTCGATCTCACCGTTCGAGTTCGATGCAGGCAACAAGGAAGTGCTTGCACAGCACGTAAAGGAGCACAACCCGGTCGCTGTCGTGTCCGGCCTGCCCTACTACTGCAACGTCACTGTTGCTGAAGTCGCGCGCGCCGAAGGCCTTCACTACTTCGATTTGACCGAGGACGTCGCCGTCACCGACGCGGTTCGCAAAATCGCGGAGGGTGCCGGCCATGTGTTCGCACCACAATGCGGATTGGCGCCAGGCTTCATCAGCATCGCCGCCAACGAACTCATTCAGCATTTCGACGAACTGAAGGCGGTCAAACTCAGAGTCGGTGCACTCCCGCAGCACCCGAACAACGTGCTCAAGTACTCGCTGACCTGGTCCACCGATGGCGTCATCAACGAATACGGCAATCTCTGCAATGCGATCGTCGATAGCAAGGATGTCGACGTACTGCCGCTCGAAGGCCTCGAGTCGATCGAGATTGATGGCAAGAAATACGAGGCGTTCAACACCTCGGGCGGACTCGGTTCGCTTGGTGAAACGTATGGCGATCGCGTCGTCAATATGAACTACAAGACGATTCGTTACCCGGGTCACTGCGAACAGATGCGCCTGCTGATGAACGGGCTGAAGCTGAATCACGACCGCGACACGCTGAAGCGCATCCTCGAAAATGCTGTACCGCAAACGCTACAGGATGTCGTCATCATCTATGCGGCGGTCAACGGCATTCAGAACGGCGAATTCCGCGAGGAAAATTACGTCAACAAGGTCTACCCACAGGTGGTCGCGGGCAGGCTATGGTCAGCCATCCAGATCACGACGGCTGCGGGCGTCTGCAGCGTCATTGATATCGTACTGGCCGACCCCACTGAGTACACCGGGTTCGTCGCCCAGGAACAGTTCCGGCTCGAGGACATCCTCGACAACCGCTTTGGCCGGTACTACGCGCACGGCGGCAGCAACATCGAATCAGCCGAGATGGTCGCCCGCGGCGAAACAGGACATCAGCGCGTCAGCGCAGGAGAATGAAATGACCAAGAAAATACTGGATTCACTGGGCCTCGAAACCGTCAACCCGGGCACGTGGCTCGGCAGTGAGAGCAGCACAGACGATTCCGCGCGAATCGTCGATTCGATCAATCCCGCGAATGGAGAAGTCATTGCCAGCGTGCGCTCGACGTCCACCGCTGATTACGATCGTCTCGTCAGCGCGGCGCAGGAGTCCTTCAGTGAATGGCGCACTGTACCCGCTCCCGTGCGTGGCGAAGCCGTGCGGCAGATTGGCAATGCGTTGCGCGATTATAAGGACGCCCTCGGCAGCCTCGTCTCGCTCGAGATGGGCAAGATCAAGGCGGAAGGCGACGGTGAAGTGCAGGAAATGATTGATATCTGCGATTTCGCCGTCGGCCAGTCGCGCATGCTCTATGGAAACACGATGCATTCGGAGCGCCCGCAGCACCGCATGTACGAGCAGTGGCATCCGCTAGGTATTGTCGGGACGATCACCGCGTTCAATTTTCCGGTTGCGGTCTGGGCCTGGAATACGACGCTCGCATCCATCTGCGGCAATATCAATATCTGGAAGCCTTCGTCGAATACGCCCCTGTGTGGCGTCGCGGTTCAGAAAATCGTCAACGAGGCCGTCGCGGACCTCGGGCTCCCAACCTTCTGTAACCTGATTGTCGGCGGCAGCCATGCACTCGCCAACCAGTTTGTCGAAGACCCGCGGATCAACCTGATTTCCTTCACTGGTTCAACCTGGGTCGGACGCGGAGTCGGTACCCGGGTTGCCGAGCGCTTTGGCAAGGTCCTGCTTGAACTCGGCGGCAATAACGCCATCATCGTCGACGAGCACGCCAACATGGATCTCGTGATTCCGGCAATCGTGTTCGGTGCCGTCGGCACCGCGGGTCAGCGTTGTACGACGACGCGGCGAATCATCGTCCAGGATTCCCGGCTGGAGGAATTGAAGGCAGGTCTTGTCAAAGCCTACGGCCAGGTCCGAATCGGAGATCCCCTGGATCCGGATACGCTGATGGGGCCGCTCATCAACCCGTCGGCCGTCGACGAGGTAGAGGCGGCGGTTGTCACGGTACGGGATGCCGGCGGTGAAGTGTTGTGTGGCGGTGAACGCATTGACGGACCGGGCAACTTCATTACTCCTGCGATTGCCGTCGCGAACAACGACTGGGATATCGTCCAGACCGAAACGTTCGGACCAATCCTGTATTTGCTCCCCTACAAGACACTCGACGATGCCATCGCGATACAAAACG
>Ga0209578_10004273_pt1 | contig 10342 bp, 9 predicted proteins | sample tdAd472_FD_187127 | JGI IMG/M metagenome (GOLD analysis project Ga0209578, IMG submission 187127) | Marine sediment microbial communities from the Atlantic coast under amendment with organic carbon and nitrate - tdAd47.2 (SPAdes)... | ecosystem: Environmental > Aquatic > Marine > Coastal >...
TGATGCACAGACGAACTCAATAAAAAACAGAAGTCCTAAACAATCAGAACAACCGCCGCCTGCGCATCCCTTCATTAACCAACAATGTCAAAGAGCGTTGCCCTTAGAGGGCAAAACACCGCCGACGTCCCAAAACCGTTCAAGCTGTGGGTCGCTGCGGTGAGAGCGGTTTCTAGTCCCATCCGCGCCGACTGTCAAACCCAAAATTCATAAGATCGGCATTTTTTTTCGATCCGTCAGCCTCGTCTTAACAGAAAGGGCAGAAACCCTTAGGAGCACGCCCCTCAAGGTGTACTCAAATACTCCGGCGAAAGCTTTAGGATTGGCTCAAAAGCCGCTAGGATGATATAGCTTTTGATGGGTGTTTGTCCAGACTCCGCATGCTCAGACGGAACTAGGCACACGGGGAACGGCCCAAGAAGATGGGCTTTGATCATCAGAAGGAAAGAGAGGGGTAAGATGGCTCGGCTTAATTTGAAAACCTTAGCCGCTTTCATCGCAGCAGCAAGTACCGCCTACGGATGCGCCGAAATGCCATTGGGCAACTCGACACCGAACAATTCATCGACAACGCAAAAGCCGACGACCGAACAGCAGTCCGTCTACCGGCAACTTACAGCCCAGTTCGCCGACCTGCCGATCCCGAAAGATTTTACCATGGATGTGGAACGAACCATCGTTCTCGGTCCACAAGACGCGTGGGTCGGGCGCCTGGTCCTAAAAGCCCCACACGACTCATCGACCATGTTCGATTTTTTTAAAGATGAAATGCCGGGGCTTGGCTGGCACGAGGTAACTGCTGTCCGCGCGATCAACAGCGTTCTGACATTTTCCCGTCTAGGACGCATTGCAACGGTTCAGATCCACGGCATGGGAAGCGCCGGAAGCGATATCGTCATAACGGCATCCCCCGAACGCCCCCCGCAGATGCCGGGACAAATGCCATCCTCAATGACAAGCGGCGCTTCTACACCGACCGTCCTCGGACGTTAAAGGGAGGGCACTAAAAAAGGGGCTTCCGCCCCTTTTCAACCCCCATAGCAGTCCCTGCCTACATTTCTTCCGGCTTGCAGAACTGTCGGCGAGCCTTGAGCCTGCGACACAACGCGTCAGCCGCAGCGGAATTGGTCAAAGGTCCGGCAATCAACCGATAAAACGTCCCTTTTCTACTGCCCAGATTGACCCGCTTGATGGATGGCTTCAAACCGCCAAGCAACGAACTGTGCGCCTTTTGCAGCTGCGCCCAGCCTTTATTGGCGTTGGCCCGCGATCGAAACGACGCCAAGTGAACGCCACTCCCCCCCATATCGTTTGAAAGATTCATCGGCTGCGTCATACTGCTTGGAGTCGGCGCGTCCATGGCCTTCGGCGCCGGAGGCTTAAGCCCCTCTTCAATTGCGGCGCGTTCTTTTGAGTATTCCTCCGAATTGATCAACCCAGCCGCTCTGAGGCTTTCCAACCGCCGTACGGCGTCAGCGGCCTCCATCAAACCGCTCGGCGGGCCTTTCGGGGAGGCCAACACCGTTGGCTCGGCCGGCATCAAGGCATCGAGGATCATATTACGTTCGGATGAATGCTGCGTGATGGTAATAGCGCGCATCTCAAGGGCGCGACGGATTGCCCGAAGCCGGGCGGATATTTGTTCGGCAGGCGGCAACGAGCGGTCAAGCCCCGCAGCCGGTCGCTTGTTCGTCAATGGAACCAGCGCGCCGATATTTCGCGACCGCCTCACATTGAATTCTTCCGGCGTAATCAAATCCTGATCCAAGAGCGTCCTCAGCGTTTCAAAACGATTGACGATGTTTCTCTCGCCGGGTGAAAAAGCCGAAGCCGCAGGTGCGGACTGATTCGGCATTGCCGTTTGCCCCATGGCTCCGTCAGGCCGCATGATAGTTGAAGGCCGAAGCGGGCTTGAAACGACGGGCTTCATTTCCGCCGCCATTGGCGCGCCGTCTCCAGCCGCCATTTGAGAAGTGAGTTTACCGCTATCGAGGAGAGCGAGATTGACACTGGCAATCTCACGGATGCTGCGCGGCTCCACCTTATTCATCACAAGCATACGCATTGAATCGGGCGGGCGCGTAGCAACGACCGATTCATAGGCCGCTCTCGCTTGCGTTTCCCTGCCGGTATTCTGATAAACGATCCCCAATCCCAGTAGGGCGTAGGGATCTTGAGGATTTCTTTTCAAAGCGTTGTTGAAGTGGGATTCGGCAAGCGGGTAATTACCCTTGGAAAGCTCGGCAATCCCCAAATTGGCGGAATCCGGTCGCCCCATGATTGGGCTTTGCGCCCAAAAGCTGTTGTCAAAAACACTGCCGTCCCCGACGCCAGCGCAACCGGTTAAACCTAGCGCTGCCGCGACAACCAAAGCAAATCGGGAGACACCCTTCACCACGCCGTCCATTCCTTCCCATTTTGAAGACGTCTCGTCGACGACTTCGTCGTCTTACCCCCTGATCCGAGCATAGGTACCCAGATATCGTAGAGTACGCTATATATCGTATTTAGCTAGACGGGAAAACGCTAACATTTGTTTAAATGAGGAAAAACAGTGGGCGAATCGGCGTTTCAAGAGGCAAACAGGCCCTAAACACCGAATAATCCCGCTTCCCGAAGCCGCTCAAACTCACTGCGCCCCAAAATTTTTAGCGAATCGCCGACACGAATCGGCCCCGCCTCGATAACTCTCGCGCCAATCCCCCCCTTACCGGCCAAAGCACGGGTAGTTCCCTTTTCGCCGGTCAGTTGTTGAATATATCCGCAAGGGGGGCGCAACTGATCGAACACCAAAGTCGCACCCCCGAGACGGAAAAGACGCCCCGTCAACTCTCCCATCCGTTGCCCCCGAAGAACGATATTCCGCCGATGGAGCCCCCCGGTTAAATCCAGCCCCGTTTCTCTGAAAATCCGATCTATATCTTCGCCCGCGATCAAGGTTACCTCGCACGCATCCGCTCCGGACCAGTATCCGGCCCCTTGATTGTAGCGGTCTCCAACAAGCCCGCCAGGGACCGCTTCTACGGAATCGGCCTCGCGCATGGCCGCCCCACCTTCTGGGGTAATGAATATTTTTTCAACAACTGCACTCATCGTCTTTTCATCTACAACGTTTAAATGAGCCTAGTAGGTAAGGCCTCATCATCTCTTTTTCACCTCTTGGCTTGAAAACTTCGATGAGGCAAGCTGGTCGGCAAGCATTAATTTTAGGAAAGATGATGAGCGAACACCCCATTGAAAACCAAGAAGGCGTTATTTTAGGAAAAATTATCCGCCACGTGGCGGAAGGTTTTGAGGACGACGCCAACGCTCACGCCCCGGATATCGGCGCCTTTACGGAATTACTTTCCGAATTGGCCATCGGTTTTGAAGAAACCGGTGGAATCGAGTTCTCAGAAGATCAGGCGCATGGTTTGGCGAATGCATTCTCGGTTTTAGAAACGGCCATCAAATCGCTGTCGGAAGAAGCTAGAGAAGGCGGACATCACAACGCGGCGGCGAAACTCGAATGGGCGGCCCGATTGATCAATGGATATACGGCAACCTTGCAAGAATGTCACCTCGCTCAAACCGGAGGCAGTTTAAGCGTTTGACGATCAACAGCGCATCCGATCAGGACAAAAAACTTGGTCCCTGCCCACTTTGCGGACGCGATATGACTACCGGTCCCTCAGTTAACCGGCATCACTGGACGCCAAAGCTCAAAAATGGGGAAACGGCAAGCTGGATTCATGTTGTCTGCCACCGAATGATCCATAGAACGTTTAGCGAAGCAGATTTAGCCAGACACTATTCAACACCAGAAGCACTCCTCGGACATCCGGATATCAAGCGATTTGTTTCGTGGGTTCGCAAGAAACCCGCCGACTACGTCGACTGGCCGAAAAAATCGAGCGGGGAAATGAAGAAGAGACGGTGAAGTTGCACCGGGAGCTACTGCCCCTCAACTATAGGCTCGGCAGCGACAGGCTTACCTTCGCTTTTTGATGGAAATTGCAGGTTGGCGATTCCCAACTCCGCCAACTCTAGGCTAATCCGCTCCATACAACGGTTCGTCCAGGCTAATTCAGCTTCTTGGCTAGCAATGTTGGTTTTGAAGTTTTGAACCTGCTGATCGTAGATTTCCATGTTCTCTTTGATCATCTTTGCCGCTTTCGAAGCTGAAAGCTGCAACTCCCGTGCTCTCTCATGCACCCGAGCCCGGTAGTCCTCTCTATTGGCCTCGCTACTGGCTAGGAAGTCCTTCGAGTTTTTCAGATTCGTCTTTCCCGACTTCTGAAACGATTTGAAGTCGTACTCCTGCTCCAGCCAAAATTTCTTTGCCGTAAATGCCGCCCGGAACTTGTCCACAGGATCTTGCGGGTCACAGTTAGCGTCCAGGTTAGCGGAAAAGGAATCCGTTGGGGGCCTTGGCCCGCAGGCCACGACAAATGAAACAATCGAGAGAGTAAGCAACATTTTGAGCATGTACGGTCTTTAAATGATTTTCCGGGCGCCCGCCATCTTTAGGCAAACTGGTAAGAAAACGTTATACAGTTTTGAGGTTCAATTTTTTAAGGGAACGAATCTGTCCCGGCGAATTGACCGGCTAACAGGAAACGCAATCGTGACAACGGTCCCTTTTTCAATAGCGCTATCCAAATGAAAGCAAGCTCCATGAAGCTCGGAGAACGCTTTCGCGAGGAACAGCCCTAAACCGGTTCCCTCCTTGTTCCGTGTCATAATGTCATCAACCTGACCAAAAGGCTCAAGCACCGTATCAAGCTTTTCCCGGGGGATACCGATACCTGTATCTGAAACTTTTACGGTTATCGCCCCATCATCGTCGATTCCGGCCTCCACCGTTACCCGACCGCCTGAAGGCGTAAACTTCACGGAATTACTAAGAAGATTGATCATAATTTGTTTAAGGCGCAATTCGTCCGCTTTCAACAATGGAAGCTGCCCCGACAAGTCACTCATCAGCCGGACACCCGAAAAAACGGCTCGGTCCTCAACCAGTTTGAAGCATTTCTCGATAAGTTCAGCCATATCAACCACGTCGTCGCTTAACTCAAGCCGCCCGGCCTCGATTTTCGAAACATCGAGAATTTCGGTGATGACGGACAATAAGTGCTGCCCTGACTGACTGATATCTTTTGAATATTCGTAGTACTTTTCATGGCCCAACTTTCCAAATTGTTCCATACGCATGATATCGGCGAAACCGATAATTGCGTTTAGCGGCGTGCGCAATTCATGGCTCATGTTTGCAAGGAACTGCGTCTTGACGTTGTTTGCATACTCTGCTTCTTCCTTGGCCTGCCACACCTTCTTCTCGGATTCCTTTCTTTCCGTTATGTCGCGCGCCACGAAAAGAACGACGGTCGTACCATCAACCTTACCTGCAAGCGGAACCCCGCACCCGTCAAACCAGTTCCGTTGTCCATTTTGCTCCAGACTAAATTCAAGAAATTGAGCGCTGTTCTTGTCGATGGCTTTGCGTATGAAGGCCAAAAGCATCTGGATATTACTGTCGTCCAACCAATCTGAAAGACGGAGAGGTTGTCCCGCCTGCTCTGTCTGTTGCGGACCCAGATGGCCGCTTCCGAACTGACCATGAAGCATACCGTTTTGATCAATCAGGAAAATCGAATCAGGGATAGCCGCTGTAAGGCTGCGAAACATTTCATTACTTTCTTTCAGCGCCTTATTCGCTTCATCCCGGTCACTTAGCAATTCGTTGAAGGCATCAAACAGCAAACCAATCTCATTTTTCTGGTGTTGTTTTGGCGCTTCAAAACGGGCCAAATCTCTAGGCTGCTGATAAAGATTGGCAATCCCCTGAAGTAGTGGCCGCGAAAGCATCAGGTAGAAAATCACCGCGAAGGCAAGACTCAATAGAACGTTCCGAACAACCCCGGATAAAAAAACCAGAGCCAGTCTTTCGACAAATCCTTGAGCAACTAATGCGCCGTCAATCGATACGTTAATTTTACCAATGTATTTCCCGGTATTTTCAACATAAAGTTTGATTTCGTAATCAACGGTTTCCCCAATTAGAAGCTCGGTCAGCAGCCCATAACGGTCTTCGGTTTTTGGACGCTCCACCAACGCCAGGCGCTCATTGAAGTCATTGATGATTTCAGCACGGTAAATTGGTTTGTACTCAAGCAAGCCTTCCAAAACACGTTCGGCTAATTCCGTATTAAGCGCATAGGCGGCTTGGGCGGCAGGCCCTTTTAGGGCTGCGACAACCTCATGAACGGTCCCATTGATCTCGGCCCTTTCGCGGCGAATATCCGTCGCAATCTGGATGAGGCTCAAAACAAGCCCAATAACGAAGGCGGCTCCGATGGCAAATTTTAGCTGTCGAAAAAAAAGGCTATCGCTGAAACGAATTTTCCGGGCGCTCTCACCCAGCTTTTCCTGTTCAGGATGCTTTGTATGGTTGACCACCGCTTTCAATTCCTACCGCCACAAGCCCGAAATTTTTTGATGTGTTTTTGTTTTCGAGGGAGCAGATACCCCTGACCTTCAACCTAAGAAGGCAAGCTGACTATACTAGGTTTAAAGCTTTGGCACGATGCTAATTAGGTAGCGGCAACCCTAACCGTCCCCAGAGCTTCAAATACAAGGGCAAAGAGCGGTACCATAAATGCCCTTCGCGTAAACATCTGAGGCCGTCATCTGAAATGGTGTAGTACTGGATATCACGGTGCCAATTTTTTTCGGGAATGAGTTGTCTCAGGTACCCTCCCTTTTTCATCATTTCAAAGACATGGCTCACTTCATGAACGCCTTCTAAGTGCATTCCAAGGGCCATATCGCCTGCCTTCGTCAGAAGGTTTCCTTTTTCAAGAGAAATGAGGGCGTCATACATTATTAGTCGATGCGGCATGGGGGGAACTCCATCGACAAAAGATTAATCGGGACCACCCCTCATATAGGACTCCATCGAAGGCTTATTTGAGGCAAAGACCGCACCTCACGCAAAAGTGACAACGACGCAGAATTGCCAACGCCTCAACCAGTTTCACAAATCTGAAACAGAGTAGTTTACCAATGAATTTACGAGGTGTAGAGTGACATCAAACGCCTAAAAAAGGCAGCCTACGAATAATTTTACTAATAGCCGAGACTTTGCGTGTTGCATGAAAGACATCGATTCCCTGACGGGAGACTTGAGTAGCGACCTCCTGACACAAGTTCTGGAAGGCACGCCGATCCCGACATTCGTCATAGACAACGAGCATAGAATTCTCCATTGGAACCATGCTTGTGAACATGTCACGGGGTATCCCGCCCCCCTTATCCTTGGATCAAGCGATTCCTGGAAACCGTTTTATGCGGAAGAACGTCCAACGATGGCGGATCTCGTTCTCGCCAACCGAACAGACGAAATTCCCGACTTCTACCATGGCAAATTCAAGGCCTCAGCAATCATCGACGGTGCCTGGGAAGCGGAAGACTTCTTCCCTCATTTTCCGAACGGCGGGAAGTGGCTGTCTTTTACCGCCAGACTGCTGCGAGATAAGGAAGGCATAATCGCCGGGGCCATCGAAACCCTTCAGGATATAACCGCCCAAAAACGCTACGAGCAGGACCTGGAGCATCTCGCCAACCACGACAGTTTGACCAACCTTCCCAACCGGTTGCTCTTTACCGACCGCCTAAACCAAGCCATCGCTCATGCCGAACGCGACGATCGCCTGCTTGGCGTTTTGTTCATCGACTTGGATGATTTCAAAACCGTCAATGATTCGATGGGGCACACCTTCGGCGACGAATTTCTCATAGAAGTCGCCAATCGTCTCAAACGAAGCATACGAATGGGCGATACCGTTGCCCGTCTTGGTGGTGACGAATTCGTAATTTTATTATTTGCCCCCGAAAGCGAAGGGCATATTACCGACGTTACGCAAAGGATTATCGATGACCTGTCGGAGGTCATAAAAATCCAAAACAGCAATCTTTATGCTCGGTGCAGTATTGGTGTGTCGGTATACCCCCAGGATGGCGATACGCCGGAAGCCCTGCTGAAAAACGCCGATAGCGCCATGTATCGGGTTAAAAACCGAGGCAAAGGCGGCTTTCGGTTCTTTACGCAAGATATCCATCAACGTTCCAAGGATCGGCTGGAAATCGAACACGGGCTTTACGACGCCATCGAGAACAACGAACTGGAGCTCTTTTATCAGCCGCTCTATACGCTATCGACGGGGAAAATCGCCGGAGCTGAAGCGTTGGTTAGATGGAAGCATCCCGACAAGGGGCTGATATTACCCGGCGACTTCATACCGATTGCCGAACAGACCGGCCTGATTGTTCCCATCGGCGACCTCGTTTTAAAGAACGCTTTGGCCGAAGCGACACGCTGGACAGAACTTCACGATCAACCCTTACGTCTTTCAGTCAATGTGTCCGCTAGGCAGTTTCAACGGGGCGCCATCATGGACTCGATGAAAAAGCATTTCCGCAATTTCAAGGGCGCCAACCTCAACCTGGAACTTGAGGTTACCGAAAGTATCGTCATGCAAAACCCCGAGCAGGCCGGGGAACTATTGCATGAACTGAAGTCGTTAGGCGCTCAACTGGCGATGGACGATTTCGGCACCGGATACTCAAGCCTCGCTTATCTCCGCCGGTTCCCGTTTGACATGATCAAAATCGACCGCGCCTTTATCCATGACCTGGGAACCGACAGAGACGCCGAGGCGATTATTCGTGCCGTTTTGGAACTGGGCACATCTCTGGGATTGCAGATGGTTGCCGAAGGCGTCGAAACGGAAAAACAACGCTCTTTCCTTGAAATCGTCGGATGTCACGAAGTACAGGGGTTCTTATTCGCCAAGCCGTTGCCCGCTGAAGATTTCCGGCGGCTGCTGGAAAACGGCGGAAATATACAGACCTCAGACAGTTCCGGTGCGTTTATCTAATTATTCGAACAAGGATAACAGCGCACCGTATCCTTCCTGTTCCATCTGGTCTTTGGGGATGAAACGAAGGGCCGCCGAATTAATACAGTAGCGTTGCCCCGTCGGTGCCGGTCCATCCGAAAAGACATGTCCCAAATGGGAATCGGCTTTTCGGCTTCTCACCTCGGTTCTCGGCATTAAGAGTTTGAAATCCGTTTTTTCAACCAAGCTCGCGCCTTCAATTGGCTGTGTAAAGCTAGGCCAGCCCGTACCCGAATCAAATTTATCCAATGACGAAAAAAGCGGTTCTCCACTTACGACATCGACGTAAATTCCCTTTCGCTTTTCATCCCAATAGGCGTTATCGAACGGTCGTTCCGTACCATCTTTCTGGGTGACCTGATACTGAACTTCGTTCAACTTTTCCCGAAGCTCTTTGTCGCTGGGTTTCACGTATCCTTCTCCTTCCTTGCCGACACGGGTAAAATCGATCTTCAGATCATCACCCCAGGCTTCTTCAACAAACCTCGTTCGACCGGAGCCCGAAGCGTAGAAGCCGTACCGTAAAGGGTTCTTGGTAGCGTAATCCTGATGGTAGCCTTCAGCCTCGTAGAACGACTTAAGCGGCTTAATGGGCACGGCAATCTGCGAACCGAAACGCCCCGAGTCTTCCAAAGCTTTTTTCGAACGTTCCGCTAATTTCTTTTGCTCTTCGCTATGATAGAAAATTGCCGGACGGTATTGACGGCCCCGGTCGTGAAACTGCCCTTCGCCATCGGCCGGATTGAACATACGCCAAAAAGCCTCAAGCAATCCGTCGTAACTAATCACGCTGGGATCATAGAAAACCTGAACCGCTTCGACATGGCCCGTTAATCCTCCGGCAACCTGCTCATAGGTCGGGTTTTCCTCACTGCCGCCGGTATATCCCGAAACAGCTTCCTTGACGCCTGGAACTTTTTCAAAACCCGCTTCGATACACCAGAAACAACCGCCGGCAAACGTCGCAACGGCCAATCCGCTTAAGTCGTTTTTTTTCAGCATAGATTCAATCGTCCCCGAATAGAGACCTCCCAGCACAAGAAACGCCAGCAAGGCCCAAAGGACGCGTTTTTTCGGCATTCTCATCACCGTCTCGTTAGGCCCGTTTATTGAGAATGAACATAGGAGTGCTACCGGTTGGGTTCCAGCCCCCTAACCGTCAATTCTATGTGAAGGAACCGTTATCGGACGGATAGAAGATCGACAAAACTTCCAACTCGTCACTGCCGCCCGGCAGCCTTATTTCCCGGCAATCGCCAACTTTCATCTTCATCAGTGTTTTGGCTATGGGGCTGATATAGCTTATTTTTCCTTTCGCCATATCGGCTTCGTCGACCCCGACAATTTGAACCGTCGTTTCTTTGTCGTCTTGGTTGACGTAAGTCACTTTTGCACCGAACCGG
>Ga0209578_10004275_pt1 | contig 10337 bp, 8 predicted proteins | sample tdAd472_FD_187127 | JGI IMG/M metagenome (GOLD analysis project Ga0209578, IMG submission 187127) | Marine sediment microbial communities from the Atlantic coast under amendment with organic carbon and nitrate - tdAd47.2 (SPAdes)... | ecosystem: Environmental > Aquatic > Marine > Coastal >...
CGCCAAGATCTTCGTTCAGGCCTTCCCAGAACTTGATGTCATAGGTGTCGAGCCATTTCTGCGCGGCCCGTAATTGCTGGTCATATCCGCCGAGAGGAGAGCCGCGATAGCCGGAAATGAAGCCGGCCGTGTTCAGCCCCATGCCCAGATCCAGTCGTTTGCGATCAAGCGGCAGGCGCACGAGCGCCTGAATGCCTGTCATAAAAGCTTTGCCCTCGACAAGATCGTATTTGTCGTCCAGCGTAACTTCGCGATGTTGCATGATATGCCTATCCCAAGGGTTTGTGGCATATTATTGGGTAAATCGCACGAAATTGCTTGCCTTTCTTGCGCGGTTTTTGCTATTCCGGGGTAAAATTTACCGGAAATTGCGGGAGTGTAAGCAAAATTGGCCCAAGAACTAGATGCAGTTGATGCGCGAATCCTGGACATCATCCAGCATGATGCCGGATTATCCGTTGCTGAAATCGCTGACCGTGTCGGTCTGTCCTCTTCCCCGTGCTGGCGCCGTATCAAGCGTATGGAAGAGGCCGGTTTCATTACCGGACGCGTCACCCTGCTGGACAATAATTCGCTCGGACTCAACTTCGAAGTCCTGGCAAGCGTCAAATTGGCGCTGCCGAGCCGGGAGAATCTCGAAGCGTTTGAGCGCATGGTGCAGGACTGGCAGGAAGTCGTCGAATGCATGACGGTGACCGGCGCGGTGGACTACATGATCCACATTGTGACGACCGACATGCACGCCTATGACAATTTCCTGCGCGACAAGCTGCTGGGGTCTGCCCTTGTCTCGGACGTTCAGTCTCGCATCGTCATTCGTGTGGCTAAGCGCACGACGGCGCTGCCGCTGGATCTGGTGGAAGATGTAAGAAAGTCCTCGTCCACCTGACTATACCTCTAAAGGATAGCAGGAGATGTATGATGTTTCGTTCGATGATGGCTGCCGTGGCCGCTTTGGGCCTGATGGCGCTTCCCACCCTGGCGGCGCCGCTGACCGAGGCTGAGCTTCAGGAAAAAGTGGAAACTGTCCGCGAGGAGGCGGGACTTGTCGCGCTGGGCGCGGTCGTAGTCGATGCGGACGGGGAGGTGCTGGGCCTTGCGGTCGCAGGCGAGCGGCGCAAGGGCAGCGGAGACACGGTCCAGCCGGGCGATGCCTGGCATATCGGCTCCAACACCAAGATGCTCACAGCCTTGCTCTATGGCCGTCTGGTGGAGCAGGGGGAGGCCGAGTGGGGCGCGACCCTGCCGGAGATGTTTCCGGACCTGGCAGAGGATATGGACCCCGCCTGGCAGGATGTGACGATCGAGCAGCTGTTCTCGCATCGTAGCGGTCTGGCGGCCAATCCGGGCACGATCTGGTTCCTGGCCCACCGGGATTCCGAAGAGCCGGTGGAAGCCCAGCGAGCGGAGCTGGCCCAAAAATATCTCTCCAAAGCCCCTGACGGAAAGGTCGGAGCCTTCCAGTACAGTAATCTTGGCTACATGATTGTCGGGGCGGCGATTGACCGGATCGCCGAGCGGCAGGGCTATGAGAATTATGAGGCCTTGTTCCTCTCAATGCTGGTGCCGGAAGGGGAGGGCTGGGGCTTTGGCTCGCCCCAGGAGGGCATTGAAGGCCACGCCAGAAACCTCTTTGGCCAATGGAAACCCAAAGGCAAAGGCTCGGCAGCGGACAACCCGGCTGCGCTAGGGCCTGCCGGAACCCTGCACGTTCCGCTCGTGCCGCATGCTGTGTTCCTCAGCCAGTTCCTGACGCCCGGGTCGACGGAAGAAAAGCTGATGACGCCCTATCCGGATGCGGATTCGGATTACGCCTTCGGTTGGGGGATGATTCCGCCGGGAAAACTGGGGCCGGTTCTGGGGCATAGCGGATCGAACACGATGTGGCTGTCGACCATACATCTTCTGCCGGAACAGGGGCTTGTCATCATCGTGAATACGAACAGCTTCAGCCAGAAAGCCGCATCTGCCCTGAACAGTTTTTCGGCGGAACTGGCCGCGAGCTATGCCTCAGAAGAGAGCGACTAGCCGAGGAGGCTGTCCACCTCGGTCACATGTCCGTCCGACTCGTTCAGTAGCAGGTTTTCGCCATCAGGCCATGTCTTCAGACGTGTCTGCATGCGCGGCGAGGTGCGGTTGCCCCCGAACAGGGATTCCGGTTCAAAGCACAGCCAGGCCAGTGGCGCATTGGCGCTGGCGCCAGCGCCTGCCTGTTCGATCATCTGCATGATCTGCGCGATGACCTCCCGCGGCGGATAGACCAGGAAGACCGAGTGATAGACGATTGTCAGCTCGCCCTGCGGGCGTTCGCTTAGCTTGCGGGCCAGCCAGTCTACGGCATCGGCCTGGTCCACGTGCACCCCTGTTCGCTGCGCCAGGCTTGCGGCGGCGTCTAGGCGGCTCAGCCGTTCGGTCTGGTCAGGCCATGTATAGCTTTTCAGGCGCAGATAGGCGGCCTGATCCGCCACATTGATCGGGTTCAGGTCACACGCTGCGCGTGACGCGATGACCGGTGCGGTGTCCAGATGCGCCGGTTCCGGTCCGCGCCAATGCGTGCTGATGCTGACGTCAGAGGTGCCGACGCGCTGCCAGGTGCCGCCATCATAGGCGTAGCGGTCCCAGTTCTGGTTGAGGCCCGCACTGGCGCCCAGCTCCAGCAAATTCATGGGCATGCGGTATGTGTCGGCGAGGTGCAGAAAGCCCGGCAGCAGGGCAATGCAGCGCCGGGTTTCATTGGTCTGCGGAGGGCTTTGAATGAAAGACCTGACGTGCTCCATATGGGCAGTCAGCCAGGGCCCCGCGCTGGCCCAGACATCATCCATGGACCAGTCATACTTCGCGGCGGGGTAGGCGGCGGCAAGCTCCGGGGCGTCGCCTGTCAGAACGGCATGGTGCAATGCGCCGGCAATACGCAGGGCCAGGGCATCCTTGCGGGGATTGCCGTCCCAGTCCTTGCACAGATCATATATGGGGCCGCCAGCGTCAAAATCTTCCGCGAATTTTCGGAGCAGGGCGGCGGTAAACGGAGACCCCAGATCCGCGCACCAGCCCGCCTGTTCGACGAAATGATCCGGGACCCGGGTATCTTCCAGCATATCAGCGCCTAGTAGCGCTCAAGCGCCATGGCGATGCCTTCGCCGCCGCCGATGCAGAGGCTGGCCATGCCTTTCTTGACGCCGCGATCTTCCATGGCGGCGAGCAGCGTGACGATCAGGCGGGCCCCGGAGGCACCAATTGGGTGGCCCATGGCACAGGCGCCGCCATTCACGTTCAGCTTGTCATGGGAAATGCCCATTTCCTTCATGGCGATCATCGGAACGACCGCGAAGGCTTCGTTGATTTCCCAGAGGTCGACATCGTCAATGCTCCAGCCAGCCTTTTCGAGGGCCTTCTTCATGGCCGGCACAGGGGCCGTGGTGAAGTATTCCGGCTCATGCGCGTGGCTGGAGGCGGACACGATCTTCGCCAGTGGGGTCAGGCCGCGCTTCTTGGCTTCGGATTCGCGCATCAGCACGACAGCTGCTGCGCCATCGGAAATCGCGGAAGCGTTGGCCGCCGTCACGGTGCCGTCCTTGCTGAAGGCAGGGCGCAGGCTCGGGATTTTTTCCGGCATCGCCGTGCGGGGCAGCTCATCCGTATCGACAACGGTTTCGCCCTTGCGGGTTTTGATCGTGACGGGAGCGATTTCGCGCTTGAACTTGCCTTCCTTCGTGGCCGTCTGGGCGCGGCTCAGCGTTTCTAGGGCATAGGCGTCCTGCTGCTCGCGGGTGAACTGGTATTCGCCGGCAATCATGTCGGCAAACTCACCCATGGGGCCGCCTTTGTAGGCATCCGACAGGCCATCCAGCGCCATATGGTCCTGAGCAGCCATGGTGCCGTATTTGTGGCCCTTGCGCACATTCATCAGGTGCGGCGCATTGGTCATGGATTCCATGCCGCCTGCGATGACGATGCTGGCTTCCCCGGCGAGGATCGCGTTGCGGCCCATCACGGCAGCCTGCATGCCCGAGCCACACATCTTGTTGATCGTGGTGGCTTCCAGGCCCTTGTCCTGGCCTGCCTTGAAGCCTGCCTGGCGGGCAGGGGCCTGACCCTGGCCAGCGGGAAGGCAGTTGCCCATGATGATCTCATTGGCTTCGCCAACGGATAGTTTGGCTTCGTTGACAGCTTTCTCGATCGCGATGGCGCCGAGTTCGCTGGCAGTCAGGCTGGCAAGGTCGCCGAGTAGGCCGCCCATGGGGGTACGGCCCATACCGACGATGACGACGGGATCTTGTTCTGACATGGAGTTTCCTTCCGCTAAGGTTTTTGCAGTTGCGAACACAAAGCGCTTCCACCGGGGAGTCGTCAAGACCGTGCTTAGGTCGTAACCGGCCTGTCGGGCCCCCTGTGAAGGCCCGTCATGGCGCAGGACAGAGCGCGTCAGCCGCCGAGGGCTGCGTCAATATCCGCCAGCAAGTCCGGGTCAGACGGCTTGGTGGCGGAAGGGTAGGCCTTCAGGGGCGCTCCGCCGCCGGAGACCAGCACTTTGTGGAAGTTCCACTTCGGCTGCGCGCCATCGCCCAGCTTGTCGACGGCGTTCAGATAGAAGGGGTGCTCGTCCGCGCCTGTGACCGCGTATTTCTTGGTCAGCGGGAAAGTGACGCCATAATTGATCTGGCAGAAGGTTTTGACTTCAGCCTCTGTGCCGGGCTCCTGTCCGCCAAAATCATTGGACGGGACGCCCACGATGATCAGGCCGTCCTTTTTCTTTGATTCATAGAGCGCTTGCAGGCCTTCATATTGCGGTGTGTATCCGCATTTGGAGGCGGTGTTCACGACGAGGATGGCCTTCGCGCCAAGGGAGGTCAGGTCCAGCGGCTTGCCGTCGATTGAAGTGAATTCGGTGGCGCGCATGGCGGTCTCCTGTTCAGGGGCGGGGGAGGGGCCCTCGGCACTGGCCGGCAGGGTGATAAGTGCGCCCAGGCAGACGGGCGCAATCGCGGCAATGATCAGGGAACGTGGCATGGGTCATCTCCTCCAGCTTTCGATGGAAACTAAGCGTACCGCGAAACTTGTCACGTGCTTTTCCGGCCATATGCCGTGAATGTGAAGCTGGCCGCAGCTAGAAGGCCCGGCGAGATATATACCCTCCGGGCCGATCAGCGCCCTATTTCTTCTTGCTGGCCTTCTTGCGGGAGGCCTTGTCGTCGGCTTTCGGTGGCATCACTTCGAACGTCATCTGGAGATTGACGCGATACTTGTCGATCTTGCCGTTCTTGATGGTGGTATACATCTCGTTCACATAGGCAGAGGCTAGGCCTTTGACCGTCGCATCGAACCGGGTGATGGCTGTCTGAATGGCATCCTCGAACGATTTGGTGGATTCAGCGAGGATCTGCTCGGATTTCATGATGGCCATTTGGGTCTCCCTTTCTTTCTGATGGGAGGCCATACAACCTTGAAATGCGGGAAAAGCCAAGGAAGTTGTCCTTGGGGAAAGTTTCGCTGACCGGATTTGAGAGCCGGAGAAACTAGCGCCGGATCAGGGAGAATCCCGCTTCAGAGCCTTCCTGCCATACCACACGGGCCTGGCCTTCGAGGCCGACAGCGCCAGCATTCAGGGTCACGGTTGCAGGCAGGCGTTCATTGGTGGGGAAGCGCAGACGCACGCCTGTATCCGAGTGATCCAGCACAATGCCGCGGCGCTTGTAGCCGGAATCATAGGTCACATAGGCTTCACGATAGACCATGGCGCGGGCAGGGCGCGGCCTCTCCACATGTGTGGCAACCATTTGCTCCACGCGCTCGGTCGTGGGCGCGCGAGTCTCAGACTTTCGACTTCCGAAGAGGCGGTCCAGAATTGCCATATTGGGTTAGGGTCCTTTGCTTGGTGTACTCTATGCAACCCCCATACCAATTATGGACCTTAGCAAGACATTCTTAACGCGCGATAAAAAAGCGGCGCCGTTAAGCGCCGCTTTCTGTAACATGGATTACTATTTCTGGGTGATTACCAGATGCGTACACGCTCATCCGGCGGCAGGTACAATGCGTCGTCCGGCTGAACATCAAAGGCCTTGTACCACTCGTCCAGGTTGCGAACGATGCCGTTCACACGGTAGTTCGGCGGAGAGTGCGGATCGCTTGCCATCTGGTTGCGCGTCGCCTCTTCGCGATACTTGGCACGCCAGACCTGTGCCCAGGACATGAAGAAACGCTGGTCGCCGGTCAGCCCGTCAATGATGGGGGCTTCCTCACCGTTCAGGGACATCTTGTAGGCACGATAGGCGAGGGACAGACCGCCCAAATCGCCAATGTTCTCCCCCAGCGTCAGGCGGCCATTCACACAGGTCTCGCCGTCATCCAGCGGGCAATAAGCCGAATATTGTTCGGCCAGGGCATCACCCAGCTGGCGGAAGGCGGCCAGGTCTTCTTCCGTCCACCAGTTCTCCAGCACACCGTCTCCAGTGTATTTGGCGCCCTGGTCATCAAAGCCGTGGCCCATTTCGTGACCGATGACGCCGCCAATGGCGCCATAGTTCACAGCCGGGTCAGCCGAGATGTTGAAGAAGGGCGGCTGCAGGATCGCGGCCGGGAAGACGATCTCGTTATAGGCCGGGTTGTAATAGGCGTTGATCGTCTGCGGGGTCATGAACCATTCGGTCTTGTCGACCGGCTTGCCCAGTTTCGAGATATTGTCCTCAAGCGCCCATTTGCCAGCATTGATCTGGTTCTCCAGTGCGTTGTTGCCCACGACAAGCGTGTCATAGGTCTCGAACTTGTCCGGATAGCCGATCTTCGGGTTGAAGGCGTCAAGTTTCTCTTCTGCCTTCACCTTTGTGGCTTCGCTCATCCAGCCAAGGTCCTGCAGGTTTGCAGCCATGGCCTTGCGCAGGTTTTTGACCAGGTCGTCCATCTCCGCCTTGTTTTCCGGCGGGAAGTAACGCTCGACAAAGACCTTGCCGATGGCTTCACCCAGAACGCCCTGAGTGGCGGACACAGCCCGCTTCCAACGCTCGCGCTGTTCCGGCTGGCCGCGCAGGGCGGTGCCATAGAAGGCAAAGTCGGCATCATCAATTTCCTGCGGCAGAACGCTGCTGTAATTGGACAGGAAGTGCGCCGTCAGATAGGCCTTCCAGATATCCAGCGGCGTATCGCTGATGATCTGGAACATGGCCGGGAAGCCGCCGCCGAGCTTTTCAGCTTGCTCAGGGGTGATGCCGGCCGCTTCGAGTTCCTCTGGAGTCGGCGGAATTTCTGCGACAAGGAATTCCTTCTGGTCACCCACGCCGAGCGTGTCGAGCGCGCGAACCACCGGGAAGCTGCCGGACATGGCGACCAGATCATCCTTTGACACCTTGTTGTAGGTGATTTCCGGGTTGCGGGAGAGGGCAGGGTCCCAGTCTGCCTTGGCAAGCTCTGTTTCCAGATCGAGCACTTTCTGGGCTTCTGCCGGGGCATCTTCATAGCCGGCTTCGCTCAACAGGAAGGTCAGCAGCTCCAGATAGTTGGCGCGCAGCTCAACAGATTTGTCGTCCGTCTTGAGATAATAGTCGCGGTTTGGCATGCCGAGGCCGCCCATGCCCATCTGGAAGATGTTCGTATTCGGATCGTCGGAGAAGACAAAGCCGTTGATGGGAGAGCTGAAGCCCGGTGAGCTGAACAGAACGGCCAGATCATCCAGATTCTTCATGGACTGGATCTTGTCCAGATAGGGCTGGGCCGGCGCCAGGCCTGCGGCGTTAATCGTGTCCGTGTCCATATAGGCATTATAGTAAGCGCCGATCTTGCCTTCCGGCGTATCAAGTGCGGGCTTTGCAGCGGCCAGATCGTCAATGATCTTCAGAACGCGCTGTTCGGACTTTTCCGCCAGCAGGTCAAAAGAGCCATAACGGGATTTGTCAGCCGGGATTTCAAAGGAATCGAGCCATTTGCCATTGGCCCAGGCGTAGAAATTATCGCCCGGCTTCACGGCAGGATTCTGAAGGGTCAGATCGATGCCCCAAGGACCCCAATAGTCTGCGGCGGTCAGTTCCAGGCCATCTGCGGTGACATATTTGCCGTCTGCATTTGGCGTCGGACGCGTGGTGGCCGGAGTTTCTGCAGGCGGCGCTTGCACGGCTTCAACCGCTTCTACCGTCTGAACGGTCTCATCGGTTTGCGCTGTTGTGCAGGCAGCCAGTAGCGCCGCAGTTGCGACACCAAGCATGAGTTTTTTCATTAGGTCTCTCCCAGACTTTTCGATGCGCACCAGCCGGTCCAGAAGGGGCGGGTTAATACACATCAATTGAAATTAATTTACTCCGCAGGAGCCGCAGGGCCAAGCCCGCCACTGTGGCTGGTGCCGATCAATTCTTCTTCATCAATTGTTACTTCGCCGCTATAGGTCTCACCGATCTGGCGGAAGGGTTTGCCACCCCAGGTCCACCGGAAGATACGGCCGATCTCCACGCCCACGGCATACATTGCCGGAACCATCAGCAGGGACACGAACAGGGCGAAGGCCACCGCTGCACCCAGTGACACGACCATCGGCTTGAGGAACTGCGCCTGTACGGATTTCTCCGCAATCAGGGGCAGGATACCGACAAAGGTTGTCACGGAGGTCAGCAGGATCGGGCGGAAACGCGACACACCACCATCTACCAGGGCCTGCACGGCGCCTGCGCCTTCATCCCGCCTGCGGTTCACATAATCGATCAGAACGAGGTTATCGTTGATCACAACGCCTGCTGCGGCGGCAATACCGAAGAAGGAGAACATCGCCATGGGCGTATTGAAGATCCACAGGCCGAAAACCGCGCCGCAATAGGCGAAGGGCAGGGCCATCATCAACAGGATGGGCTGGGCATAGGACCGGAAGGCCACGGCCAGCAGGATATACATTGTACCGATGGCGATCAGGATCAGACGGCCGATCTCTGCGAAGAATTTCTGCTCTTCCTCAAAGCCGCCGGCCTCTCCGCGCTGTACGTCCGGAAACTGTTTCTGGAAGTCGGGCCAGAAATCCTGCTCCATGGCGCTCATGATCTGGCCACGGCCACCTTCGCCCATGACTTCGGCATAGACCGAGACAGAGCGGGTGCGGTTGCGGCGAATGATCCGGTTGATGCCGGGGGCATATTCGAAATTGGCTACCTGCGTGATCGGGATCTCACGACCATCTGGCGTGCGTACTTTCAGGGCGCTGAGGCTGTCGAGGTTCTCCCGCGCGCTTTCCGGCAGGCGCACCATGACGCGCACATCTTCCCCGTCGCGGGGCAGGCGCTGTACCTCTTCCCCGAAATAGGCCTGGCGCACCTGCTGGGACACCTCTGCCAGCGTTATACCAAGAGTCTCGGCCCCCGGCTTCATCGAGATACGGATTTCTTCTGCCGCGGAGGACAGATTGTCTCCGATGTCATAGGCATTATTGTACGTGGAGAGATGCTCTTTCACCACGGCGGCCGCTTCACGCAGGCGCTCCAGATTTGGATGGTTCAGGGCAAAGCGCACGCCGCTTTGTTCGTCATTGAAGGTGAAATCGAACGTGACTTCTTCTGCATCCTGAATGTCGCCGACATTGCTGCGCAGGAATTCTGAGACTTCCTTGGACCTCAAGCCAACAGGGCGCTCTTCCGGCGGGATGATGCTGATCCAGGATCGAACACTGGTGCCTGAGGCAACCACGGAGGCATCCGTGATGATGTCGCCTTCGATATTCGGGAATTCCTGATGGGCTTCCTGTTTGGTCTTCTGGATACCTGCCTGCAACTGGTCGCGTACCTGAATCAGGCGCTCATAGGGCGTGCCCTCCGGCATGCTGATCTCGACCTGGATCATGTCCGCTTCGATTTCCGGCATGAATTTGAACGGAACAATCCCCATGCCCGATACCTGGGTGGCCAGATAGAACAGGCAGAAGAACAGGGCCACGGTTGCATAGCGGAAGCGGATCGCCAGCTCGAGAACGGGCTTGTAGATATTGTTGGCGAACCAGAGAAGGCTGTCGGCAATGCTGTGCTGCATGCGCAGCAGCTTGCCGGACGGGCCGTCGAATTTCTGCTTCTTCATGTGCGACAGGTGGCTCGGCAGGATCAGCATACATTCGATCACCGAGAAGATCAGTGCAGCCACCACAACGAATGTGATCTGCTGGGTAAACATGCGGGTCGGGCCCGTAATGAATGCCCAGGGCAGGAAGGCGATGATTGTGGTGAGAACCCCGAAGATCACGGGCTTCAGAACCATTTGCGTGCCGATGATGGCCGCATCGAGGCCTTCGCTCCGGCCGCTTTCGATTTCCCTGTGTATGTTCTCGCCCACGACGATTGCGTCGTCCACGATCACGCCGATCACCAGCAGCACAGCAAAGG
>Ga0209578_10004284_pt1 | contig 10321 bp, 6 predicted proteins | sample tdAd472_FD_187127 | JGI IMG/M metagenome (GOLD analysis project Ga0209578, IMG submission 187127) | Marine sediment microbial communities from the Atlantic coast under amendment with organic carbon and nitrate - tdAd47.2 (SPAdes)... | ecosystem: Environmental > Aquatic > Marine > Coastal >...
ATCAACAAATTCTACAATGGGGTCAGGTTGCACTCGGGCTTGGGATACGTTTCACCAGTAGAATATGAGCTTCGTTCAGCAACATGAAACGGGTATCCATTTTATCGGGGGAAGATCATATCCAGCAGCACCCGCCAACTCTCAACACTGGCGAGAAACGCCAGTGGCCCGACCACCGCCTCGCTGTGATAGCCCTCGGCGGCAAAGTACAGATCGATGCCCAGCAGGCTCAGGCCCAGGGAGCCCAGCGGTACCAGACCTATTTCCACCTGCGGTCCACTGAGCCGGTCGCAGAGCATGGAGCCCGCGGCCACGCCGATGGTAAACGCCGACAGCACCAGCGCGATCACTCCCGGCTCACCCTTCAGGACCGTCACGGTGAAATTGGGCATCTGGGTCAGGTAGCTGGCCCCCAGAAGCCAGAACCAGGAAATACCGAGAATGGCGAGAAACACCGTGTGTTTTTCCATGGCCAGGCGTATCAGTTGCCAGCTGACCCGGGGCGCGTTCCAGTCCAGTTGCAGGGAAGTCTGTGCCGGCGCCGGGGGAATTTGCCGGCTGCTCAACCAGCCCAGCAGTGCCACGACAACTACTGCCAGCCCCCCCAGCCACGGCGCGTGAACGGACCCGCCAATCAGGCTGCCGGCAATGGTGCCGATCAGAATGGCCACAAAGGTACCCATCCCCACCCGGGCGTTGCCGGCCACCAATTCCCACTCGTCCAGATGCTGGGGCAGGATGGCGTATTTGACCGGGCCGAAAAACGCCGACTGCGTCCCCATCATAAACAACACGGCCAACAGCAACCACAGGGCACCCAACTGGAAAGCCAACGCACCCACCAGCATGATCGCGATCTCCGCCAGTTTGATGCGACGGATAATGGCGGCCTTTTCGACACTGTCCGCCAGCTGTCCCGCCAGGGCCGAGAAAAGGAAAAAGGGCAGGATAAACAGACCCGCGGCCAGGTTGACCACCGCATTGACGTTATCCACGCCGGCAACGGTGGCGCTGACAATCATCACCAGCAGCGCATTCTTGTACAGGTTATCGTTGAGCGCGCCGCTGAACTGGGTGAGAAACAACGGCAGGAAGCGCCGTGTAGTGAACAAATCCGATGAGCCCGATTCCTTCACGGCCCGCTCCCGTCGAGTAAACCCGCATCTTGCCGCCGCATCGTTTATTATTCAACGACATTGCCCACTTAAAGACCGGCAGACATAATGATGTTATGTGGCCCCTAACGCCCGTGAAAAGATTGCTCACTGCCCTCTTATTGCTGACGCCACTTTTCTGCCTGGCTCAGGAAGAGCGCCCGCGCTTCTGCGAAACTCTTAACCTCTACCTGGAAAACGACCTTTTCGGTGAAACAGATCGTTATTACACCAACGGCATTCGCTTTTCCTGCATATCCCCGGATCTCAGCTCCTACCTGAAGGACCCCAGCCTGCCGGGGTGGATTCGCCGCGCCAACAACCTGCTGCACCCCTTGCATGGACTCAAGGACGAATCACAGTTACAGCGCAATCTGGTGGTCAGCCTTGGACAGCTCATGTTCACACCCGCCGACAAGGAGACCCGTGAGTTGATCGAGGACGATCGCCCCTATGCCGGGTTCCTCTATCTCGGTTTCGCCTACCATATGCGCGACCGGGAAAGTCTGGACAGCCTGGAGCTGAACCTGGGCATGATCGGTCCCGCCTCCCTGGCGGAAGATACCCAGGATCTGATCCACGAACTGCGGGACATCGATAAATTCAACGGCTGGGACAACCAACTGGATAACGAACTGGGACTGCAACTGGTGTACGAGCACAAACGTCGCTACACGCTCACCCGGCAATGGCCCCATCAGGATGTGATCACCCATGGCGGCGTCAGCCTCGGCAATGTGGCCACTTACCTGAACTTTGGCGGCGAGTACCGGATTGGCTGGCAGTTGCCCGAAGATTTCGGCACTTCCTCACTCCGTCCCGGCGGCGACAACAGCACGCCGGGGCACGGTGAAGCACGCTACTGCGGACATTTGATCTGCGGTTTGCATGCCTTTATTTCGGTGGACAGTCGGCTGGTGGCCAGGGATATTTTTCTCGATGGCAACACCTTCGAGGACAGCCACAGCGTCGACCGCCGCCCGGTGGTGGCCGATGCCGCTATCGGCTTCAGCTTTCTGGTCAACGGCTGGAAAGTGTCCTACGCCAAGGTGTTTCGCACCCGGGAATTTGAAGAGCAGAAAGATCCCCACCAGTATGGCTCGCTGTCCATTTCCTATTCGTTCTAGGTCCCCGGGGAAAATAAATAATAATTTAATTCATCAGATTTCTCCTCTACTATATTAGTTGTTACTAAAATAAACGAGTCTCATTGGCAGGGAGATACAGCAGTGCTTGGATGCAGGTTTTTTTCCTTATTTTTCCCTCAAGGTAATCCATGCCGGACAAGATAAAGGAGCTTTGCACTCCCTACTGCAAGGTTGTTGCCGGTTACATTGTGGCTGCCAGCATCTGGATTTTTCTGGGGGACTGGCTGATCTTTGCCCTGCTGCCGGAAAAAGCCGATATGTTCTACATCGGCCTGTTAAAAGGCCTGGGATTTATTTTTTTTACCGCCCTCGCCCTGCATTTTTTGCTGCGCAAAAATGCTGAATTAATGTTCAGGGCCAAGTTGGCGGACACCGCGAACACGGTGCTACCCCAGTCATTTACAAAAATCTTTTCCTCCACCCCGGTTATCGTCTATGCCGTTGAAGCAGAACCGGGCCGGCGACCCAACACAACCTGGGTCAGCGACAACACCGAAGCATTGCTGGGATTCAGCCAGGCCCAGGTCCTGGGAACGGACTGGTGGCCCGCCCACCTGCACCCGGATGATCGGGAGCGTGTAACCGCCGAAAACAGACTGCTTCTCCAGGGCGGTGGTGGCAGCTATAAATACCGCGTTCGTACCGCCGATGGAGACTATCGCTACATCAAGGATGAGCTCCAGCTTGTCGACACCACGCCGACCGGCAAAAAGCTGTTCATCGGCGTCTGGACGGACCTCAGCGACGATTTCAAGGCAAAACAGGAAGTCCAGGCCTACGCCACCCGAACCCAACAGGCCATGTACAACTCCATCAAGGTCATTGCACAGTTAACCGAACTGCGGGATCCCTATACCGCGGGCCACGAAGCCAGGGTGGGAGAAGTGGCCGCCGCCATCGCCGCCGAAATGGGCTACAGCGAAGACTTCAGACGCGGCATGTATATCGGCGGCCTGCTGCACGATGTGGGCAAGGTGGCCATTCCCTCCGAACTGCTGACCAAACCCGCGAAGCCCACTCCCACCGAATACGAGTTGATGAAGACACACGCGGAAAAAGGCTTTCAACTGCTCGGCAATGTCGAATTTATCTGGCCCATCGCCGAAGTCGCCCATCAACATCACGAACGGCTGGATGGCAGCGGCTACCCCAGGGGGCTGGAGGGTGACGAGATTATTACCGAAGCGCGGATACTCGCTATCGCCGACGTTATCGAATCCATGGCCTCCCACCGTCCCTATCGCTCAAACCTGGGGCTGGACGCGGCTTTGCAGGAAATCGACCAAAATAGCGGCAGACTCTACGACAAAAACTGTGCGGAGGCCTGTCTGCGACTTTTCAGAGACAAGGGCTTCCATATGCCCACGGTAGACAGACTGGACCCGTCATTTCTCCAGGCCGCCTCCCCATTGACACCCTTTAACTGACCGCCGCGACGTACAAGCACCGCTGCCCGGCTGCCAGTGTTAGAATCGCGGTTATGCAATCGTCCCCCCTTTTCCCGCCGCCGCTATCACTGTACGTGCACATCCCATGGTGCGTGCGCAAGTGCCCCTACTGCGACTTCAACTCCCACGCCGCCGGAGAGGCCGTCCCTGAAACAGACTATGTACAGGCGCTGATACGGGAACTGGATATCGAGCAGGCCTACGCCCAGGGGCGTCCGCTGACCTCAATTTTTTTTGGTGGCGGCACACCGAGTCTGTTTTCCGCCGAGAGCATCGGGCGAGTTATCCAGGCGGCGCGGCGCCGCTACGGGTTCGCGGGGGATATCGAAATCACCCTGGAGGCCAACCCCGGCACGTTTGAGCAGGAAAAATTTAGCGCCTACCGGGGTGTGGGCGTCAACCGACTGTCCATGGGTATTCAGAGTTTCAACGACCTGCACCTGCAGCGTCTGGGCCGTATTCACAGCGGGGATCAGGCCTCGGCCGCGGTGGCCATGGCGCGTGAGGCGGGCTTCGACAACTTCAATCTGGATCTGATGCACGGCCTGCCCGGACAGACCGAGGTCGAGGCGATGGCGGATCTGCAACAGGCCATTGAATTGGCCCCCACACATATTTCCTGGTACCAGCTCACCATCGAACCCAATACGGAATTTTACCGGCGTCCGCCGCGCCTTCCCGATGACACCATCATGGAAGATATTTATGAAAAAGGTTTGGAAAAGTTAAGCAGCAACGAATATTTTCAGTACGAAGTCTCGGCATTTTGTCGCGATAATAAATATTCCGAGCACAACAAAAATTACTGGCAGTTCGGGGACTATATCGGCATTGGCGCCGGCGCCCATGGAAAAATCACCCTGCCCGATGAGCAACGCATTATCCGCACTACAAAAACCCGCCATCCCTCGGATTATTTACAGCGGAAATCATCATTTATTGCCAGTTGCAACAGTATTTCCAGAGAGGCGCTGCCACTGGAATTTATGATGAATGCCCTGCGCCTTAACCGCGGGGTGCCAAGGGAATACTTTTCCGGTCGCACGGGTCTTTTCGATCAGGCCATTCGCCCAACGGTCGATAAATTAATTGCCATGGGGTTGATGGAAAAAAACCCAGAAATAATTTCGCCCACAAAAAAAGGGCACGAATTTTTAAACTCGGTTCTGGAGTATTTTTCTAGCTGAACAGGAAATAATCAGCAGCATCCGCCGGAGTTTTTCTCGTCGCCATCAAAGGGCAAATCCGTGCCACAACCTTTAAAAATACCCTGGTGCCTGTCGAAATTACCCGAAAACTCAAAGTGATTTTTAAACCGGGTATCGCACAACATGCGGTAGCTGTTGCCACAGACGGGGAAGGGTTTCCCCGTCTCTATCAGGTGGTGCTTGTCCAGTACAAACACATCCTCCGAGTGGGGAATGGTGCCCCGATAAACCACTGACTGCCCGTAATCCTCACAGGCGGGCTCCAGATTGTCGAGTTTGAACAGGCGGTAGGTGGCGGAGTAAAAGTTGATGTCGCCCAACTTGTTTTTCAGCGCCGCGCTGTCCACCTGAAGAGGGCGGTCCTCCACCAGGCGCGGGTCGGCAAAGCCCGCCCGCTTCGCCAGATTGAGGAAATCGTTCCAGTAAAGGGCGCCGGCCAGGCACTCCCCGTGGAGCACGGGGTCCCGGGTCAAGTGCTCCGGCACCCGGCGATCGGCGTAAACATCCGAGAAATAGAGTTCACCGCCGGGCTTGAGCAGACGATAAGCCCCTTCCAGCACTGCGCGCTTGTCCGGCGACAGATTGATGACACAGTTCGAGACAATGACGTCGAAACTGTTTTCCCGCAGTCCCAGTTCATCGAGTTTCTCGATATAACCCTTGAGAAAGCGGACGTTGGGGCGGGCAAAACCGAACGCCTCGCGGTGGTAATCGATATGGCGCTCGGCCACCGCCAGTTGCTCATCGGTCATGTCGACACCGACCACCTCGCCTTCCTCCCCCACCATGGCGGACAGCACATAACAGTCCTGACCGGAACCGCTGCCCAGATCGAGAATGCGCAATCCCTCCAATAATTCGGGCGCCACCAGGCCACAGCCATAGTATTTGCCGCTCACCTCCGGGTGGATTTTGGCCATGATCGGTTTCAGATGGGCGGGAAAGTTGTCCGGAGTACAGCAGGCGTCCGTTTTCAAGTCCGCCGAGCCCTGCAACTCCTTGCCATAGTAGTCTTTGACACTGTCGTACATCTTGTGAATCCCGTTCAGGTTATGTTCAACGCCGCTGCCAGCGGTGGTATTTCTCAACCCAGCGCAGCAATCCCTCGGGACTGTTCGCCCGCTGCCAGTTGCCAGCCGCGTACTTGTTGGCCTCGCTGAGTGTGGGGTAACTGTGGATGGTACCCAGTAATTTCTTCAGGCCAACCCCCTGCTTCATGGCCAACACCCACTCCGCCAGCAGTTCGCCGGCTTCTTTTCCCACGACGGTGGCGCCCAGTACCCGGTCCCTGCCCGGCTCGGTGAGTACTTTCACAAAGCCCCTGGCACTATTTTCCGCCATCGCGCGGTCGAGGTCATCCAGACTGTAGCGGGTCACTTCATACTCGACACCCCGCTCCCGGGCTTCCCGCTCCGTCAGGCCCACCTGGGCCACTTCCGGGTCGGTAAAGGTCACCCGGGGCATCACCCGATAATCCACCTTGAATTTTTTGAAACGGCCAAACAGTGCGTTGACCGCCGCATACCAGGCCTGATGAGCCGCCGCGTGGGTGAACTGGTAGGGACCCGCTACATCGCCGCAGGCATAGATATTGGGTATCCGCGTGCGCAGGTATTCATCCACGGCCAGCGTGCCATTGCTGTTGCGCTCGATGCCCAGCGACTCTAACCCCAGGTTGTCGGTGCGGGCCCGACGCCCCAGCGCCACCAGCACCCGGTCAAACGAAATCTCCCGGCGGCCATCATCACTATCGGCGAGCGCCAGATGGTCGCCACTGCGCTCGATAAATTGGGTCACCCGATATCCGCACAACACGTCGACGCCGTTGCTCTGGAGACCTTCGAGCGCGGCCGCCGCCACATCCTCGTCCTCTTTTGGCAACAGCCGGGGCCCCACCAGCGTCACCCGGGCTCCCAGCCGCTGGAAGGCCTGGGCCATCTCACAACCGATCGGGCCGGCGCCCATGATCAGCAACCGCGCCGGCAGTGTATCCAGCTCCCAGAGGTTCTCCGAGGTCAGGTAATCCAGGGATTCCAGGCCGGGGATATCCGGCACCAGTGGACTGGCGCCGGTGGCGATAATGATGTTGCGCGCGGTGATCACCTGACCGTCGACGGCCACCTCCCAGGGGGATTTCAGTGTCGCCTCTCCCTGGACACAATCCACCCCCAACCCCGTGTAGCGGGCCACGGAATCGTGGGGCTCCACCTGGCGCACCACCTGGCGGACACGGGCCATCACCCGGGCAAAATCGACCCGTGGCTCCGCTACATCAATCCCCAGCTCACCGGCGCGGCGTATCTCCTCCACGGCACGGGAAGCGCGAATCAGGGACTTGCTGGGCACACAGCCGGTGTTGAGACAATCCCCGCCCATGCGATGTTTTTCAATCAGGGTCACCCTGGATTTCACCGCTGCGGCGATGTAGGCGCTCACCAGGCCGGCGCTGCCGGCGCCGATCACCGCCAGATTGCAGTCAAAGGTCGCCGGCCTCACCCAGCCGCGATAGGCCCGTCGGCGCTTGATCGCCTCCAGCAACCAGCGCGCGAGATACGGAAAAATGGCCAGCAACAGAAACGACAACAACAGGCCGGGAGTCAACAGCCCGGCGGCGGAGAACTCCTCCAGGGAACCGATCTCGGCCCCGGCATTCACATAAACCGCTGTCCCCGCCAACATGCCCAACTGGCTCACCCAGTAGAACCGGAAGGCCGATATGGGCATCAGGCCCATGACCAGGTTGATCACCCAGAACGGAATCACCGGAATCAGTCGCAGCGAAAACAGATAGAACGACCCGTCCCGCTCGACGCCGCGATTGACGGCGCTCAGGTAGCGTCTGAAGCGCGTCTGCACCCAATCCCGCAGCAGCAACCGCGAGACCAGAAAGGCCAGGGTGGCACCCAGGGAGCTGGCAAAAGAGACCAGCAGCACGCCGGTCCACAGGCCAAAAATCATGCCCGCCACCACCGTCAGTACAGCCGCTCCCGGGACCGAAAACGCCGTCGCCACCACATAAATGGCGAAATAGACGGCGGCGGTCAGCAGGGGCTCGCGGGCGTAGAGTGACTGGTAAAAGTGGGGGTGCAGGTACTGCTCACCGTCGAAAATCAGGTAAGCCAGCACAACCAGGGCTATAACTATGAGGGTGACTGTTTTTTTTATGGACATCAGTGCTCCGCCGCTGTTTTTTTACCCGCATTAGAGGGACCGTTGATGCTGGGGTTCAGTCTTTTGACCACAATGCGCCGACAACGGCGTCATAAAACTGTCGAAAAAACGTCATAGAGTCGTTGATCAATGAATGTATTGCGCAAAGGCCCAGCCCCATGAATAAAATGAACACACCGCCGGAGCACCCCAAGGAGCCTGCCGTGAGTGCGGACAAACCCGACCTCAACAACCCCCAACTCTTTATCAACCGTCACATGAGCCTGATGCAGTTCAACCTTCGGGTGCTGGAGCAGGCATTGAACGAAGATTACCCGCTGATGGAGCGCTTCCTGTTCCTGATGATCTTCAACAGCAACATGGACGAGTTTTTTGAGATCCGCCTGGCTGACCTGAAACGACAAATCAGTTTTTCCCGTGAGATCGTCAGCATCGACGGCATGCGTCCCAAGGACGTACTGGACACCCTCAGTGAACAGTGCAAAATGGCTACCGACAAACAGTATCAGATTCTTAACGACATACTACTGCCCGCCCTGGAAAAACAGAAAATCCGCGTTCTCAACCGGCGTCGCTGGACCCCCGAAATAGCGAGCTGGGCAGAGGGCCACTTTCGCCAGCAGGTCATGCCGGTCATCAGCCCCATCGGCCTCGATCCGGCGCACCCCTTCCCCCGCCTGGTCAATAAAAGCCTCAACTTCATTGTCTCCCTGGAAGGCAAAGACGCCTTTGGCCGCGACAGCGGCATGGCCATTGTGCCGGCGCCGCGATCACTGCCGCGACTGGTGCGCGTGCCCGACGGACTCTGCCAGGACGGCGACAATTTCGTGCTGCTGTCCTCCCTGATTCACGCCCATATCGACGATCTGTTCAACGGCATGAGCACCACCGGTTGTTACCAGTTCCGCATCACCCGCGACGCCGACCTGGACCTTAACGCCGCGGAAGTGGAAGACATTGCCCGGGCCCTGCGCGGTGAACTGCACACCCGTCGCTTTGGTAGCGCGGTGCGACTGGAGGTGGACAGGCGCTGCCCCGACGAACTGGTGGAATTCCTGCTGGAGGAACACAACCTGACCGAGAGAGAGGTTTACCGGGTCGACGGGCCGGTCAACCTCGGTCGCATGATGCAATTGCGGCAGATGGTCAACCGCAGCGATCTGCTGTTCCCGACCTTTATTCCCTCCATCCCCAAACCCCTGCGCGGCGCGGACGTCAATGTGCTCGACGCCGTCAAGAAAGAGGACATTCTGCTCTATCACCCCTTTCAGTCATTTACGCCGATCATTGATCTGTTGCGCCAGGTCGCCAGGACCCCGTCAGTGCTCGCCATCAAAATGACCCTGTACCGCACCGGCGCCTCCTCGGACGTGGTGGACGCCCTGGCCGAGGCCGCCCGCGCCGGTAAGGAAGTCACGGTGGTGATCGAATTGCGGGCCCGCTTCGATGAAGAGGAAAACCTGCAGCTGGCCAACCATTTGCAGGAGGCCGGGGCCGTGGTCACCTATGGGGTAGTGGGCTACAAAACCCATGCCAAGGCGCTGTTGATCGTGCGCCGGGAGGGCAATCAGTTACGCCGCTACGTGCACCTGGGCACCGGCAATTACCATGCAGGCAACGCGCGACTGTATACCGATTACAGTCTGCTCAGCGCCAATGTCGACCTGTGCAGCGACGTCAATAAAATTTTTCAGCAGCTCACCAGCATGGGCAAGGCGGAGCGCATCAAGACCCTGTTCAGCGCGCCCTTTACCCTGAAAAAGAACCTGGTGAAACTCATTGAGGCCGAGGCGGAGGCCGCCAGACAGGGCAAACAGGCGCACATCATTTTCAAGGTCAATGCCCTGACCGAATCCAAAATCATCACCTCCCTCTATGAGGCGAGTATCGCCGGTGTGAAAATCGACCTGATCGTTCGCGGCATGTGCTGTCTGCGCCCCGGCGTCGAGGGCATCTCGGAAAATATTCGCGTACGCTCTATTGTCGGACGCTTTCTGGAACACTCCCGGGTCTACTATTTTCACAATGCCAGCCCCAGGGTGTATTGCTCCAGCGCCGATGCCATGGAGCGGAATCTCATGCACCGGGTGGAAATCTGCTTTCCGGTGCTCAGCGGGCGCCTGCAGGCGAGAATCCGCAGCGACCTGCAGCACTATCTCCAGGACAACTGTCAGAGCTGGGAACTGCAACCC
>Ga0209578_10004286_pt1 | contig 10319 bp, 6 predicted proteins | sample tdAd472_FD_187127 | JGI IMG/M metagenome (GOLD analysis project Ga0209578, IMG submission 187127) | Marine sediment microbial communities from the Atlantic coast under amendment with organic carbon and nitrate - tdAd47.2 (SPAdes)... | ecosystem: Environmental > Aquatic > Marine > Coastal >...
TTGGTCCAGACCACCCAGCCAACCGAGATTTATAACTTGGCTGCCCAGAGCCACGTTCAAGTGAGCTTCGATACGGCAGAGTACACGGCCAACGCCGATGCGCTTGGAACGCTTCGTTTGCTTGAGGCGATCCGTATTTTGAAGATGGAAGAAAAGGTCAAATTCTATCAGGCTTCCACTTCAGAGCTGTTTGGCAACGCTGACCATTCACCGCAAAACGAAGACACACCGCTTCGTCCGGTGAGCCCTTATGCGGCGGCTAAACTTTATGCCTATTGGATAACGGTCAACTACCGCAATGCTTACAACATTCATGCTTCAAACGGCATCTTGTTCAACCACGAAAGCCCAATCCGTGGTGAAACTTTTGTGACCCGCAAGATCACCCGTGCTGTGGCTGGCATTAAGCTAGGCCTGGAAGACAAGCTCTACCTCGGCAACCTAGATGCAGAGCGCGACTGGGGCCATGCTAAGGACTATGTGGAAGGCATGTGGGCCATCTTGCAGCACGACAAACCGGGCGAGTACGTCTTAGCAACCGGCGAGAGCCATTCGGTTCGTGAGTTTGTCGAGTTTTCCTTCAAAGAGATCGGCCGGACCATCAAATGGCGCGGCGAAGGCTTAAGCGAACAGGGCTATGATGCCGACAACGGCGATGTGTTGGTTGAGGTGGACGAGCGCTATTTCCGTCCCACCGAGCTCTACAAACTCAAGGGCGATGCCAGCAAGGCCGAACGGGAATTGGGTTGGAAGCCTAAAATCACGTTTGAAGAGCTGGCCCGAGAGATGGTCCGCTGCGATCTAGAAGAGATGGAACAGGAGAAGGGTTAAGTGACCGAAGGGCTGCTCGACACTCCTTTCAGCCTTAAGGGCAAGAAAGTCTGGGTGGCCGGTCACCGGGGCATGGTCGGTGCTGCCGTCGTGCGGCGCTTAGAAGGTGAGTCCTGTACTATTTTGTCGACCACTCGTGCTGAGTTAGACCTTTGCAATCAGGCTCAAACCGAAGCATGGCTCGCAGCCAACAAGCCCGATGTGGTCTTCGTTGCAGCAGCTACTGTCGGCGGGATCGTTGCCAATGACACCCGGCCTGCTGAGTTCATCCGCGATAATCTAGTAATTGAAACCAACATCATCCATGGGGCTTACAAGGCGGATGTTGAGAAACTGATCTTCTTGGGCTCTTCCTGTATTTATCCCAAAATGGCCGCCCAACCTATGGCCGAGGAGGCCTTGCTGACGGGCGAACTGGAACCGACCAACGAGTGGTATGCCATTGCTAAAATTGCTGGCATCAAGCTTTGCCAAGCCTACCGCAAGCAATATGGCTGCGATTTTATTTCGGCCCAGCCGACCAATCTTTACGGTCCTGGCGATAATTTCGACCTGACAGGTAGCCATGTCATCCCAGCCCTTATGCGCAAAGCCGAAGATGCACGGGAATCCGAAGCTCCAACCATGGAAGTCTGGGGCAGTGGCAATCCGAAACGCGAATTTCTTCACGTGGATGACTTAGCTGATGCCCTGGTCCACTTGGTGCAACACTACTCAGAAGCCCTGCAAATCAATGTTGGCACAGGCCAAGAGTTGACCATTCGGGAGCTGGCTGAAACCGTTGCTGAGGCCGTGGGTTTTGAGGGAGACTTGGTGTTTGATGCTAGCAAGCCCGATGGAACGCCGCGCAAACTGGTTGATACGACGCGCCTCAATGCTCTGGGTTGGCAGCCAAAAGTAGGCCTCAAAGAGGGGCTCAAAGCGACCTACCAATGGTATTTGGAAAACCGCGAAAACGTTCGGGGTGCCGCCTAATGGCAATTGTTCCGGTCATTCTTTCAGGCGGATCGGGAACGCGCCTCTGGCCACTCTCGCGCTCATTGTTTCCCAAACAGCTTCTGCCGTTGGTCAGCGATGACAGTATGCTTCAGGAAACGGCAAAGCGTGTGTCAGGCCCTGAGTTTGCTCACCCAATGGTAATCTGCAACGATGCTCACCGCTTTATTGTAGCCGAGCAACTGCGCGCTATGGGCATGGGTCATCAAGGCATTCTGTTAGAACCAGCTGGGCGAAATACGGCCCCAGCGGCTGCGGTCGCAGCCTTGAGACTTTCGGCAGCCTCTGGGCCTGAGACCCTGATGATGCTTTTGCCATCCGACCATGTGATTGGCGACCGTCCGGCCTTTTTGATAGCTACGGCCAAAGCTGCTGAAGCCGCCAAAACCGGCGCGCTGGTGACCTTTGGCATTGAGCCTAATCACCCTGAAACCGGATATGGCTACATCAAGCAAGGCGATGCGCTGAACGGTCATGAAGGCTGTTTCTCTGTGGCTCGTTTTGAAGAAAAGCCCAACCGCGAAAAAGCCGAGGCCTTCTTAAACGAGGGTGGTTACCACTGGAACAGCGGTATGTTCTTGTTTAGCTGTGGCAGCTTCATGGAAGAGCTTGAGCGCTTGCACCCGGCAATGGTTGCGGCCTGTAAGGCTGCGCTTGATGATGGCGAAGAAGACTTGGATTTCTTCAGGCTTAACGCGGGTGGATTTGCCGATGCGGACTCACTCTCCATCGATTATGCCGTTATGGAACATACCGACCGTGCTGCCGTGGTTCCTGTCGATATGGGCTGGAATGACGTGGGGTCATGGACGGCGCTTTGGGATATTGGCGAAAAAGATGATGATGGCAATGTCCTCCATGGGGACGTGCTGGCGATCGACGTGAAAGACAGCTATATCCGCAGCGACGCGCGTCTTGTGGCTGCCACAGGCATTCAAGACCTGATCATTGCCGCGACCGACGATGTGGTTTTGGTGGCGGGTAAAGAAAGCGCCCAGCAGGTCAAAGATTTGGTCGATCTAATCAAGGCGGGCAACCGCAATGAGCACGAGACCCACACTCGGGTTTATCGACCTTGGGGGTGGTATCAGTCCCTTGAATTTGGGCCCAATTTCCAGGTCAAACAGTTAGCCGTTAAGCCAGGCGCTCAACTGAGCTTGCAAAAGCACAAGCACCGAGCTGAGCATTGGGTGGTGGTTGAAGGCATTGCCACTGTGACACGCGATGATGAGGTGATTGACCTTAAGGCCAACCAGTCCACCTATATTCCCATTGGCATGAAGCACCGCCTGGAGAATAAGACCGATGGCCCCTTAAAGATTATCGAAATCCAGTCCGGTGACTATTTGGGCGAAGACGATATCATCCGCTACGAAGACGACTACGGGCGACTAGAAGAGGGCTAGGTTTGAGGCCTCAGCCTTTCCTTTTCTCTTTCAAGGCCCTACATTCCAATCATGAGTAAGAAACCAGTCATTGTAGCCATTACCGGTGCGACAGGCGTCGTCTATGGCGTCGAGATGCTGCGCGCCCTTCGGGCTGCGGGCGAAACCACGCATCTGATCATCTCAGAGTCCGGCGCGCGCAATTTCCAGATAGAGACCGACTACAGCCTCGAGGATGTGAAGGCTCTGGCCGATGTGGTGCATTCCAACAAGGATATGGCCGCAGCCGTTTCAAGCGGCTCGTTTCGCACCAAGGGTATGATTGTCGCGCCCTGTACCATCAAGACGCTTTCAGGCATCGCCAATTCTTATGATGATGACCTCGTGATCCGTGCGGCCGATGTTTGCCTCAAAGAAGGCCGCAAGGTTCTGCTCATGGTCCGCGAGACCCCGTTCCACAAAGGGCATTTAGAATTGATGACCAAGGCGGCTGATATCGGCTGCGTCATCATGCCACCAGTCCCGGCCTTCTATCATCGCCCCGAAACCATAGAAGAGTTGGTTCGTCACACGGTTGGTCGGGCGCTTGATCACTTCGATATCGACCACGATCTCTTGAAGCGCTGGGAAGGCGCTTAAGCGATTTAGGGCGAAAGAGCGTTTTACTTCAGTGTCTTGCCGTTATGTGAAGAAAAATAACCTTCGCATTTATTAGCATTCGTTAGATTTTCTTTGCATCTGCCGAAAAGCAGAGTGAGGGAATAAAAGCATAAAATCGGCAAAAAGTCAAGGGGCGCATTAGGTGGACTTCTTAACGAACTCGGTCAGAATAATGATTTGCTGGCCGCTCACTCTGCCTTCGATTTGGCCCGCATTGTCGGGAACGAGCGAAATGCTGCGTACTGCCGTTCCTCGCTTGGCGGTAAAGCCAGCGCCTTTGACATTGAGATCTTTGATTAGGGTAACGGTGTCACCAGCAGCCAATTGAGCGCCGTTGCAGTCTTTATGAACTATACCATCATCGTCGCCGGTATTTTCCTCACCGGCTTTTGCCCAAGCCAACACATCGTCTTCTAGATAAAGCATGCCCAGCGCTTCCTGCGCCCAGCCCTCGGCTGATAGACGATTAAGCATCCGCCAGGCCGTCACCTGAACCGCTGGAACCTGAGACCACATGCTGTCGTTTAGGCAACGCCAATGATGAACCTCTTCTGATCCAGGTTCAGAAATCTGTGACTCACAGGTTGGGCAAACCAAGATCATTTCACCATCAGGCCCACCAGAAACATCAAGTGAGCTCAGGTCCTCCGTTGCACCACAAAGCTCACACTTATTCTCGGCGCGTTCCAAAAGCTCTGCTTCTGTAGTCATAGAAATGGTCCTTAGTGTTTGAGATTACGTGGCAGGGGTGTAGCGGGTTTGGAAAACCTTGGGAAGGGGTTAGAGAATCTCCTCAACCCCTTTCGCCATTGCCAGCAGTCCTTTGTCGCTCATTGTCTCGCCCATCAGCATGAGGCCCACTGGTGCTTCGCCTTTTTCGTGGCAGGGGAGGGTGATGGCGCAGCGGTCTAGGAAGTTGCCGACTGAGGGATTGCGCAGCATCATCATGTTGGTGGTGTGGTAGGCGTCTTCGTCAGACTCCAACAATGAAATCGGTGGAGCAATCAGCGGGACGGTGGGCATTGCCAAGGCGTCATAAGCAACTGAAATGGCATCAATGCGGGCTTGCAGGTCAGCTCGTGCGTTTAACAGGTCTATGTAATCGGCAGCAGATTGTTTGGCGCCCCGTTCGATGCGAACTTTGACGCGCGGGTCATAGGCGTCTCCGGCACGTTCCATGATGGAGCGATGCAGGGCGTAAGATTCTGCCGTTGCGAAACCGCCGCCGCTGTTGATGGTGGGCAATTCGAGCAGCTCTTCCATCGGCAAGTCTTCAATGATCGCCCCGGCGTTGCTTAGTTTTTTGAGCGTCGCCTCAAAGGTCGTGGCGACGGTTTCATCTATGCCGTCCAAAACAAAGCTTTGCGGCACGCCAATCCGCAAGCCTTTGATGGGGCGTGGGGTGATGGGATCGTGGTGTTCTCCTGCCATGATGCTATCGAGCAGTTCGCAACAAGCCACGGAGTTTGCAAGCGGGCCAATGGAATCAAGGGTGGGTGAAAGCGGGAAAACGCCGTCTAAAGGAACGCGACGCTGGGTCGGCTTGAATCCGGTGAGACCGCAAAGGGCTGAGGGGATGCGCACTGATCCGCCCGTGTCCGACCCAATGGCAGCGGCTGCCATGCCATCGGTCACCGAGATTGCCCCACCCGAGGTGGAGCCCCCAGGGATGCGCCCTGTTTCTCGGTCATAGGGATTCTTGGGTGTGCCGTAGTGAGGGTTGAGGCCAAGGCCTGAGAAGGCGAACTCAGTCATGTTGGTCCGGCCAACAATAACGGCACCTGCGGCGCGCAACCGTTCAGCCACGGTGCTATCCTGCGGGGCTCTGGGGGCATCTTTTAAGGCTGTTGAGCCCGCCTTAGTAATTTCGCCACCTTCATCAAATAGGTCTTTTAGCGAGATGGGGATGCCCTCTAGGGGCGAACGCACTTGTCCAGCCGCCCGTATTTGATCGGAAAACTCGGCTTCCAAATGTGCCCTTTCGCGGTGAAGCGAGAGAAAGGTTTTTGCCCCTTCGCCATCGGGATCGTCGATCCGTTCAATGGCCTCAAAAAGCAAGCTTTGAGCACTCACGGTTAAGCACCGGAGGTCTTCGGAGATTTCATGCAGCGTTTTCATAGGGCAAGACCCTATTTCCATTGCCTAAATGAGGCAAGAGGGATGAGGGGCTTTTATGGCTCGTAAATGTCACGCACAGCACTACGCCGACAATCGGCAACGTGACTATTAAACTTTTCAAGGAAGGTTGGTCTTTCCGATAGTGTTTCTTTGGAGAAGTAGACCCCAAGCGGTTTGCTGCGGTTCAGTACCAAAAACACTTTGTCTTCTGTCTTGCTCGCCACCAACAGAGCCTTCATCACTTGGTCGTTGGCAAGTGCTGCATCGATTCGCCCTCCCAGGAGCCTCTTGAGAAGGAGGTTGGTATCAACGGGCTCGTGACCATCCACCTTATAACCATTTGAAACCAACCAGCGTTGCATGTTTGCCCCGAGAAAACTCGAAACCAGCGCCGTTCGTTTGAAATCTGGGTCAAGGGGATGCATTTTTCGGTCTTTGCGCAAGAACCAAGTCCAGTTCTGATCGGCGATTACGGCAGACATCACTGCATAGCCGTCTCGCTTGGCATTTTGTGATCCCGCAAAGAAGCCATCAGCCGTGCCTTTTAGCACCATCCTCTGGGCGCGCTTCCAGGGCACCACCTCAATTTTGTAGGGCTGGTCCATCTGATCGAAAACGCAACGGACCACATCAACCGCCGAGCCAATGAACTCATTTTGACCATTGTAGTATCCATAGGGATAGAGATTGTGGGTCGTCAGAGTGACGGGTTTCTTATTCTCGTTTGCAAGTGATGGGAAGCAAGCAAGGGCCAGAACTGCGGCGAAGAAAACAACTTGTTTAAAACTTCTGGTTCGTTCCATTGATACCTCCCCCTTAAGAGAGACAGGAAAAGCCCAAATCGTTCCTCGCAAGTGCGTTGATTTCATCCTATTAAAGGAGGGTGGTCGGTCCTTTTTTAAGGGCGATGAACGGCAAGGGCGCCTATAACCATGCGAGTGAAGAATGTTCTTCCAAACAGTATAGCAAATTTTCAGGTTTTATGACAGGCAAATGGCAGTTTTGGGTTGATCGGGGCGGCACCTTTACCGATGTGGTGGCGCGTGATGAGAATGGCGAAATGGTTACGGCCAAGCTGCTCTCAGAAAATCCCGAACAGTATGAAGATGCGGCCCTTCAGGGTATTCGTGAAATCCTTGGTGTGGGCAAGGATGAACCGATCCCCGCAAGCCAGGTCGATGTGGTCAAAATGGGTACGACCGTGGCGACCAATGCTTTGCTCGAACGCAAGGGTGACCGCACGGTTTTAGTGATCACCCAAGGTTTCGGCGATGCCCTGCGTATTGGCTATCAAAACCGCCCCAACCTGTTTGATCTCCATATTGAATTGCCCGAATTACTCTATGAGCGAGTGATCGAAGCGCCCGAGCGCATCGATGCCCATGGCGTAATCTTGCAGGACTTGGACCGCGAGGCCGTGCGCGTCTCTTTGCAGGCAGCTTTTAATAAGGGCATTCGCTCTGCTGCGGTTGTTTTGATGCATGGCTACCGCTATCCGGCTCACGAAGCAGCAATTGAAGAGATTGCCCAAGAGATTGGCTTTACCCAAGTTTCAACCAGTCACAAGACCAGCCCCTTGATGAAGCTTGTGTCGCGGGGCGATACCACGGTTGTCGATGCGTATCTTTCACCCATTTTGCGGCGCTACGTGGATCGGGTTGCTGCAGCGTTGGGCGATGCGCGCTTGATGTTCATGCAGTCTAATGGTGGCTTGACCGATGCGCGCCTGTTCCAGGGAAAAGACGCCATTCTTTCTGGGCCGGCGGGTGGTGTGGTTGGCATGGTTCGCACCGCTGAGATGGCTGGGTATGATGATCTGATCGGTTTCGATATGGGCGGCACCTCGACCGATGTGTCTCACTACGATGGTGAATATGAACGGGCGTTTGATACCCAGGTTGCGGGTGTTCGAATGCGCGCTCCCATGATGCGCATCCATACTGTTGCAGCTGGTGGCGGATCAATTTTGCAGTATGACGGCTCGCGGTTCCGCGTTGGACCCGAGTCCGCCGGTGCTGATCCAGGCCCCGCGTGCTACCGGCGCGGCGGGCCGCTCACGGTGACCGATTGCAACGTTATGCTTGGCAAGCTGCAGCCAGCCTTCTTCCCCCATGTGTTTGGCCCAGAAGCCGACGAAGCACTCGACGGGGCAGTGGTGCGCGAGAAGTTCATTGAGTTGGCCCAAGAAATTGGCGATGGACGATCTCCCCAACAAGCTGCTGAGGGCTTTTTGAAAATTGCTGTCGAGAACATGGCCAACGCCATCAAACAAATCTCGGTGCAACGCGGCTACGACGTGACCGAATATACGCTTAATTGCTTTGGTGGGGCAGGCGGGCAACATGCTTGCTTAGTCGCCGATGCTTTGGGCATGACACGAGTATTCATCCATCCCTTCGCCGGGGTGCTCTCGGCCTATGGCATGGGGTTGGCCGATATGCGGGCCATGCGGGAAGAGACGGTTGAGGCCGATCTAATCGGAGGCGTTTCCTCGACCTTAATGGATGTCAGTGATCGCCTAGAAGGCGAGGTTTGCGAAGAGCTAATTGAGCAGGGCCTAGACCCGGAGACGATTACAGTCATTCGTAAAGTCCATGTGCGCTATGCTGGAACCGATAGCGCCATTGCTGTCAACCTGACAGACCGCGAAACCATCATTTCCGCCTTCGAGAAAACCCATTCGCAGCGCTTTGGTTTTGTAATGTCTGGGCGGGGACTGGTCGCTGAGGCGATATCAGTTGAAGCCATTGGTGGTGGTGAGTTCATCGACGAGCCGGTTCAATATCTAAGGGCTTCTGGCAAGCCTGAAACATTGCAAACCATGGCAGCCGTATTTGATGGGCAATCTTGCTTAACACCTGCCTATGATCGTGCTGCTTGCCAGCCAGGGCATCGCATTCCTGGCCCGGCCATCATCATTGAAACAACGGGAACGACGGTCGTTGAGCCCGGATGGGAAGCCTCTGTGACCGAGTTGAATCATTTGGTACTTGAGCGTGTGGTCGCTCTTCCTCAGCGCTTTGCTATTGGCACCGAGGCCGACCCGGTGATGCTCGAAGTGTTCAATAATAAAGCGCTGAGGATTGCCGAGCAGATGGGCGCGACGCTGACCAACACGGCCTTTTCGGTCAACATCAAGGAGCGCCTCGATTTTTCGTGCGCGCTGTTTGATGGCGAAGGCAGCTTGATTGCGAACGCACCTCATATTCCAGTGCATTTGGGCTCCATGAGCGAATCCGTTGCCAGCGTTATCGCTTCGCGCCAGGGCTCCATGTTGCCCGGCCAAGTCTACGTGCTCAACAACCCCTACAACGGTGGCACCCATCTTCCCGATGTGACGGTGATTACCCCTGTGTTTGCTGACGGGGTGGGCGAGCCTATGTTCTACGTGGCCTCGCGCGGTCACCATGCCGATATTGGTGGCATTACCCCTGGCTCCATGCCGCCCAACAGCGAAACCTTGGACCAAGAAGGCGTGCTGATTGATGACTTCCTTTTGGTTGATGATGGTGAGATGCGCGAAGCGGCGATCCGCGACTTGCTGGGATCGGGTGATTGTCCGGCACGTAATATCGAACAGAACCTCGCTGATCTTGGAGCACAGATCGCGGCGAATGAAAAAGGCGTGCAAGAGCTGCGCAAGATGGTTCAACACTTTGGCTTAGATGTGGTGCGTGCCTACATGGGGCATGTTCAAGACAATGCCGAAGAGTCCGTCCGCCGGGTATTGGATGCCTTGAAAGACGGGGCGTTTACCTACCCCATGGACGATGGGGCCGAAATCGTTGTTTCAATTTCTATCGACAAAGAGGCCAGAACCGCCAAGATCGACTTTACCGGCACGTCAGAACAACGAACCAATAACTTCAATGCTCCAACAGCCGTGGGCCGAGCTGCGGTGCTTTATGTTTTCCGCACGCTGGTTGAAAACGATATCCCGCTCAATGCCGGGTGCTTGAAGCCGCTGGAAATCAATATCCCCGAGGGCTCCATGCTCAACCCTCAACATCCTGCCGCTGTGGTGGCGGGCAATGTTGAAACCTCGCAAGCCGTGGTCGATGCGCTCTATGGGGCGCTTGGTGTTATGGCGGCGGCTCAGGGCACCATGAATAACCTGACGTTTGGCAACGAAACACATCAGTATTATGAGACTATTTGTGGTGGATCGGGTGCCGGACCTGGTTTCGATGGGACCGATGCCGTTCATACGCATATGACCAATTCCCGGCTAACTGACCCAGAAGTGCTGGAATGGCGGTTCCCGGTTTTGGTTGATGATTTCAAAATCCGCAAAGGCTCAGGCGGCGATGGTGCCTATAAGGGCGGCAA
>Ga0209578_10004290_pt1 | contig 10312 bp, 11 predicted proteins | sample tdAd472_FD_187127 | JGI IMG/M metagenome (GOLD analysis project Ga0209578, IMG submission 187127) | Marine sediment microbial communities from the Atlantic coast under amendment with organic carbon and nitrate - tdAd47.2 (SPAdes)... | ecosystem: Environmental > Aquatic > Marine > Coastal >...
CTGGCCCCTTTCCCGGTCTTCGATCACTGCCTTGATACCGGTCGCAAGTCCCGGGCGTTGTTCCGCGACCGACGCTGGAGAGATTAACCTGAAGAGGGGTCGGAGGTCGATGAGAATCTTTCTCAAGCACCTCCGACCCCCGGCGCTTCCTCGTACAGCGAGCTGGCAATGCCGACCAACTCGCCCGAGGACATCTTGTCGCTCGCAATCAGGTAGAACATCTCGTCATCGTGCCAGGTTACAACGGAGGGACTGCGTCCGTCGATGTCGTCGGGCGGCGGTTCCGGTCCGAGCTCGTACACGCGCGCCGCGCATCCGGCAATCTGCGCATCGCATCCTGCTCTGCCATAGGGCACGACCAGCGCCAGACGCCGGGCTTCTTTAACGCCCCTCCAAGCCTGGCTCAATACAAAGAAACCATAGTGCGCTTCCAGCGTCCGCTCAGCGACAGAAAGCTCGCGCAGCTTGTGATCGCGCACATGGATTCTGATGGACTGAAGACGGTGTCCCGCCGTGTTTCCGGGTTCCAGCGGCTGAAACACCAGCATGGTTCGGGCCGCCTTCCAGGAATGCACGGTTGCAAAGTGGGGGTTGTCCGTCATGTGCACCGGCTCTGAGCAGCGGAACGCAGAATTTCGACCATCTCCAGGTCACCGCGAGCGACGGCGAGGTCCAGGGCGGTCTTTTCCGCGAACCCCGGTGCGCCGGTTCCGCGCCGGTTGATGCTGGCGCCGGCATCTGCCAGTTTCCGCACGACATCGACGTGGCCGCGGACAACGGCAAGCATCAAGGCGCTCAGGCCGTACTTTGCCGTTTCATCCAGAGCGGCGCCGCGCTCGGCCAGCCACTCGACCACGGGGGCCTGGCCTTCGGCTGCCGCAAGCATCAGCGACGTCTGTCCTTCTCCATTGCGTGCATCGATATCGGCCCCGCTCGCCAACAGGCGCTGAAGCTCATCGATGGAACCTCGAAGCACGGCCTCTTCCCACTCGCGTCTCAAGCCGATTGTCCTCCCGCGCCTCGCGCTGCCCTGCAAGTGGGCATTGCAGCGATACCCGCCCGACTTCCGCTCTTTATAACATGAAAACACGCCCAATCAGACCGAGTGACTTTCCGGGGGAAGACCACCGTGAAGCACAGCCAGGCACAGCGCTTGAAATACACCATGACGCAGCACAGAATCCTCCTATGAGTAAGCAGCTAACATCGAAAGAACTGCAGCAGGAAGCCGTCACCCTGCGGAGGGAGCTGAATGCCGTCATGCTGTCGACTACGTCGCCCGAAGGCATGCCGGATGCCAGCTACGCGCCCTGCGTTCTCGATGGCGAGGGCAGATGCCACGTCCTGGTCAGCCAACTCGCTCGGCATACGCATAACCTGGTGTCACACCCACTAGCGAGCCTGATGTGGATCGAAGACAAGGTAGCGAAGCGCAATGTGTTCGCACGGCGCCGCCTGATTCTGCAATGCAAAGCTGAAACTATCGAACGTGACAGCGAGGAGTGGAAGCGCATCCTGAAACAGATGGAGGAACAGCTCGGCACTACCGTTCCACTGCTGGCCGGCCTGCCGGACTTTATGCTGTTCCGTTTCGATGCAGTCGAAGGCAACTATGTGCGTGGTTTTGCGCAGGCCTACCCGGTGACCGGCAATGACCTCGTCATGGCCGAGCGTAGAACCCGATAAGCCGGACGGACGGGTAACTAATTCGTATCCAGGTCAAAGCGCCGGGCCCGGTTCATTGCGGTTTCTGCAGTTGCGCCACCACATCGAACCCCGCCAACGCCTGCATGAACTCCTCAAGCGTAAAAAAACCCAGGCAGGGCATAGCACCAGCGGTGTCGATCTCGCCACGCGCCAGTTTTTTCGCCATCACCACTGCCGCAGTACAGGGGATCTGCGGTCCGTCACCGCTGTCGGCGAGCAGGGTCCAGCAGCGTTGCAGGGGTCGGCCGTCCTGGTCCAGGCCCTGCAGTTCCACGTGCATGCCGCCGCGCGTTGATCCCCAGCGTTCGAACCATTCACTGATGCGTTTGAGTTGCGGCGCATGATGACTCCAGTTGTTCACCAGCCCGGCGCGTACCAGCCAGGACAACAGCCAGGTGCCGAGGTGCAGCAGCGGAACCTCCAGGCCGGCGCGAAACACCACCTCACGCACAGCGGGATACCGTGCCGGGAACAACTCGAGATCGGGGACATCGCAGTAACCTAGCCAGCGCCGGCCCATCGGCGCGGGGTAGCGGCGCCGCGTCAGCCCCTGCCAGCCGTACACCGTTCGCCACTGTCCGTCGTGCCATTGCCGGAACGGTTGACCGCAGTAGCTGAGTATTGATTGCACCGTGGCCAGTCCGCGCGGTGTCTGATTGCCCGGGTTGATGCCAATGTCGATGGCCTGCAGCGCGGAAAATTCAGGCAGCAGCTGATCGACCACGGCGGCGGACAGCGCCGGCACACTGCTGGCGCCGCTGACCGCCAGCACCCCGGCCGCCCTGGCCTCAGCATCCAGCGCGGCAAAGCCGCTGACAAAGCGGCGCGCGTCGGCCAGGTCCAGATAGTGCTGTCGCGCGTCGATACAGGCGCGTGCAACCCCATAGTCCTGTCCCTGGAAGGGACCGCAGGTGTGAATGAGCAGGTCGGCGTCGAGCGCCCGTAACGCCCGGGCGAGATCCGCCTGCCTGGTATCCAGCGTGGTGGCCTCGAGCCTTGCCGGGCAGCCGCATTGCGTCAACCGAAGCGCAGTCTCAGCCGCACGCCTGCCGTTACGCCCGGCGACTAGTACCGCCAGCCCGTGTTCCTGCGCCAGCGCCTGGCAGATGCGCGTGCCGAAGTTGCCGTAGCCACCCAGCACCACCACCCGGTAAGGCCTGTTGCTTACCACGCCTTGCCCACCGCCAGCCAGATAATCAGGATCACCGTCACCGGCATCACCCACAAGGCGATGCGCGTCAGGCGGCCGTGGTACAGGTCCAGCAACGCGGATTCCTGTGCCGAGTAAGGGCGCGACGGGTGGCGATGGTGAAACAGCCGCGGCAGACGCACGTGTCCCAGCCAGATGTCCAGCAGCTCCAGCGGCAGCACGACCGCCAGCACCAGCAGCAATTTCACCGTAAGCCAGGGTTGCCCGAACCAGCCCTGCAGCCAGGCCATCGCGGCGCCGCTCAGTAACAAGGCGATGAAGGCACTGTGTTCCACCCACAGCAGATGCAGAAACGCCTGGTAGAGGTGCTGGCTGACCATGCCCGGTTCGCCGAAGCGGTGATTGGCGACGCGCAACATCCACCAGGCACCCAGCGTCGGGCCGATCCAGAACACCAGTGCGCCGATGTGGATGAGCTTGAGCGCGGTGGAGGTCCACTCAGGCATCCGCCGTACTCCAGCGGTATCTATGCGGATGCATGAACAGCAGCAGGGCAACCGCCAACATCCAGCCCAGGCTCAACACCATCGCCACGCCGGTCAGGAAGGTCGCCGCCAGCACCGCCTGCAAGGCCGTGGCCACCGACAAGGCCAGGCCGAACAACCAGGCCGGCAGTCCCGCCAGGATCAACAGGCGCGGTATGCGCGCATTGGCAAACAACAACAGGTTCAACAGCAGCCCGCCCAGGTTGTAAAAACCGTTGCCCACCGTGCCGGTCAGCTGCATGGCGATCTGTTCCAGCGTCATGAACAAGGCGGCCGGTTGATCGATCTGCAGCAGCGGCGGCAACACAAAGGCAAACAGCACTTCGGCGATAATATCCGGGCCAATGCCGATGGCGACCAGCAGGATGGCAAAGCGCCGCAGCGGCGTGCGCGGCAGGTAATCCAGCAGGTACACGCAGAACAACAAAAGACCGAGCGCGGCGATCATCCAGTTCAGCCAGCCCAGTTGCCAGAGCGCCGTGTGCTCGCTGAGAAACAGCGCACGGGTGATAAAGGGTGTGCCGATGGCCAGGCCGTCGCGCAACACAAACGCCATGTTGAAACAGGCCAGGGTGATGATGGCGACAATGCCCAGCGTAACCCAGGCGGACGAGCGACTGACAGGTGAGGGTGTGTTCATGTCAGGCCACCTTTGCGCCAGCGCAGTTCCGCGGCGAGATGCAGCAGCGGCAGCAGCGCCGGTGCGCCGTACAATCCCAGCACAGCGCCGCGGATGCCGCTGAACGAAGCCGGGACGTCAGCCAGCACCGGTGTCAACAGCACGATCAACCAGGCGACAGCCACCCAGACGGCAATCAGCGCGCAGAACAGCATCCAGCCGCGATGCGCGGCGCGCAAGGCGGCGATACCGGAAATGACAGCGGTCGCCAGCAGGCGCCACAAGGCCAGCAGGCCGGCACCGGCAAACAGCGCGGCGATGAGAAACGACGGGTCGGTGCTGAATTCGTTCAGCCCGCCGTTGGGAAACAGGATGGTGAACAACACGCCGTACAAGGCTGACAACGGCAACAGCAGGACCAGGGCTTCGAGGGCGAGTACAGACCGGCTTAGGGTTTCGTTCATGTCATAGCCTCCCGGTGGTGTCTTTTATGTTCAGTAGTTTCTGTAAAGACAGAAATATAAGGGCCTGAAAAAACCCGCCTGCGCTGCCGGTGGCGCACAGCGGGCACTGGCCGTCATCGATCATGGCGTAGACCTGTTTCATGCTTTCTTCGCTCCCGGTCGGAGGTTCAGGAACTTCGTCACCTTGCCACCCATCTTCATCAGCGACAGCAGCGATCCCTTCGGCACGGTGCGCATCTGTTCATACCAGCCGGTGAGGGATTCGATAAACTCCAGCATGCCGCTGATACGGTCCTTGATCTCCTGCGGCGTGTGCCTGTCGCTGTCGGCGTCCAGCACACACTCGCGCAACAGCGTCAGCGTCGGGTCGATCTCGCGGCGCTTGCGCTGTTCCATAATCACCAGGAATATGTCCCACTGGTCCTTCATCGACTCGAAGTGATCGCGCCGGTCGCCCATCACGTGCACCACCTTCACCAGCTGCCAGCTCTGCAATTCTTTCAGGCTGGTGCTGACGTTGGAGCGTGCCACACCGAGGGTCTCGGTAATGTCCTCCGCGTGCAACGGCTCGGGCGCCAGGTACAGCAGGGCATGGATCTGCGCCACGGTACGGTTCACCCCCCAGCGGGTGCCCATTTCCCCCCAGTGGAGGATGTACTTTTGCATGACAGGTGTGAGTTTCATAAGTTTCTACCATTTCTGTAATAACAGAAATTAAAGAAAAGTGCGGGTGTTGTCAAGGGGCTCGGCCTGGGACAGGCAGAGCCAGGCAGGCTGTCATCCCCTGTGGGTAAGTATCTGCCAAACTTGCCAATTTTGGCCTGGGGGGCGACAATCCTTTCCATGGCGCCAGCAACGGATGGCGGTGGTTATAGCATTGGTAAATTGAAGAATACCTGTTTACAGAGAGTAACTTAGCCTGTCGCCGGAATACTCAAAACTCGAAGCCGAAACCCGCGAGGAGATCGACGCAAAACTCGTTGCGGCTGGTTGGGCAGTCCAGGATAAGAAGCGCATCAACTTATATGAAAGGTTGGGTGTCGCCGTGCGCGAGATGGACACCGACACCGGCCCGGCCGATTATATGTTGTTTGTCGATGGCAAGGCCTGCGGCATACTCGAAGCCAAGCGCGAAGGCGCCGATCTCGGTGGCGTCGCGGAGCAGTCCGCCCGTTACGCCACCTCCCACACCCAACACATCGAACGCTGGGTACCGGAAGACCAGCCGCTACCGTTCCTCTTTGAGGCCACCAACCACGAAATCCGCTTCCGTGACGAACGTGACCCGCACCCGCGTTCCCGCTACGTCTTCCACTTCCACCGGCCAGAAACCCTCAAAGTCTGGCTGGAAGAGGACAACACCCTAAGAGCGCGCCTACAGGATCTGCCGGAACTCAACACCGAAAACCTGCGCGCCTGCCAAATCGATGCCATCAAAGGCATCGAACACAGCCTCAAGCAAGGCAAACCCCGCGCCCTGCTGCAAATGGCCACCGGATCCGGCAAAACCTACGCCGCCGTAACCCAGGTCTATCGCCTGGCCAAGTTCGCCAAAATCAAGCGCGCCTTGTTCCTGGTCGACCGTGGCAACCTCGCCACCAATGCCAAGGATGAATTTGAACAATTCGTCATCCCCCACGATGGCCGCAAATTTACCCAACACTACAACGTCAACATCCTCGGCCGCGCCGGCATCCCCGATGCCACCAAAGTCACCATCTCCACCATCCAGCGCCTGTATTCCCAGCTTACCAACAGCGAGCTGGATGACGAAGCCGATGAGCATTCAGGATTTGAAATAGAAGGTAGTACGATAAATAAAGAGCCCCGGCCCGTCAGCTACAACCCCAATATCCCCATCGAAGAGTTCGATGTCATCATCATCGACGAATGCCATCGCTCCATCTACAACCTCTGGCGCCAGGTGCTCGAATACTTCGACGCCTTTCTCATTGGCCTCACCGCCACACCCACCAAAAAGACCATCGGCTTTTTTGGGCAAAACCTCGTCTCCGAATACACCCACGAAGACGCCGTGGTCGACAAGGTCAATGTGGGCTACGACATCTACCGCATCAAAACCGAGCTCACCGAACAGGGCAACAAAATCGAAGCTGGCACCGCCGTCGAAATCCGCGACCGCCTCACTAAACAGAAACGCCTCGAAGTGCTCGACCAGGAAGAAGAATGGCTTGCAAGACAACTCGACCGCAGCGTCCTGGCCCCCAACCAAATTCGCACTGTCATCCAGGCCTACAAAGACAAATGCCTGCCAGAATGCTTCCCCGAACGTCTATGGAATAAATCCCATCTCCCTCCGGGAGAGGGCCAGGGAGAGGGGATCAAAACTCAAACCATGACCTGGGTCCCCAAAACTCTCGTCTTCGCCAAAGACGACGACCACTGCGACCGCATCGTCGATGCCGTGCGCGAAGTCTTCGATGAAGGCAACGCCTTCTGCAAAAAGATCACCTACAAAGTCGGCAAAAAAACCGCAGAAGAATCCATCAAAGCCTTCCGCACCGATCCGCAATACCGCATCGCCGTCACCGTCGACATGATCGCCACCGGCACCGACATCCGGCCCCTGGAATGCGTCATGTTCATGCGCGATGTCAAAAGCCAGGCCTACTACGAACAAATGAAAGGCCGCGGCACCCGCATCATCAGCCGCGACGAACTGCACAAAGTCACCCCCGATGCCCCTGGCAAAAGCCGCTTTGTCCTGGTCGACTGCGTCGGCGTCACCGAAACCGACAAAACCGAAACCAAATCACTGGAAACCAAACCCAGCGTCTCCACCGCCAAACTCATGGAACAAGTCGCCCGCGGCGACCGCCATTCAGAAACCCTGCGCACCCTCGGCAACCGCATGATCCGGCTCGACCTCAAACTCAACGACCAACAACGGAAACGCGTCAACGACCTAATACATGCCCTCTCCCTGCCGGGAGAAGGTCAGGGAGAGGGGGCCGTAACAGGACTACTACCCCCAACGACCCTGACAGCCGTAGCGGCCAATCTCATTCACTCAACCAACGAAGACAAACTAATCCACGTCGCTCAGGCAGAAACAAAGAAAGAAGAAGTCAGTGATGTGGAAATCCAAAAATCCTTCAAACCGAAGGCCGATGTATTAATCAAACCCTTCCATAACCCAGACCTCCGCGAACTTATCGAAGAACTGCGCAAAGACACCGACCAACTCATCGACGACAGTCCAGACAAGATACTTCCAGGTACTGGCTACGACGAAGAAAAAGCCGACGTCCTCATCCAAAACTGGCAGCAATTTATTCAAGACCACAAAAACGAACTCGACGCCATCCAGCTCATCTACCAGCAGCCCTACCAAAAGCGGCACCTGAGCTACGAGCAAATCGAAAAGCTCGCAGAAGAAATCCAGCAACCGCCGTATAATCTCGCGCCCATCGAAGTGTGGAAGGCCTACGAACAGTTGGAAAAAAGGAAAGTCAAAGGTGTGCCACCCAAAGAGCTGTTAACCAACATCGTCAGTCTCATTCGTTTTTCAACCGGTTTAAGCGACGTTCTCGAACCCTTTACCGAGCTGGTCAACAACCGCTTTGACAACTGGCTAAAACAACAAGACAAACAATTCCAGACAGAACAACTCGCCTGGCTAAACAAAATGGGTCTACGCGGATTCGTGTGGGTAAATTCAAGTAAAGAAATAGTATAACTCATTGTGAATATAAAGATATTCAGCTCATCATCAGGCGATGAAAATTGATCCGTTTTTCGGGTAGGCTAACAGCATGAAAAACCCCAAGTCGATTCGTTCACTGTTCACGTTGCCCGGGTTCGTGGCTGCCGCCCAATTGAAGGGGGTATTCGGTGACCGATACGCTCGTATCGTGAAGCTCAGGAGGCGAAAAAAACAGCCATCTGTTCCAACTGTGGTCACCGCTGCCGGGGGCGTTACGACAAACGCATCCTGCGAGTACGTGATCTCTCGGTTGCCGGATGGCGGATCTACCTGGAGTTCGAACGCTGGCGCGTCAATTGCTCGAGGTGCGGCGGCGTGCATGTAGAGCATCTTGACTGGTTGGCGAAGAATCCTCGCTATACCCAACGCTTTGCCATGCATGTGGGCAAGCTGTGCCGGGATATGCCGAACAAGGCAGTCGCCGAGATGGAACGCCTGCACCACGGCACGGTGAAAAATCTCGATAAGCTCTACATGCAGAAGCAGGTTGACTTGGCGGGGTTGCCAGCCCCCAAGGCCATCGGTATTGATGAGATCTCTATTCGCAAAGGCCATAACTACCGGGTCATCGTCAGTGACCTGGATCGGGAACGCCCCATCTGGGTCGGTGGTGAGGGCCGCAAAGAGGCTGACATCGACTTGTTTTTCCAGGCGCTGGGCGCGAAAAAGAGCGCTCGCATCAAACTGGCTGCCATGGACATGTGGAAGCCGTTCAGGAACTCGGTGATGAAGAACGCGCCGAATGCCCGGATTATCTTCGATAAATTTCATATCATGCGCCATCTCTCAAAGGCCCTCGATGAAGTCCGGCGCAGTGAGTACAAACGTCTCAGCGGCAAGGACAGGAGCTACATCAAAGGCCAGCGCTACACGCTGCTCTCCCGGCGCGAGAATCTGAACCTGGATGGAAGACGCGCCCTGAAAAAACTGCTCCAGGCGAACCGGCGTTTGAACACGGCCTACGTCCTCAAGGAGGCCTTCGGACAACTCTGGGACTACCGTACCGAACGTGGTGCCCGTGCCTTCTTCGAGCGGTGGAAGGATAGCTTGAAATGGCAACGCCTGGAGCCGTACCGCAAGTTTGCCAAGCTGATTGAATCTCATTGGGACGGCATTGCCTCCTACTGCCATCCAGAGAACAAGGTCAGTCTTGGATTAGTCGAAGGGGTCAACAATAAAATCCGGGTTCTACAACGACGGGCCTATGGTTATCGTGACGAGAACTATCTCAAGCTGAAAATCGTAGCAGCATTTCTTCCACCATTACCCAGAAATGCCAATATCAACCCACACGAATCCGCGTAGACCCGAAAATGTTATGTTGATTTAATAATATAACTACTGTATATGTATCCAGTAATTACGCAGATCGCATCCGGGTGCGCTATGAGCAAAATTGAATGGACTGAACAGACCTGGAATCCGGTCACGGGGTGCACCAAGGTATCTCCCGGTTGCAAGCACTGTTATGCAGAAACCATGTCGAAACGGCTTAAAGCCATGGACGCGCCGGGGTATGAGAACGGCTTTCAGCTGAGCCTGATCCCTGAAAGGCTTTCGCAACCGCTGCAACGCCGGAAACCTACCATGTATTTCGTTAACTCAATGAGTGACCTCTTTCAGGATGGGGTGCCCTTCGAGTTCATCGACGCTGTGATGGAGGTTATCGAGAGCACACCTTGGCATACCTACCAGATTCTTACTAAACGTAGTAAGCGCATGCGCCAGTATTTTGGCAGCCGAGTCGTTCCGGATAACGCCTGGCTAGGGGTGTCTGTAGAAGATAAACAGTACGGTAAGCCGCGTATTCCGGACCTGCAGGCCATTAAGGTAAAAACACGGTTTCTCTCAATAGAGCCATTGTTAGAAGATTTGGGAAGAATTCGCTTAGCCGGTATTCACTGGGTCATTGTCGGTGGAGAATCGGGGCTAGGCGCTCGGCCGATGCGAGAACTATGGGTGACCAGAGTTCGTGATCAATGCGAGAGAGCCGGTGTGGACTTCTTTTTCAAGCAATGGGGTGCTTGGGGAGAAGATGGTATAAAACGCTCGAAAAAAGCCAACGGTCGCAAGCTTCAAGGAAGAATATGGGACATGATC
>Ga0209578_10004298_pt1 | contig 10296 bp, 7 predicted proteins | sample tdAd472_FD_187127 | JGI IMG/M metagenome (GOLD analysis project Ga0209578, IMG submission 187127) | Marine sediment microbial communities from the Atlantic coast under amendment with organic carbon and nitrate - tdAd47.2 (SPAdes)... | ecosystem: Environmental > Aquatic > Marine > Coastal >...
AACGCGCCCAGGTCTGGGTGGTCTCTTGAACTGACTTTAGTTGGGCCGACCACGCAGGCGGAGGGGGGTCGGGGGGCTCCGAACGGAGGCTCTGCGTGCGTCCCTGTTCTGACAGTACGGCGACAGCCCTTCGGTGTACCTGGACGCGCGCAGCGCCGGAGAGAGGAGCCCCCCGACCCTCCTCCGCCGTTGCCAAGCCAGCGCGTTCAATCCAGCGAAGCAGCGAGAGCCGGAGAGCGGAGAGCGAGGAGCGGGGAGCCGGAGCGAGGAGCGGGGAGCCGGAGCGAGGAGCGGGGAGCCGGAGCGAGGAGCGGGGAGCCGGAGCGAGGAGCGGGGAGCCGGGAGTGAGGAGCGGGGAGCCGGGAGCGAGGAGCGGGGAGCCGGGAGCCGGAGAGCGGGGACCACCCAAGCTGGCGCGCCTGCCCCGATCCGATACACTCGGTGCCACTGACCCAAGCCCTGGAGGCCCAACGTGAACGACCGCGAGCTCGAGCTGATCCTCAAGAGCCGCACGATCGTGATTTCGGAGGACGTGAACTCGACCATGGCCGGGGAGATCACCCGCCTGGTGACGTTCATGGAGTCCGAGAATCCCGAGGCTCCGATCCTCGTCACGATCAACTCGCCTGGCGGCGAGGCTTACACCGGCCTGGGGATCTACGACACCCTCGCCGCGACGACCTGCCCGGTCTACACCCTGGTCAACGGCCTCTGCGCCAGCGCCGGGATCGTGATCCTGCTCAGCCCGTCGGAGAAGACGCGTCGCTTCACCTTCCCCAGCTCGCGGTTCATGATCCACCAGCCCTCGGGCGGCGCCCAGGGCACGGCCTCGGATATCGAGATCAAGGCCGAGAACATGAAGGCCCTGCGCCAGATGTACTTCGACATCATCGCCGAGCGCTGTGGCCACAAGAGCGGCGACGTGCAGGACAAGGCCAAGCGCGACTTCTGGCTCAGCGCCGAGGAAGCCCTGGCCTACGGTCTGGTGGACAAGATCATCACCAACAAGGCCGACCTGGGGCTGAGCGGGGCCACGCGCTAGTCGACCCGGATCGCTGGGAGGATCGCCGTGCCCGCGCTGAGCGTGATCCTCACCACCTACAACAAGCCCCAGGACCTGGTGCGCAGCCTGGCGGGCATGGCCCGCCAGACCTTCCGCGACTTCGAACTCCTCGTGTGCGACGACGGCTCGGGGCCTGAGACCCGCGAGGTGATCGAGGCCTTCGCGGCTCGCGTCGACTTCCCCGTGCACCACGTGTGGCAAGAGGACGCGGGGTTTCGCGCCGCGCGCTCGCGCAACAACGGCGCCCGCCGCGCCGAGGGCGAGACCCTCGTGTTCGTCGACGGGGACGTCATCGCCTTCCCCGACTTCCTCCAGGTGCACCGCGACGCCACCCGTGAGGGGTGGTTCCTCGCCGGAGAGCGCTACCTGACCAGCGAAGAGGAGGCCGCCGCGATCGAGGTCGGGGCGATCGAAGACGGCAGCGTCTATACCCAGATCCCGGCGGGAGAGCGGCGGAGGCTGACGACCCTGCGTTGGAAGAATCGCTTCTACCGCGCGAGCGGGCTCAAGCCCGAACGCCCCGCGCTCATGACCTGCAACTGCTCGGTGCCCCTGGCGCTGTTCCGCGCGGTCAACGGCCTCGACGAGCGCTACGAGGGCTGGGGCCAGGAAGACGAGGACCTCCGGCGGCGCCTGGTCCTGCAGGGCGCCAAAGTGGGCACGGTGATCGGCAAGGCCAACGGGTTGCACCTCTGGCATCGCGTCGACAAGAGCTTCCTCGGCTCGCGCCGGCAGAGCCCCAACTGGAACTACTACGAGCGCGGCTTCCACCTCAGCCGCTGTCGGCGCGGGCTGGTCGAGCGCCCCCTCGCCGAGCTGGCCGGGGCGGTCCTCGGCGGTGACGACGTGCGCCGGCAGGCGCTCGCCGCTAGCCTGGGCTGGACGCCCGCAACCACGGGCTCGCGCCTGGAGGTTGCGGTGTGGATCGACGACGGCACGAGCCAGCCTCAGTGGCCAGCCTGCGAGGTGCGCGTGCTGCTCTCCAGCCAACCCCGGCCGGAGGCGGCGAGCTGCGACCTGCTGCTCGGCCCTGGGCTGCCCACCGCCGGCGGCGAGCTCCCTGGCGAGGCATTCGACCCGGTGCCCGAGGCCTGGTCCAAGGCCCTCGCGCTGCGGCCCCTCGACCCCGCCGACGACGCCGCCGTGCGCGCGGCGTTGGAGCACGTGCTGTGAGCGGGGGCGCCGCGTGAGCCTGCTCGTCGCCGCGGGGATCGGCGCCGCGGGCGTCGCGGGGGCCGCGGGGGTCGGGCTGCGGCACCTGACGCGCAAGCCGGGCTACGCCGGGTTGCCGGTGTTCCGCTACTACCTGGTGGGTCCACCCCGGCCTGGCTCGGTGCTCAACGAAGTGCGCGTGCCCCTCAGTCAGTTCGAGGTCCAGATTCGCCATATCGCCCGCCGGGGGTTCCACCCGGTCACGCTGAGCGAGGCGACCGCGCGTCGCGGCGACACGGAGTTCCTCGCCTCCAAGCCAGTGGCGATCACCTTCGACGGGCCGGGGGAAGGGTTCATCCGCTCGGCGCTCCCGGTCCTCCAGCGCTACAACATGCTCCCGGTGACGTTGTTCTTCCCGGCCACGATCCTCGGGCAGACGGAGCTCCAGCTGCAGGACGGGCGTCCGGAGCCGATCCTCAGCACCGAGCAGCTGATCGAGGTCTCGGAGGCGGGGGTGCACCTGGGGCTCATGACCGGGGACATTCCCAGCGCGAACGGGGACGACGTGGCCAAGGCGCTGCGCGGGCTGCGCGACGACCTGGACGAGATCAGCGAAGAGCCGGTCAAACACCTCGCGCTGCCGCTGACCGAGGGCGACGACGACGCCACCCGCGCGGCGAAGCTCGCGGGCTTCGAGACCGCCTCGATCGTCGGCGGCGGCGGGACCTACACCGCCAAGTCGGACCCTTACGCGATCCCGCGCTTCCCGGTGAAGTCGGGCATGCACCTGGTGCAGGTCGCCTACTGCCTGGCTCGCCGGCGGAGCTACTAGGGGACCGCGTGCCCGTGTGGTCGCTGCGCGTGGAGCGAGGCTACAACCGCGGGACGGCCTACGTGCTCCCGGCGGGGGCGCTGGTCGTCGGGCGAGACGAGGGCGCCCAGGTGCGGATCGACGCCGAGAGCGTCTCGCGCCGCCACGCGGAGCTGGCGGTTGGGGCGGCCCTCGAGGTCAGCGACCTGCAGAGCACCAACGGGATCGCGGTCAACGGGGTCCCCTGCCGCGAGGCGCAGCTCGAGCCCGGCGACCGGGTGCGCTTCGGCGACGTGGAGTGTCGGGTGCTCAGCGAAGAGGACGCCCGCGACCGCCCGGCCTCGACCCTCGTGCTCGAGCCCGAGGCGCTGACCGTCGACGAGTCGCCGCCACAGCTCGCCGACGCGCCGCAGATCGAGTGGATCGGCGACAGCGCTCCGGTGAAGCGGCTCCTGGGCCAGGTGCAGCGGGTGGCCCAGGCCGACTGCGCGGTGCTGCTGCGCGGTGAGACCGGCACCGGCAAGGAGCTGATCGCGCGCGCGATCCACGCGCTCTCGCGGCGGCGCAAGCGGGCCTTCGTCGCCGTCAACTGCGCGACCCTCGACGGCGAGCTGCTCGAGAGCGAGCTCTTCGGCCACGAGCGCGGCGCCTTCACCGGCGCCAACGCCCGCAAACAAGGGCTGGTCGAGGCCGCCACCGGGGGCGTGCTGTTCCTCGACGAGGTCGGTGAGCTCCCGCTCAAGGCTCAGGCCAAGCTGCTGCGCCTGCTCGAGAACGGCGACTACCGCCGCGTGGGCGGGACCCGCGACCTGCACGCGAACTGCCAGGTGATCAGCGCCACCCACCGCCCGCTGGAGGACATGGTCAAGGCTGGCGGCTTCCGCGAGGACCTCCTGTTTCGCCTGCAGGTGGTGGAGCTGCTCCTGCCTCCCCTGCGCGAGCGCGGCGACGACCTCGCGCTGCTGATCGACCACCTGTTCGCCAAGCTCCGCGCCCAGGTCAGCCGGCGGCTGACCCTTGGGCCGGAGGCCCGCGCCGTGCTGCTGGGCTGGCGCTGGCCCGGCAACGTGCGCGAGCTGAAGAACGCCCTCGAGCGCGCGGTGATCCTCGCCCCCGGTCCGGTGGTCGAGGTCGACGACCTCCCGCCGGGGTTGGCCACGGTGACCCCGGTCAGCGACGGCTTCCCGACCCTCGAAGAGCTGGAGCTGCGCCACATACGCCGCGCCCTCGAGCACACCGACGGCGCGCGCGCCGAGGCCGCGCGGGTGCTGGGGATCGACCGCAAGACGCTCTACCGCAAGCTCAAGGCCTACGGCCTGGAGCAGGGGTCGTGACCCCAAAGACGACGGGTCCTTTTCACGTTCCTTTTCAGTGGGCCGCTGTGGCAGGCAAGTGGCTCGATTCGCGGGCCGCTGTGGGGGTTTGCACCTGGCCCAGCCCTTGCACCGAGTGGCCTCGGAAGAAGGAAGGCCCATGCGCAAGCTCAGCCTGATCCTGGCCCTCGCTCTGTTGCCCGCCCTCGCCGGGGAGGAGCCCGAGCCCGAGCGCCGCGAGCTTTGGATCTACACCGACGTCAACGAAGACGGCGACGCCCAGGTCTACGCCAGCGAGTCCCCCCACGTGTTCGAGTCCCAGGACCTGCGGATCCCAGGCCAGGCGCGATACATGTCGTTCCGCCGCAAGGCGCGCCACGAGGTCATGCTCGAGAACGGGAGCGGTCGCTACCGCCACGCGATCTGGCGCGTCGCCGACGTGGAGCCCCGGCTCGCCGTCGCGCTCCACGGGCTGCGCCTCGAGCTGCAGGCCGTGTTCGAGGGCGCCGGGGACGAGCTGGTGGTCGAGAACCTCCCCGCGCCGGTGACCCGCTCCGGCGACCTGTTCCACGGCGGCTCGCCTGCCTACGCCGTCGAAGGCCGGGAGCGCAGCACCACCCGCTTCGTGATCGAGGAGCAGGAGTGGGCTCTTCACGGCTGGAGCGAGCAGCTCTCCAATCACCTCGGGTTGGGCGCGGCTCAGGCCGACAGCTCTGCCGAGGTCACCCTCCGCGGCTGGAGCTTCGAGCACGAGCGCGTGTTCGTGTTCCACGAGCTGCTGGCGCGCGCCGAGCGCGGGCCCCTGGCCGGCGAGAGTGAGGAGGAGGACGCGCTGGTGTGGGTGACGCAGCAGCAGACCCTCGGCGGCGCCGACCCCAACGGGTTCGGCGTCTCCAGCCCCTCGTCCGGCGGACTGCTCGCCCGGCGGGCGCGCTCGAGCGACGGCGCGACTGGCTCGACGAACCCGCCGAGGCGGACGGGCGACGGAGGAACGAGCGGCTCGAGCCAGGTCGGCTCGGGCTCGTCCCCGCGCGGCGATCGACCCAGCCGCGCGGGGAACCCCGCCCCGACCCCTGGCGCTCCGGTCGCCGCCGGTGACCTGGCCTTCGTCACCCCCGGCGGCGCGCCGCTGACGCCCCCGGGCGGCTCGACCAGCGGGAGCGGACCCACCGGGTCCCCCTCGCCGGCCTCCGACACGGGCAGCGCCCCGACGGTCGGGATCGCGGGCGCCCTGGGGCGCTGAGGTCCGAAGGGGACCGCTAACCGCGCGCGAGGCGCTATCTTCGAGGCCATGAGCAAGCCGACCTTCGCCGAGGCCGAGCGCCTGTTCCGCGCCGGCGACCCCAGCGCGCGCGACGCGCTCGAGCCCCTGGCCCTCGCCCAACACCCGGCCGCGGCGCGGCTGCTGGGGGAGCTCCACCTGCAGGGGGAGGAGCCTCTGCCGGTCGAGGCGTGCCTGTGGTTCGGCCTCGCCGCCGAGCTCGGCGACGCCGAGGGCGCCGCCCGCTTCGCCGAGTGCGCGGGCCCCCTCGGCGCCGAGCAGCGGGCCCGCCTGCACCTCGAGCACACCGTGCTCCGGGGTCGCGTGTTCGGCGATCCAGAGGAGCTGCTCGCCGGGGACGCGCCGACCCTCGCCCTCGAGGAGCAGTCCAGCGGGCCCGCGCCCAACACCGGGGGATTTGGGAAGGTCGGGCGCTCGCTGCTGGGCGAGGCCCAGGGCGCGCTGCAGCGGTTTCAGCAGCGCCTGCGCGAGCGGGCGGCGGCCTCCGCGCCTGCCGCGCCGGAGCCCGCGCCCGCGCCGGAGCCCGCGCCCGCGCCGGAGCCCGCGCCCGCGCCCGCGCCGGAGCCCTCCGCGCCGCTGGCCGAGGACCCGTTCGCGGCGTTCCGCGCTCGGGCGGCGGAGGTGTTGGGTCAGCAGCAGCGGGATCCCTACGCGCACCTCTCCGCCGGTCAGGCGCCAGCGCCTCCGCCTCCCCCCGCGCAAGCGCCGCCGGCGGCACCTCCCCCGCCACCGGGTCCGGCGACGCGTGGCGAAGCCGACGGCTCCGCCGGGTCGCGCCCCGAAGCGCGACCCGTGGAGCAGCCGGGGTTCCTCCGGCCGTTCGGGGCGCCTGCGCCCGCGCCCGAGCCCGAGTCGGAGGCGGAGGCGAGCCCCGAGGACGACTGGCTGTCCCCCGAGTTCACCGACCCCTGGCTGAAGCCCGGCAAGGGAGCCCCGCGCTCGGCGTCGGGGCGGCTGCGGCTCAAGCGCTGCACGGTCGTGGACACCAGCGGCTTCGGCGAGGCGCTCGAGGCGTATTCGATCCTGATCCCCAGCGGCTGGGAGGGTCAGGGCAGTGTGCGCTGGGTGCAGTCCTACGACGTGCCCGCCAACACCGTCCAGCTCTCGTTCCACGCCTCGACCCCCGACGGGCGCACCGGCTTCAGCCTGTTCCCCAACCACACCTGGACCCACAGCAACATGGGCTTCGGCCCCGTCGGCCCGCCGCCGCTGGGGGCCGTTGGCTTCGTCGAGCAAATGCTCCTCCCCCGTTCGCGCAACCACGTGGAGAACCTGCGCGTGCTCGAGCGCACGCCCCGGCCCGAGGTCGCGCGCTCGATCTGGGAGGGGGCGGCCGCGCAGGTGCGGGGCATGCCGGGCATGGAGCTGAAGGTCGACTCGGCCCGGGTGCGGATCGCGTACCGCTTCAAGGGCGTGGACTACGAGGAGTGGATCGACGCGACCACTCAGTGCGTGATCTCGACCCTCACCATGCCCGGCATGGGGCTGTTCGGCTTCGGCATGCCCCAGGTCTCGAAGACCTTCGTGATCACCGCCGAGCGGCTGACTGGCTTTCACGCGCCCGCCGGCGAGCTCGAGCAATACGCGAACCTGCTGGCCACGATCCAGGCCTCGGGGCGCACCGACCCGCGCTGGTCCGCGGCGGTCAATCAGTGCGTGCGCAACCTGAACCAGATCAAGACCAAGGGCGCGCGCGAGCGGGCCGCGATCCGGCGCAAGACCTTCCAGGAGATCTCGGCCATGCGCCAGGACACCTGGGAGAAGCAGCAGGCTTCGCGGGACAAGATGCACAAGAAGGTGATCCAGTCGATCCGCGGGGTCGAGACCTGGGTCGATCCGACGACGGGCGAGCGCCTCGAGCTGGACCAGGGCGCCAAGGGCGCCTGGCGCAACGCGCTGGGCGAGGTCGTGATCACCGACAACATCGTCGACGCCGACCGCGAGCTGCTCAACTGGCACAAGCTCCGTCGCCCGCCGGAGTAGTCCTTCCCAGAAAAAAGTCAGTGCCGGGAATTGGGCGGGAAGGGTGGGCGCATGTGCGCAGCCGGCGTAAGCGACGGGGGCGCAACGTCAGCCACTGGCGCTCCGCGGCAGTTCCCGTAACCCACTCGATCGCGTTGCAGTGCAACGCTCAGGCCCTGCTGTCGTTGGGTTTGCGTGGCCCCGATGGCCTGGCTACACCAAACGTTCGGAGGGAGGTTTGCCATGAGCAGCGTCCGCGTTGCCAGTCTGGTCGTCTTCGCCGCCTGCGCCCTGTGGGGGGTCGGCTGCGGTGGCGGGGGGTCCGGTGGGGGCGCACCTCCGCCTCAGGATCCCTTCGACACCCAGGAGGACGCCGCGCGCTTCCTGACCCAGGCCACCTTCGGCACCACCCAGGAGGACCTGCAGGTCGCCATGGCGCTGGGGCGCGAGGGCTGGCTCGATCGCCAGCACGACATTCCCATGAGCAGTCAGGTCGACTACCTCAACGCCCTCGGGCAAGGGACCCCCGCCCAGGACCGGCGCGTCGAGGGCTGGTGGCAGATCGTGCTCACCGGCGAGGACCAGCTGCGCCAGCGCATGGCCTGGGCCCTGAGTCAGATCGTCGTGATCAGCGACGCGGACATGGGCGAGAACGCGGTCACCTACGGCATGGCGAACTACTACGACATGCTGGCCGAGAACGCCTTCGGCAACTACCGGGACATCCTCGAGCACGTGACCCTCAGCCCGGTCATGGGGCGCTACCTGAGCATGGTGCGCAACGAGAAGGCTGACCCCGCGGAGAACATTCGGCCCGACGAGAACTACGCCCGCGAGGTCATGCAGCTGTTCAGCGTGGGGCTGGTCATGCTCAACCAGGACGGGACCGCGATCATTGGCACCGACAACAACCCGGTGCCGACCTACGACCAGGCGACGATCGAGGGCTACGCGGCGGTGTTCACCGGCTGGAACTACGCCGGGATCCCGAGCTGGAACAACGGCTCCTACCGCAACTACATCGACCCCATGGAGCCCAACGAGTCGTTCCACGACACCAACGAGAAGACGATCCTCAACGGCCAGGTACTCCCCGCCGGTCGGACGGCGCGGGTCGACCTGGACAGCGCCCTCGACTCGATCTTCAACCACCCCAACGTGCCGCCGTTCATCAGCAAGCAGCTGATCCAGCGCTTCGTGACCAGCAACCCCAGCCCGGCCTACGTGCGCCGCGTGGCCGACGTGTTCGCGAACAACGGGCAGGGGGTGCGCGGTGACCTGTGGGCCGTGCTGCGGGCGATCTTGCTCGACGACGAGGCCCGCAACGGGCACGTGACCAACCCGACCAACTTCGGCAAGCTGAAGGAGCCCCTGCTCCGCGTGACCAACATGTGGCGCGCGTTCCGCGCCCGGGCGGGCACGACGGGCTTCGCCTACGGGCGCCCCGAGCGCGACTTCGACCAGGCGCCGCTGCGCTCGCCCTCGGTGTTCAACTTCTATCGACCGGAGTACGCCCGGCCGGGTGAGATCGCCAACGCCGGACTGGTCTCACCGGAGTTCCAGATCCTGACCGAGACCTCGATCATTGGCGTGACGAATCAGTTCTACCAGCGCACCGTCGAGGGCTACTCAGGCGCGCCGGGGACGAACCTCACCGAGATCCTGTTGATCCTCGACTTCGAGGCCCAGCTGGCCGCCGCGCCGATCGCGCTGGTCGATCACCTCGACCTGATCCTGCTCGAAGGCCGCATGCCTGGGGCCATGAGGCAGACGATCATCAATTACGTGGACGCGCTGCCCTTCACCGACGGGGGCTACAACCGCGCAGCCGAGGCGATCTTCCTGGTCGTCAGTTCCCCCGAGTTCGCGGTTCAGCGCTAGGAGAGATACCCATGGGACGTAGACAAGCACTCCGTGATCGCCGCGAGTTCCTCAAGCGTTGCTGCAGCATCACCGCAGGTGGGCTCGCCGGCTTCTACGGGCTCTCGAACTCGCTCCAGCTCGCCAACGCCGCCGTCGGTCCGGGCGGTGAGGACTACCGCGCGCTGGTGTGCATCTTCCTCTTCGGGGGCAACGACTCCTGGAACATGTTCGTGCCTCGCGACGCCGTGCCCTACGGAGCCTACGCCGCCTCGCGGCAGAACCTGGCGATCCCGCTGGCCAACCTGATCCAGGTCAACACCGTCTCGCCGGCGGGGAGCTACGGGTTCCACCCCTCCTGCCAGCAGCTGGCGAACCTCTACAACAGCGGGGACCTGGCGGTGGTCGCCAACATGGGCGTACTGCTCGAGCCGACCACCAAGGCGGCCTACGACGCGCGCACGGCGAACCTCCCGGCCCAGCTGTTCAGCCACAACACTCAGCAGCAGCACTGGCAGACCTCGCGGCCCGACTCCACCGAGCGCACAGGGTGGTGCGGGCGCGTGGCCGACCTCTTGACCTCGGCCAACCAGGGCGCCGCGGTCTCGATGAACATCTCGCTGTTCGGCAACAACACCCAGCAGACCGGGGCCACCTCGCTGCCCTACAACGTGACCTCTCGCGGCGTGCCGACCCTCGACGGGATCAACGACCGCAACACGATCAACACGATCCGCAAGCAGGCCTTCGAGTCGATCCTCAACATGAGCCACCAGCTGGCGGCCGACGCCCACCAGTACTGCGGCACTGACAAACAGTGCAATCAGCCCGATCAGGATCAGGCGCGAAAGAA
>Ga0209578_10004299_pt1 | contig 10295 bp, 10 predicted proteins | sample tdAd472_FD_187127 | JGI IMG/M metagenome (GOLD analysis project Ga0209578, IMG submission 187127) | Marine sediment microbial communities from the Atlantic coast under amendment with organic carbon and nitrate - tdAd47.2 (SPAdes)... | ecosystem: Environmental > Aquatic > Marine > Coastal >...
GTCGTAGAATTGCTCGTGCTTTCGCAGCACATCCATTGCAACGCTTTCTTCGATAACATCGACTGCAAATTGGCAAAATTTCACAATCTAGTTTATGAGAAGATACATTTTTACGTGCGCATATCTCATCACAATACGCTTCAATCCAACATGATGTACAAACATATGTTGGATGAGGATTCCCACACGTAGCACATTGACAAAAAAAAGAAACTGTTTGACCTCTTACATTTGCTATTAAATCATTTTGAAATGGAAAAAATCACAGGTAAAACCAAAGATGTTGGTCATCAATTTGGAATTAGGAAAACCTTTTCACTTCCGCTTGAAAAAGCATGGGATTTCTTGTTTTCCAATAAAGGTATTTGCCTTTGGCTTGGCGAATTAGAGGAAGAACTCGAATTCAAGAAACCGTTCAAGACAAAAGAAGGGGTTGAGGGATTTGTCCGTGTTTTTAAAACTTATTCCCATATTCGGATAAACTGGAAAAAGAAAAAATGGGACAATATGTCCACCGTTCAACTAAGGCTAATTCGTCAAGGAGAGAAAACAACGATTAGTTTTCATCAGGAAAAATTATTGGACAGTGGACAACGGGAGGAAATGAAAGAGTACTGGAATAGTGTAGTAGAAAAACTATCCAAAAAATTAATAACGTCAAATCGGCAGTAAAAGAAACACAAAACAATTTAATGAAAGAACAAGATAAAACCCCAAACCCTTTTTTCAAACAACTAATGGAGGAGGAAATACCTTTGCACAAATTCCTCGGCATTGAATTATTGGAAATGAAGCAAGGGTATGGAAAAGTAAGGGTTCCATTTCGCAACGAAGTAATGGGTGATGTCCGCCGTCGCCGTTGGCATGGTGGTATTATTGCTACCGTCATGGATTCTATTGGCGGCTTTGCCGCAGGTACTCATTTAACTTCATTTGAAGATAAAATTGCGACTATTGACATGAGAATCGACTACCTCCGTGGAGCTAAAGATAGTGCAATAATTGTGGATGGAACCGTATTGAGAGTTGGCAACAGGACTGTTGTTACCACGATGCGGGCTTGGCAGGAAGATAATGATGAACAACTCTTGGCAGAAGGTAAAGCAGTTTATAATATCAGGCGGAAAAATGACGGAGGAAATGGAAAGCTATAATATAGGCAGGTCTTTACAATCTTTAATTTTTCTCTTTCAAAGTTATAAAAGCCCTTTAAAGTTTTCTTAAAAATTAATGAGTTTGCAAAAATATATCTAATATAGTTTAATAAAATATTTTGAATCCAAAATTACAAAAACCAATCATCTGGGTAGTTTCAGGTCTGTTTTTTTTGACTATATGTTTTGAGTGTCTGGACGGTTCTCTGCAATGGCAGATTACAACTTTTATACTCGCCGTGTTTTGCTTCTTGAGTGCTGCTTTCCTTTTAATTAAAGCTATCAGTCAAGAAAAATAATTATGCAAAAGTAAAACCTGCTGATTGCTTCGATTAGTACCATTGTGCTCCAAGATGGATACTGTTTGCATTTTATTTTCAGACCTGTTTTTTAAATACCCTTTCCCTATGCTGAAGTCCCCATTTAATCATTTCCTCCAACACCTTTTTTAATGATATACCCGATTCGGTCAACTCATATTCAATACTTACCGGTCTGCTGGCAATCACCCTGCGGCTCACAACACCATTCAACTCCAGCTCTTTGAGTTCTTTTGACAGCATTCTCGGGTTGATGCCTTTAATCTCCCGTTCCAGTTCAGAAAACCGTTTCTTTCCAAAAAGCAAAGTACCGATAATTGCCATTTTCCATTTGCCGTTGAGTACGTTCAGGGCATCCTTGAGTGCCAAACCAAACTGGGTAGGGCATTTCCGAATATCAGTCATTTTCAATATATCAGCCATGATAGTTTAATTTTAGTGCTATACAAAAGTATAGTGCTATAAAACAAATAGTTACTTGCAAAGATAAAGCAGACTGTGTTACTTTGCAAATAAACAGTTGTTTATGAATCTGAAAAGTTGGGAGATAGGGTATGAGGCGCCTGATTTTACCGGGAAAGACCAAAACGGTCGAAGTGTTCAGTTAAAGGAACTGCTCAAAACGGGCAAAGTTGTCTTGATATTTTACAGAGGCCAATGGTGCCCGTTTTGTATGCCGCACATTCGCAAACTTCAGGACGGCTTAAAAGAGATTGAATCAAAAGGAGCTTCTGTGATACTTATAACACCCGAAAAGCAGGAATTTATTCAAAAGACAATTGTCAAAACCCAGACTACCATTCCTATTATCTGGGACGAAGATTTTAAAATTATGAAGGCTTATAGGGTTGCCTATGAGGAAAAAAAATGGAAAACCCTGATGTATCGGTGGCTATTGGGAGGCAACTTTAAGAAGGCGCATAGCAATGGTAAAAACATATTGCCTGTCCCTGCGACCTATGTCATTGGAACAGATGGGAAAATTCAATTCTGTCATTTCAACACCGATTACAAAAATCGGGCAGGAGTGAAAGATATTTTAAATCACCTTTAAAATTATTCATCATGGCAAAAGAAGAACTTTCAAAAACAAGAAAAATCAGCAGTTGGGCGATAGTCGGACTGCTCGTGGCCTTATTTGCTTTCAGCAGTATCAGCAAAATAGCGGGTGTCGAAATGGTGGCAACCAATTTTGAAAAATGGGGACTTCCCAGCTGGCTGACCATCATCGGCATCGGGGAATTGCTCTCAGCAATCCTATATCTCATCCCCCGCACCTCCTCGCTCGGCGTACTGTTATTAAGCGCACATATGGGTGGTGCAATTGTCACTCACATGAGCAATAGTGAGCCGTTCATTTTTCAAGCCGTCATCCTTCTATTGGTTTGGGTGGGCAATTACCTCCGTAATCCCGAAATGCTGAGCAGTTTTAATAAATAATTACTTCATTAGACTTTATGCACATGAATTTTGTAAACATGCACACACATGTGCACACGCGATCGCGGGTGCGCGAAATTTAATAAAACCACATGCATAAACTCTATTAAACTATTAAATCTATTAAAATGAAAAAACTTACCATTCTTTTATTTTCAATGTTCCTTTTCGGACTGTCGCAAGCTCAGGATTCCAAGTGGGCGTTCGATGCCATGCATTCCAATATCGGGTTCTCCGTTTCGCACATGGGCATATCCATGGTGGAAGGCGAGTTCAATGAATTCAGCGGTGAAGTGACTACTGCTAAAGAAGACTTTTCGGATGCCAAAGTGGCATTTACAATTAAATCCGCTAGTATCAATACTGATGTTGCACCAAGGGACGGGCACTTGAAATCCGCCGAATTCTTTGATGTTGAAAAATACCCGGAAATCAAATTCACCGGTGCCGTGAAAGAGCGCAGCATTGCCAATACCTATATGTTGGCAGGAGAATTGACCATGCATGGTGTTACCAAACCAGTCACCCTAAAACTCACTTACATGGGGCAGGCTTACGATGGTCACAACAAATTGCAAAAGGCAGGCTTCAAGGTGAGCGGCGTGGTAAATCGGGATGATTTTGGAATTACATACAATGCTCCAATGCCATCGGGTGCACCCATGATTGGCAGGGAAGTCCATCTGAAAATCGGTGTGGAACTTGTAAAAATGTGAGCGTCAGGTCGGCGCAGTTAAGTAAGCCACTTGTTATTAGTACTCAATATTTTGATATGGAAAGAAAAAAGTTTTTAAAATTATTATCAGTAATACCTTTAGGCATGGCTACTTACAAATTGAATGCATTGGGAAACCTTAAAGATGAACTACTGGCATCCCAAAAGATGCCAGTACTGTTCACTTCGCATGGTAATCCAATGGATATTCCGCTCTCACACTATGGCAATCTGTTCTTGAGTTATTTGGGAGATTTGGGAAAGGAACTCCGACAAAAATATGAAGTAAAAGCCATTATGGTGATTTCTGCCCACTGGTGTACCAAGGGTAGTTTTGTAAATATCTCGCCTTGGCCCAAAACCATTTATGATTATTATGGTTTTCCTGAAAATTATTACACCCTTAAATACCCGGCACCCGGTTCACCCGAGATAGCCAAAGAAGTTGCCGAAACTATCCCTCATATAAAAAACACTACGGATTGGGGTTTCGACCACGGAAACTGGCCTATGCTTCGCCATCTTTTTCCCGATGCCGATGTTCCCGTCTTTCAGTTGAGTATTGATTATCACCAGTCCCCGCAATATCATTATGAATTAGCAAAACAGCTCAAGCAGTTCAGGGACAAAGGGGTCTTGATTATTGGGAGTGGGGCTGTTGTACACAATATCAAACTTGCCTCGTCCAAGATGTTTAGTGGCGATACTCAACGGTACGGTTGGGATATTGAGTTTGACGAATGGGTGAAACAGAAAGTGGACGAACGGGATATAAAAAGTTTAATAGCTTACGAAAAGAACAAATATGGAAAATTGGCTTCTCCCACCCCCGACCATTATGTGCCGCTGATTTACTCCATGGCATTATTGGATAAAAACGATAATATCCGGCATACTTATGAAAGTCTTTTACCCGCTTTTAGTGACCGGAGTTTTATCATCGAGCCTAAATCCTGAGAAGGGAAAATTGATTTTCGAACCGGTTATGGCCGGTAACTATCCCCACAATCTTTCGCAGTTCCACTAAAACAACCAAACCCTATAAGCCTACCTTTGGGATCTATTTATCATTTACTAAAGGCCGCTAAAGAAACAGCAACTATAGAGGTAAAATCCACAACTTACTATTGAAAACCTATTTATGGATTTATTTTGAACATTAGAGTTTATGAATCACCCCGCAGCAAGCTGACGGGGTATCACTCCCACAAGGCTCTACTCGGAAATTACTTTTCCGATGCAAGCATCGGGGAATTCTTTAGATTAAAACCTGACCGCGTGCGTCCGGGCTTGTGCGCCTGTACGCGAGGGCTGAGAAAAAAAAGTTATATTCTGCAGCATGATAGCTACCGATAAAATACGAAAAGATTCGCCCCAACTTAAGGCCCTAACGAGCTTATTGCCAGCAGAGTTTTGGGCTCTATTGGCCCCTTTCCAGCATCGCTGGGAGCAGTACCACAAGCATTATTCCTTAGTGGGCAATCGCCGGCGACAGCCCAGGATCAATTATAAAAAAGCCACGAAGACTTTGCCCAGTGTTGCGGACAAGCTCTTTTTTATCTTGATCTGATTCAAGACGGGCGCTATCCAGCAGCAACTGGCTGCCGAGTTTGACCTCAAGCAAAGCCATGTCAGCCATTGGCTCAAAGCCCTCAGGGCCGCTATTGCAGTAGTCCATTGAGGATTTGCACTGCCAGCCCGCAGAGGATATTGACCAGCTGATCCAATTATTTCGTCAGCGCAACGGGCCACCGGATTCGCAAGATGGCTCCAAGACCCTGCATGTAGATGCTACCGAACGCGGTATTGGCCGTAACCTGGACGATGCAGCCCAACGCGACGATTACAACGGCAAACACGGTTGGCATTGCCTTAAAAATACAGTGCTCTGCGATGAATTCCAGTTTATCTTCTTTATGGGCCCAACTTGGAACGGTTCTATGCACGATAGGGCCATGATTGAAGAAGAATTACCTAGTTTAGAAGCCCTTGCTCCTTACCAATTATGGTTTTAAAGTCTCTTGTTATTAAAACTTTAGCAATTGAATACCACAAAGTTGCAGGCTTCCTAAAGTCCTATCACAATCAAAAGATGATAAAAATGGTAAACCCGAAACCCAAAAGGTGCTACAGCTTGGTTTTAAATGCCTTGGGCGTAAGGCCGGCATGCTTCTTAAAGAACTTGGTGAAATTGGTCACTTCCTCAAAGCCCATTTCGTAAGCGATCTCTTTGAGGCTGTTGTTGGTGCTAATGATGGCTCTTTTTATTTCTAGCACGACGTATTGGTCTATAAAATGTTTGGCCGTATTCAAGGTGAAGGTTTTTACCACTACGTTCAGATGTTTAGCAGAGATAGACATCATCTGCGCATAATCTTTCACATTACGTGATTTGATGTAGTTTTCCTCTACCAAATTTTTAAATGCAATAAATAGGGGATAGAGCCTGGTATCGCGTTTGGAGGAAATGGTTTGGTGCGAATGACGTTCCAATTGCAGCAAATACAACTCCAACAATTTGGCCAGAATATTATTCTTGGCGTAGGTATCTTCATTTTCAAGCTCTTTTACTAACTGGCTGATAAATTGCTGGTTCAGCGAGTGGTTCTTCACTATTGGCGTTGAAATATGGTAATTGTACAGGTGAGAAATGAAGGCAAGAGAGGATTTTGAAAAATACTTTAGAATAAAATCCTCAGTGAATGGAATGAGGAATCCCTTACAGCTCATGTTTTGCTGGAAAGCATGTACTTGCCCCTTCGCAATTTTCAGTACCATTCCCGCTTGAATGTCATAGTGCTTAAAATCGACCATGTGGCTACCAGTACCTTCAGTGATGATCAGCAGTACAAAAAAGGTAAGCCGATGAGCTTGTGCAGGATTATGATCCACACCAGCTTCAATCAATAGACTTATCTTTGACAGTTTAAGTAACTCAAACTCCGTTTTGTTTTCTTCCGACTGGAATGCTATGCTGGGAATTTTTTTCATATATGCTCTTACTTCCTGGGAAGATAATCGTTTAATTATTACGGCCAAAGAGATTTTCTCACCTACCTCTTTTAGGGTATTTTTCATTGGGAATATAATTCATATATATACTACAATTAATAATTTGGACAACTATACTTCGATTAGCACATAATTCTGCTCGAACTTCTTTATTCAATTTCAAATTTTATTCCTACATTTAAGTGTCATTTGTACATTTAAGTCATTAAAAACGTTTTTTACCCTACACTCAAATGAAACCTACTTCACGCTACTATTAACTATTACAATGTAATTTATGAAAATGCAGCACCAACGTAATTTTAAATCGAGGAGTATGCGACGATACGCCTGTTTAACAAGTCTCTTGTTTTTCAGCGCGATGTTCCTCTCCACCACCTATGCACAAGAAATTACAGGAACCATTACTTCTTCGTTGGACAGTGAGCCACTAATTGGCGCAACGATAACAGTGAAGGGGACCTCTAGTGGAACCGTAACCGATCTTGATGGTAGGTACAACATTTCCGCAGCCGGAGATGCCACATTAGTCATTTCTTATACTGGTTTTACCACACAGGAAGTTGCGGTCAACAACAGAACGCAAATTGATTTGTCCTTGGACGTTGATACAGAAGTTTTGGACGAAGTCGTAGTAGTAGGCTACGGTACGCAGAAAAAAGGGACATTGACCGGAGCTGTAGCCGCTATTGACGGGAAAGAATTGGAAAAATCTCTTTCTCCCAACTTAGGAGCGGCATTGGCCGGTAAAGTCGCAGGACTTTACATCGATACCGAGAGTGCCCAGCCGGGTGCGGATAATCCAGCGATTAGAGTTAGGGGTACGAATACCTTTAACAATACTTCAGCCTTAGTGGTGATCGATGGTATCCCCAATCGCGAAGGAGGCCTATCGAGAATTAACCCTGCAGATATCGAAAGTATTTCCGTACTGAAGGATGCCTCTGCGGCTATCTACGGAGCACGTGCTGCGAATGGGGTTATCCTTGTCACAACGAAACGAGGAAAAGCGGGTCGTCCTTCCATTCAGCTCACTTCCAGTTTTGGTGTTCAAACCTTTACAAAGACACCTGAAATGTTGAAGGGTGCAGAATACATGGACTTGGTGAACCTACTCAACGTGTACAAGTTGCCAACCAATGAATGGGATGCGGCTAATGCCGTTCGGGGCACACCTTTTACACGCCCTAATGGTGAGGTTTTGAACCCAACCTATTCTACTGATCGAATCAATAACACAGCTGCTGGAAATGACCCTTGGAATTATCCTGACACAGACTGGTTCGAGGAAGTTACTCGCAAAAATGCACCCACGCAGCGTCAAAACTTACAAATATCTGGAGGTACAGAGAATGTTACTTACCTAGCTTCTTTGGGATATTTAACACAGTCATTCAACTTTAACAACGCTCCAAAGGGCTTTTCTCAGTATGACTTGAGACTGAATTTTGATGCAAAAATCAATGATTACCTAAGTTTTGATGTTGGATTATATTCTCGACAAGAAGAAAATGTTACGGCTACACGCCCTAATGTTATTAACGACTTGATCCGACAGTACCCCTGGTTCCCAGCTTACTGGCCAACCGGTGAATTTGGTCCTGATATCGAAAATGGTAATAATCCAGCGATCAGGGTAACTGATTTGCCAGGTTACAATAAGAATAGCACCAATTTTGTGCAAAGCAATTTGGGCATAACCTTGAAAATTCCTGGCGTTGAAGGACTGCAGGTGAGAGCGAATGCCTCTTATGACAAGATGAATTTCGACTTTAAGCAATGGAACCGCCCCTGGACCCTCTACACTTGGGATGGTGTCAACCAAAACTCTTCAGGTTTGACGCCTGCTCAACGTGGTCCTGGCGATCCTAGTTTAACGCAAGATCATACGACAAAGACGGATATCACTGCTACTATTAATACCTCTTATGAAAAAAGTATGGGAGACCATTATTTCAAATTTTTGGGGGGTATCACGCGAGAAGAATCTGAAAGAAGTTACACCAGAGCCTTCAAACGCTTTTTCTTGTCTAATGACTTAGACCAATTGAGCTTTGGTGGTAATGATGGACAATTCAGTGCAGGAGAAGGTAGTGAGAGCGCTCGTTTGAATTACTATGGTCGTATCAATTATTCTTACAAACTCAAATACTTGATCGAAGGTGTTTTCCGCTATGATGGTTCGTACCTATTCCCTGCTGGCAATCGCTACGGATTTTTCCCAGGTGTTTCGCTTGGTTGGGTAGCTTCCGAGGAGGCTTTCTTCCAGAATTCCCTTCCATTCTTGGATTATTTCAAGCTGAGAGGTTCTTGGGGACAATTGGGTAATGATAATGTGGATCCCTACCAATTCCTCGCTTCCTATAGCTTTTCTGCTACAGGACTTGGAAATGTAGTGACTACTGCCTACGAAACCAAAGTACCGAACCCGAATATTACTTGGGAAACGGCTACTTCAATCAACTTCGGTTTTGACGCAGAACTGTTGAATAACCGATTGACCGTAGGTTTTGATGTATTCAAAAACACAAGAGAAGACATCTTGACATTGCCGAACAAGACACTACCTGAATACAGTGGTATTACTCCTCCAGCTCAAAACATTGGAGAATTTGAAAATAAAGGTTTTGAAGTAAGTCTAGGACTTAATGGTGGAAGAACGAGTGATTTTCAGTATAACATCAGTATTAATTTTAGTAACTCTGATAATAAATTGCTGTTTGTCGATGAGCCAGATTTGGCAGATCGTCCCTGGCAGCGAGAAACCGGCGGTGAGATTGGAAGACCCTTATTGTACAGATTTGCTGGTGTATTCCGTTCTCAGGCAGAAATTGATGCGGAAACATTAGACTATAGTGGTGTAACACCTGCCCTAAAACCTGGAGATGCGCGCGTACTAGATATCAGTGGAGACGGTAAAATTGGTCCAGAAGACAGAACTCGCGTGGGTGGGAGTGCGTTTGCAGATACGCAGTTTGGAATCAACACCTCTATGTCCTACAAGAACTTTGACTTCAACATGTACTGGTCTGGTTCTGCTGGCGGTTACAACCTTTATGAGTGGAGTTTTATGTCAGGTACCCTAGCCAATGTACAACGCGATGTAGCTGAACGTGCCTGGTCGATTGATAATCCTAACGCTCCTTTCCCAAGATTGGCAGATAGAGGTGACCAATGGTATTCAGGACAAACTGATTATGCACTCCTTACCAGAGACTACATTCGACTAAAATCACTAGAAGTTGGCTATAACTTTAGTCCTGCATCTTTGAAGCGTATCGGAGCTAAAAACCTAAGAATCTCATTGTCAGGTACAAACTTGATTACCATTACCGATTTTCCGTTTGATCCAGAGATCACACAGGGCGGAACAGATGCCACTAATACTCGTGAGGCAAGTGGAGCTGCACTTAATAATGGCCAAGGATACCCAATGTTGAAAACACTTGTTGCTGGATTGCGAATAACGTTTTGATAATCCTTTTCTGACCACCTATCTTTGTGATCAGCGTTTTAGTTAAAAGGATGGCGCCGAAAGGATGTGAGACTTTTACCAAAGCATTGATTCAAACACAAAAAATTGTCAGAGAACCTTAATAATAATACGATGAAGACAAATTTTTCTAAAATAATTCCCTTGCTAGTCCTTGGATT
>Ga0209578_10004302_pt1 | contig 10293 bp, 4 predicted proteins | sample tdAd472_FD_187127 | JGI IMG/M metagenome (GOLD analysis project Ga0209578, IMG submission 187127) | Marine sediment microbial communities from the Atlantic coast under amendment with organic carbon and nitrate - tdAd47.2 (SPAdes)... | ecosystem: Environmental > Aquatic > Marine > Coastal >...
GGCTTTCCAATTATTTGGCAGATTGTCAGGTGCAAAAGGAGATATTGCAAATACAAACTCTGCCAATTGTATGATGGTTGCTATTGCTGAATCCTTGTCTTCATTCAAAATATATCCATTGGCATTCACCAAAAAGACATTTACCTGAAATGCAATCGCATCAAGTTGACGACCTGTTTCTAGACCGACACCTGCTAGAAAATAACCCCGCCTTTGTGGAGCGGTGCTATTTTCCCAGATATGCTTGGCGCGTTCTGTTAGTACAGACTCATAAAGGGTTTTAAGGTCATTGTTACCATGACGGTTAAGTCGGCGCTCCCATAACGATGAGTCAAGGACAGAATCAAGTGTGTCAGCCACGTCTTCAATATCTATGTCTTCGCTACCGAGCATACTAAGAATGGCTGTATCAAGGTTGACGACATGTCTTTTCCACGCATTCTGGTTTTCTTCTTCCTGCTCCTCATTTTCGTTTTCGATTTCAGGGAAGTCTAAGGGTCTATTATTTGCCACATATTCAATCAATTCATCAATATTACGGCTTCCAAGGCTCTCACTCATCCGAACCAATAATTGGTTGACAAGCAATACCAAACCACTTTCCATGTTTTTGGCATTTGTATCCGAGATCAGTTTTATCCATTTTCTGTGATTTTTATTGTATTGGTCGAAAATTGGATAAAGGACAATTCCCTGTGTGTCGATAAAAGCTCTTCCGGCTCTGCCAATCACATTTTTGAATTCCGATACATCAATTGTTTTTCTGTTCCGGCTTAGCGAATAGATAATCACCGCAGTGGCGGCGAGGTTCAATCCTTGCGCAAGCGTGGGTGAAGATATCGTTATTTTAAGAATTCCCTCACGCAATAACTTTTCCATTTCTTTCCTAAAGGGAGTCGGCAAATTCCCATGATGTACAGCTACACCTATCTTCAGGCATTCAACAATCGCGTGTGACTCTCCAAGCCATTCTTTACCTAATGAAATGGCAAGTTCTATTTTTTTCATTGGAACTGATAAAACAAAGCCCAATGCTCCTCGCTTATGTAGGTCGATAATATCTTTTGCAAAACTATTTACAAATTTTTTAAGAGGACAGTAAATGAGTACAGTATGGCCGTCATCTGTAAGCTTCCAAGCTGTTGCTAGTGTCAGTTCTTTATTGCTGGCAGGAAATTCTTTTGTACGATATCCGGGATTTGGTAAAGGCGGAACAAATGGCTGCACAAATCTAGGTATAAATGGATTTTCCTCACCAATGATAAAATTAATTTGGCCAGAATTTGCCTGCCAGACTACCTCCCCAAACCTCAAATCTGTTGGGCGCCAAACCGATAATACAGCCTCGCCATCAGCGTCCTTACGTAGCCAATTCACAAAATCCTCGAATTGATCGCCATCTGGCAATATGGCTGAAAGACAGACAATACGCCTGCTATCTGTATCTTCTCGCTTCAATAGCCTCTGTATCTGAACTTCGTAACGTATCTCACGTTCGTTCAGTCCAATCATGTGACCTTCATCAAGTATGACTAACCCAATATCATCAATCAGTGATGGATCATTTCTAAGAGCAAAATCGAGCTTTTCGGGCGTACCTACAACAATATCGTTAGATTTCAAAACATCTTGTTCAAAATCACTTGTACCAATGCTTCCATAAAGTGTAGAAATTGTCCGGCCAAGGGGCTGGAATGTCTTTCTCAAAGAGCTTTCTGTTTGCGCTGACAATGCCCTCAAGGGGGTTATAAAAAGAATGCGCTTCCCTAATGCCAGACAGCGTAAAATGCATAATTCAGCTATTCTTGTTTTTCCTGCACTGGTTGGTAATGAAACAACAAGGTCATCAAAGTCATTTACGGCACGTTTAGCACCTTCAATTTGAGAAGGCCAAAGGTCAATTTCCGATTTTTTCCGCTTGAATAACGACGCAATAAAAAGCCATCGCAACATGGCCCATTCAGCGCCATTGGGATGCTCAGGTGTTACAGGTAACACCCTGTGAAAACTAAACTCCCATAGATCATCTATAAGATATTTTGTTATTCTAAATACCCACCATTGAGGTAGAAGGTTTAACTCTTCACAAATAGATAAAGAGTTTTCCAGCCGTGTAACGGCGAAATCTTTTAGTGACTGATTTCCTGTTTCTAGTGCGAAAATAAATTCAAAGATAGCTGAAAAATAACTATCCGTTATGGCCTGATTTATGATTGGTATCTCTACGGATGAAACGCCAAATTCCTGAGGGGGATTTTCGCTATCAATATTTTCTGAAAAACTATTTAACTGCGTTTCTATTTGTTCGGCTAAACCTTCATCAGACCCTTTTCCAGATAGTTTCCAGTTTATTACAGCAGTTTCCAGATCGTTAAACCTTCGTAATATCAAAAGACACAGCGTTCTTTCTATTTCAGATAAGTTTTCCCCTTCCAAGTTTCTATTAATTAAGGAGTAAGCTTTTGCGGAATATCGCCCCAAGTGATAGGCAGAGGCTGATAATACTTTATGAAATCCTTTTTCCGGATTATCTGGATCACCATTATCAACAACATCTGATATGGCAGAAGCTGATTTTTCAAAGGCTTCTCTGCAAAGATTATCATTACCACCTAGCTCTTTTAATCGTAAAGCCAGAGATAAAAGTGAATACCCATATGAGAGCAAATCATAAGAAAGACTTCTGGCAAACAGTGGTGCATCTTGGGGTAGTTCACCTTCTTGCCAAATCATTGATCTAGCAAGTCCGCGTTCAAGTAACCGCCCTCTATAGCCTCCCACTAAAGCGCTTCTGATCAGCGCTTCAATTTCCTCAATCGTTGAGGCCATCTAAAACTCCTTGATAAACGCTCGCAATCAGCTCCTGATGATTATTGACCTTAACTCCCACAGAGTTTTGCTTGATGTTGCCACCATACCCATCAAACGCCGCTTTTTGTAAAGAGTTTGGATCGGATTGTGTAAAAGTGAAAAGCAAATGTTCAACTTGGTTGCTTTGAATGCCATCTACCAGTTGTGCTTTTTCAATACGATCAGCAAGTTCATACTCACCCATTGCATTAAGGCGCTCAGATATGAAGCTCAACGCATGTGGCGCGGGTAATCCATCATCAAGATCAAGCTCTGCTCTGGCTTTTTCAAGAACATTTGTGCTTAGGGCTTTGTTGCCTTTTGCTTCTGTTTTCAAAAATTTTATTGTGTTGTCCTGTGGACTGAATAAAACACCAATGACATCATCCCCTCGCATAGCCATATTTCTATGATCACGCCAACGAAGTTTTCTTATTGGAACTGTGTAAGGCGTTTCATCCTCGATATAATCCGTTGCTGCGATTTCCCCTATATCACCTGAACGGATCTTCTTAGCTTCCGGTATCTTTATTTTTAGTTTCTCAGCGGCAGCATGTTTTCCTAGAAGCTCCAAGGTACGTGCTACAGAAATCGGGTCTACATAATGCTCGGGAATCAAGCCCATAAGCCCTGAAACAAGATTTTGAAATTCCTCTGCTTTAACCTCAAGCTTTATAAATTCATGTGTCCCTTTTTTGTGCAGACTAAAACTGGATTTTTGTTTTAACTCTAACAATTACTATTCGTCCTTTTAAAAATTAATAAGCGCCAATGTGGTACTACATGAAGAATCGATAGTCGTAGACTTCGTTTACAATATCTCCGGAATGTTTAACAACATCAGCAAAAGTTTTCGAGTATTCTAATGATGCGGGAATTGTTTTATATAAGGTGTTATTGTTCCAATCCACCTTTGTTAAAGATAGAACGCTACTACATGTATCGTGCCAGCCACCATCTCCAGAAAACCTTCTTAGAAGAATCGGATTTGGCAAAGGCTTTAAGGCTGCTTCTTTGAAGACTGGCTGATAGTTATTTTGCATATTTACGCCAGAGACACTGCCTTGCGTCCATAGCAAACACTCATTACGACTAATGGGTTGATATGTGCCTCTTTCAATAGGGTAGCCAGCAGGGAAAACTTCACTTTTGTCCTGTTTTATCTTTTTCTCGATTTTTAGACCATACCAAGATACATTTCTTATAACCTGTATTAACTCAATTTCTGTTTTCTCGCCAAAGGCATCAAAAGCCCCTTGAATTTCTTCTTCAGTGAATTCTGAAGTCTTATGAATATATAACTTCTTTGGTATCTTTCCGCTATGTCCATTTTGGTATAAGTGCAAACTACGTGACAGAACTGATTGCATCTCTTGATAAGTCAAATAGGGGTTGCCTTTTTTATCAGTTGTATACTCTTTCGTATCATAGGCAACAAACTCAAAACCTGTCCCATCAGGGTCAAATATCTGACTACAGCAAGTTGTGTACTCAACTCTCCCTCTATAAGGCTTCATTGAGTAACTTAAACCGATATAGGCTTCATCCTTGTCAAAATCTGCTAATTTCCATGGAATTCCACCCGCTTTTGCATATAGGGCAATACTAAGCCCCCACATCACATTGGCTCTGCATGAACGAGTAAAGGCTTTCTCGTTGAGAATCTGAACTGGTATATGATGCCGCGCAAGTTGTGCTTTAATGGCATCGTGTAAATTAAAGCCCTCATATTCATAACATGCTTTCCACTCGGGGGGTAAATAGATAAGAAGAACATCAAATGCATTTCTCCCTCTAATCAAACTGCCTATTCCTTGTAGCAAGTTATTTACTAATTCAGAACCTTGCTGTTTTTCTGCAACCGCTTCACATTCATCCGGAGTGGATAATTTAAGATTGTCATCCACATCTGCTAGTGGTGTTCTGAAAACATTCTGAAAACCAGCATAAGGCAGATAATAGTTCGGAGCGTCCTGTACTCGGGCTGGCCCTCTAAGTTCGTCTACCAAGCTATCAAGACGCGATATATACCTCTGAGGTGTTAGGTAGGCGAGTCGAACTTGCCTAGGAAATGTCAAATCAATACTGTAAGGGCCGTAGTTGGTCAATCCTCGTAGAGGGTGTATATCTATTTCCCCCCCACTGAAGAGCAATTCAGGTTCTGGCAATACTTTATGTGCCGACAATTCGGATAAATTCTGCAACATCACGTATGTCCTCTACCACTATATGCTGACCTCAGTGCAATTGTGAATGATGCGGGCGCTTCGCTGTCAGGACGATAAATGGTACAAACATTTTTATTTCCTCCAGATTGTCCAAATAGGATAGCAATCCATGCAGCAAGAAGATCGTACGATTTATTGTTGTAACGGCGTATTTTTCTCTGATATATAAGGTCTTCGGCCTCTTCTCTATTTTTCATAGGTGTTATCCATATATCAGGGCGCAGTAATAGCCATGGCGTACCGTTACGAAAATCTAACTTTACTGATATTGCTTCAGCCCAAAATGTGTTTTCCACCCCCTTAACAGTGCCGCTTATGTAACCTAGTTGGCCGTTGTAGCCAAGAATTTTTCGAAGCTCTGTAAACGCGGCATCATTTTTATGGGCATTATTCACAACGACATAGTAAACTCCGTTTCTTCTTCTGTGGAGAAGATGAGGTTTACCTTCAATCAACGACAAAGATAGGGCTTTGTCTAAAAAAGCTCTTAGTATCGTAGAGTCTTCGTATTCTGAGACCCCATTAGAAAATGAAGTGGTATGTAATTTACATTTATCTGGCTGTACGCTTAGTCTTTTTACCTCATCAAAGCCCCCCCAAAATAGCACTTTATTTGTATACGCTACTATTGCATCAGGGTTGTGTTTTATTAGCCTTTCTTTCAAGTCAGAATAAGTGTTAATTCCGCTGTCAGCTATACAACCACAGTATTCTGGGACTTGTACTATAGGCAATGCGTTAGTTCTTAGTATTGGGAAACATTTTGCTGGCTCTCCCATCGGAATTGATACTGGGTGAAGACCAGATTTCTTCACTTTTTTATCAATCTCCTCTGTCTTTCCTTCTACTTGCCGCCAAATTCGTGACAGCATTATGTCGAATGTGCCTGTTTCTACAAGATGAGCATTAATCCCTTTTTCTTTGGCTCTTTCAATTAGATCAATAGCAGATTTCTCTGCGGTGGATATCCTTGGCACTGTCCAGAATAATCCATGTGGAAATGCATTATTTTGATTCATTGCTGATTCAAACATGGACATGACACTCGTATCTCTACCGCTGTAGCCAGTGACAATCAATCCATATCGATCAGCTCCAGCTAAGAAACACTTTTGAATTTCTTTGTCATTGTCTTTTAAATCTTGCGATAAATTTTTTATACTCTGATATTTAAAATCACCATGAATTTTTGCGTAGATCGGAAAATTTTCTGCGTTTAGGGAAGCTAATGCTGCGTACGAACCTTCGAGATGATACGGAGATATCGATTTTCCACTGACATCTGCATATGCCGTTTCTATAACTTCATCAAAATTGGTGGTAAATATAACTCTGGCAAGGCCAAGGGCTACTAGCGCTGCTAAAACCCTATGACCAATATTTAGTGATATTCTATCTGGTGATAAAACCTTATTCAGATATGCTTGCTGCTTGGAGTAATCATCCCCAAATAGGAGTTCAAAATAAAAAGAGTATTCTTCATTACTCCATAATTCAGGAAATCCGCAGCTATCCAAATATCTTTGAATACGCTGTCTGACAGATGCTTTACTGATATCATGCCGCTGAATATCCTGATTTTCTTGGACGCAATAGTAGCGCCGCTTCAAATTCCAGATAAGGTCAATGGCTGTTGGCATTCCGGCAGTTCTAGATGAGCCTGCTCCGAGAAACCACATGAGATGTTTGGAGTTCTGAATAAAATAATCAGTGAACTGTGAGTCATTCATATATCTTCCCTATCTATCTGGCTCACAGAAACCTTCCCCATATAATTCGCTACACACCTAATCATTCATGATCATAAAGTGTTCTGATACTAATTAATGTTATTTAGATACAAATCATTTCTAATTCAATGTCCGCTTAGGGTTGCGAGTTCAATCGATCACAGTCAATTTTTAGTAGTAAAGACTCAATAAGCCGGCTGACATTATTATCCATCCCATCCAAAAATTTCATTTCTAAACCACAAAATAACACCCAAGCCTATACCCCGCTCAATAGTAACCCGGCAATTCCATCAAGACGAGTTTTCACTGATTCCCAGTCCGGCATAACCTGTTTCAACAACCGGTAAAAGAGTTCACTATGATTGTGCTCGGCGAGATGACAAAGCTCGTGTAGGATCACGTAATCAATACAGATTCTTGGTGCTTTCACTAAATGCGGGTTCAGCGTGATTCGACCATTCACTGAGCAACTACCCCATTGCGTCTGCATGGTTTGCAGCCGAAGCGGGGGCCGTTGATCTACCCATAAGGTTTGTTCCAGCAGCACATCAAGGCGCTCGACAAACACGTCTTTCGCACGGGTTTTATACCAGTCATTAAGTAAAGCGCAGACCTTCTCCGAATTTTTCTGCCGAACGGATACTTCCAGCTTCCCCCTGAGTAGCTTTACTGACTGTTTGCTAGCTGGTGCTTCCAGCACTTTCAACAGGTACTGCTTGCCTAAATAATAATGCGTTTCCCCACTGACATAACGCCTTGGTGCGTCATTCATCGACTGCTGATGGAATTTGTTGAGCTGTGCATTAATCCAGTGTCCACGCTTTTTTACGGCGGCCAGCACTGCTTCATCTGTGGCATCCGGTGGTGCAAACACGCTGACCCGACAGTTCGGATGGACTTTAATCAGGATGCGCGGAACACCTGTTTTTCGATCAAAGCGTTCAAACGAGATGCGTTCTTCCCCGTAGCAAAAACTTCGCTCAGGCTGAATGCGGTTGCTGCTTTTCTTATGGCAGGGATGAATTATGGCTACGTTCATGTGCCTATATTCCGGAAAGGCCAACACGGGTGATCTGCACCACCCATTCAACGATGGCCTTGGCTTGGTTCATACCGGCGCCAATGAGCTTGCACTCCTTGAACAGCATCGGTAATAATTTCTTGCGAATATCCGCTTCGATATTCTGTGGGTTGATCGAGTTTTCGGCTACCGAGGTGGTTACTGCCTCATCCAGCGTAAAGGCCAGCGCAGTCCATTTCTCCTGTATCTGTTGATCCTGGATGGCAAATACTTCCGGCAGTACTTTTTTAAAGACCCCGAAGTAGGCCTGGGCGTGATGGTTCCCCGCAAAAACATTGGGAATATCCTCGAGCTTGCGCTCTTTCACCTGTGCTTCAAACTCATGGAACAGCATATATTGTTTAAGCGGGTGTTCGAATAGCTGTTCGGCAGCTTCAATGGCTTTTCGCAATAACTTGGAAAAAGCTTCCTGCGCGTAAGGATCGTCGTTGAGTTCCTGCTCAATCATTTTAGTAATGCGCGTTTTGATGATGTCGGTTTCGTTGCGGGTTTTATCTTCGCTCCATTCCTCAGGCTTCTGTCGGCCCATTTTTGCTACTTCGTACACGCCCTCAGGTTCTTTGACCGCAACACCCATCACATGCTTGTCGAGCAACTTTTTTACCTGCTCGGCATAGTCGTCATAACGAACCGTTTCTCCGGCATCCTGTTTTGCTAGTTGGCGCAGGCTGGAAAACTGTTTCACGGTTTCTTTGTAATGGCGGCGGTCATCATCGCTAAAGCTTTTGTCCTCAAAGAAAGTGGCCGACTGTAGGGCCACCTTGAGGCAGGCAGCAAATTCCGTCAAAGCCTCGTAGAAATCCTCACGTACCTTGAGGTGGACATCCACCAGTTCTTCCCCTGTACCATTCTCTGCGGCTACTGCTTCAATTTTAGGGACTAGCACCTGGCGTAACTGTTCAATATCGTTTTTATTTTTTACCTCGCTGAAGATGGCCCACAACGTTTTATACAGCTGCGGTAAGCGTTTGTACTCGGTGCTCATCTGACGGTACAGCCCAGCGATATCATTGATGTCGTATCCACCCTGAGTGCGAGAGGCCAAATCCTGATACTTTTGGATAGTGGTGTCCAGTTCCGCCAAAATACCCCGGTAGTCGATCAACAAACCAAATCGCTTTAGCGGGTGCAGGCGATTCACGCGCGCGATCGCCTGGATCAAGTTATGTCCCTTCAACGGTTTGTCGATGTAAAGCACGGTATTTTTAGGCTCATCAAAACCTGTCAGCAGCTTATCCACCACAATCAGCATTTTCAGCTTGTCGTCCTTATCGAACCGCTCTATCAGGTTTTTGGTATAGATTTTTTCATCCTGACTGCCGACATTCTCTTTCCACCATTGAGTCACTTCCGGAACCGCCGACTCATCCACGGCAGTATTGCCTTCTCGCGTATCCGGTGGACTCATGATCAGCGCACTTTCAAACAGGCCAGCCTCATCCAGATATTTTTTATACTTGATAGCCGAACGTCTATCCTCACAGGCCAATTGACCTTTTAACCCTTCATCGATGTTCATTACAAAATGGTTAGCAATATCCAAAGCCACCAGGCGGATACGATCTTCTGATTGGTAGACGAGCTTTTTGGTGGTGCAGGTTTTTTTCAGGGCGGCTTTTTGCTTATTACTCAGCCCCTCGGTAATACGCATAAACCAGGCATCGAGGGCTCTATCATTAATCTCTAAATCGGATTTTCTTTCCTCATACAACAGCGGTGTCACAGTGCGGTCTTCTACCGCACGTTGCATGGTATAAGCATGTACGATGGGGCCGAATTTGTTGGTGGTCTTATCGTCCTTCAGCAAAGGGGTTCCCGTGAAAGCCACAAAGGCGGCATTGGGCAATGCCATCTTCATGCGAATATGGCTTTCGCCCCCCTGGCTGCGGTGTCCCTCATCGATCAGCACGATAATATCCGAACTGTGATTAACACATGCCGGCAGTTTGGTCGCCGTATTAAACTTCTGGATCAACGAGAAGATAATCCGTTCAGTACCTTTGCCAATCTGCTTTGCCAACCGGGTACCGGAAGTCGCCATGGCGGCCGCGCGGTCTTTTTTTCCAGCCAGCTCACCACCGGAAACAAAGGTTTTACTCAGCTGGTCTTCCAGGTCAACCCGATCGGTAACCACCACAATGCGGCACTGTTTGAGCGCATCATGCAGGATCAGCGCCTTACTTAAAAACACCATGGTGAAAGACTTACCCGAACCGGTGGTGTGCCAAATCACCCCGCCTTTTCTACTCCCTCTGCCATTGGCAGCGCTCTGGGGTGAGGGCTGCGATGAGGGCTGAGACGATGGTTCAAAGGTACTGACCCGCTCTATCAATCGTTTAATACCAAACACCTGCTGATAACGGGCGACAATCTTGCCGACTTTTTTATCGAACAGGGTAAA
>Ga0209578_10004306_pt1 | contig 10283 bp, 8 predicted proteins | sample tdAd472_FD_187127 | JGI IMG/M metagenome (GOLD analysis project Ga0209578, IMG submission 187127) | Marine sediment microbial communities from the Atlantic coast under amendment with organic carbon and nitrate - tdAd47.2 (SPAdes)... | ecosystem: Environmental > Aquatic > Marine > Coastal >...
TAACGCAAGTGAGAAACAAGAATTCGTTTATCGTCTCTGTTAAACTCAATGACTTTAACAGTTAGTACTTCTTCTGGATCAGCTAGTGTACCGTCCTCTTTCTTCACGTGCTTGATCGGCGCGAAAGCCTCCAAACCGTAAGGAAGTTGTACGATTGCGCCTCTATCATCTCTACGCAACACAGTAGCTTCGTGGTAAGAACCGACTGGGAAAACATTTTCGAACGTATGCCATGGGTTTTCTTCCAATTGCTTGTGACCTAGTGACAACTTGCGGTTGGACTTGTCGATGTCTAGAATCACGATATCAATTTCTTCACCCACTTTTGTGAATTCAGAAGGATGAGAATAGCGCTTGGTCCAAGAAAGATCAGAAATGTGTACCATTCCACCGATACCTTCTTTCAATTCAACGAATACACCATAAGGCGTAAGGTTTTTCACCTCTCCTTTGTGGTGGCTGCTCAATGGGAATTGTTCTTCGATCGTATCCCATGGATCATCAGCCAATTGTTTGATACTTAAAGACATTTTGCGGTCTTCGCGATCAATAGTTACCACTTTGGCTTCGTATTCTTGTCCTAATTTGAAAAATTCGCGAGCATTGATAGGCTGGTTGCTCCAAGTTACCTCAGAAACGTGTACCAATCCTTCAACACCAGGCTGAATTTCTAGGAAAGCACCGTAGTCTTCGATATTAACTACTTTACCTTTAACGACAGAGCTCTCTTTGATTTCTGCGTTTAATACCTCCCATGGATGTGGTTGCAATTGCTTTAGACCCAGAGAAATTCGTTTCTTGTTCTCGTCAAAGTCGAGTACAACAACATTGATTTTCTGGTTAAGCTGCAATACTTCGCTTGGGTGACTGATACGTCCCCAGGAGATATCGGTAATGTAAAGTAAGCCATCTACACCACCCAAGTCGAGGAATGCCCCAAAGTCGGTAATGTTTTTGACCAAACCTTCCAATACTTGTCCTTTCTCCAAGCTGGCGATAATCGCTTCGCGCTGTTCTGCCAAATCACTTTCGATAAGTGCTTTGTGAGATACAACTGCATTTTTGATTACCTCATTAATTTTAACCACCTTGAATTCCATACGTTTTCCAACATATGAATCATAATCAATAATAGGCTTGATATCGATCTGAGAACCCGGTAGGAAAGTTTCCAATCCACCACAGTCTGCGATCAAACCACCTTTTGTCTTACTGATTACAGTACCTTCGATGATTGTACCATTGGTGTAAGAATCAACGATGTTCTCCCAAGCGCGTAACAACTTAGCTTTACGGCGAGAAAGTACCAATTGACCTCTTGCATCCTCCTGCTGCTCTACATATACCTCAACGGTATCTCCGACACCCAAATCTGGCGTATCGCGAAATTCCGACATCGGTACCAAACCATCCGACTTGTAATTGATATCCAAAACGATATCCCCATCTTGGATGCTGCTAACTTTACCGGTAACTATTTCATTCTCTAGTACCGCCGTTAAAGTAGACTCATACTGCTTGAGGTAATCGCTTTTCTCTTGATCAGAGTAAGAAGAACTTTGACTTTTGGTAAGCGACCAGTCAAAATCATCATGCGCATCTCCTGTTAAACCAGGATAGCTATCAGCAGACATGGTAATTACTGGAGCCGGAATGTCTTCTTCCGTTTCTTCAGCCTCCTCTTTTGCTTCCGCTACTTCTTTAGCGGCGGCTTCTACGGTCTCTTTCACTTCCTCTACGGCTTCTGTTGCTTCTTCAGCGACAGCTTCAACCACTTCTTCCACTGCAGTTTCAGCTTTAGCAACAACTTCTTCAGCTGCTTCTTTTACTTCCTCTACAGCTTCTGTTGTTTCTTCAGCGACAGCTTCTGCAACTTCTTCTACTGCAGTTTCAGCTTCAGCAACAACTTCTTCAGCTGTTTCTTTTACCTCTTCTACGACTTCTTCGGCCGCAGCTTCAACAGGCGTTTCTTCTTGTACAACCTCTTCGGGCTGTACCTCAGGCGCTTCCTGTTCGGGCGCATCATTTTCTAAATCTTTTTCATCTAGCATTGAAAGAATGCTTTTTGTGTCGACTTAACGACGGGTTAAAAAATAAGTTTTAGCGCGCAAAGGTAAATCTAAAATATGGGATGGCCAAACAAAATTAAATCTAAAATTGAAGTTACTTTCTGCAAAGGCTGGAGTCTTGATAATAATGAAAATTCTTATTTTTAGGCGAGGGTCTCCAGTAGGACACTCATATTTGCAATGACGATTTGGGAATAGCCTAGAACTAACCCAAGCACAAAAATCAGAGGACTAATAAAATAAGGTACCCTATCATGAACGAAGAAAGACCTTGGTTAAAGAATTACCCTAGCGGTGTACCCGCTAATATTGATGCGGATTGTTATCCGACATTAGTGCAAATGTTTGAAGAAACCTTTAAAAAATATAGTGCGCTACCCGCTTTTTCCTGTAGGGGTAAATCTCTTACCTTTCAGCAGATTGATACTTATTCGCGACAATTTGGGGCTTATTTGCATTCTCGCGGATTGGAACCAGGTGATAAAATTGCCTTGATGATGCCCAACCTCTTGCAATATCCCATTGCCTTATTTGGGGCCTTGCGAGCAGGAGTCGTGGTGGTTAATACGAATCCATTATATACACCACGTGAAATGCTCCATCAATTTAATGATGCTGGCGTCAAAGCAGTCGTCATTTCTGAGCTGTTTGCGGCGAACCTGGAGAAAATACTAGGTGATACGCAAATCAAGACGGTTATCACGGCCTCTATTGGCGAAATGTTGGGCGCTGTAAAAGGCGCGATGGTTGACTTCGTTGTCCGGAAGGTAAAACGGATGGTACCTAATTTTGAAATTGCTAATACAGTGAGTTTTTCGGAAGCCTTGAAGCAAGGGAAAAAGTTTACCTTACCCACACATGAAGGAGGTCCCGATGATGTTATCCTATTACAATATACCGGGGGAACTACCGGTGTAGCGAAAGGCGCCATGCTGACCAATCGAAACTTGGTCGCTAATATGCAGCAAAATCAAGCTTGGATGCAACCTTTTTTAAGGGAGAAAGAGGAAGTAGCTATTTGTCCGCTGCCTTTATACCACATCTTCGCCTTTACCGTCAATTGTCTGGTACTCTTTAGTATAGGGACACACAATGTATTGATCACCAACCCTAGAGATTTAGGCTCCCTGGTCGATACCTTCAAAAAATACCCGATTACCTTGATGACAGGGGTGAATACCTTATTCAATGCTTTAGTGCATAACAAAGCCTTCAAAGCTTTAGACTTTAGTAACCTAAAAGTGAGTGTCGGGGGAGGAATGGCGGTGCAGAAGGCAGTAGCCGAGGAATGGCAAAGGGTTACAGGCTGTTTCCTGTCTGAAGGTTATGGCATGACTGAAGCTTCTCCGGTCGTATCGACTAATCCATTGGATGGTACCGGAAGGTTGGGCACTATCGGTGTTCCCATCCCTTCTACAGATGTACGCATTGTAGATGATAATGGTGCGGTTCAAGGCCCTGGTGGTGTCGGCGAAATACAAGTGAAAGGGCCACAGGTGATGAAAGGCTATTATAATCGCCCCGATGCTACGGCAGAAACGATTCAGGATGGTTGGCTGTGTACGGGTGATATTGGTACGATGTCTGAGGATGGCTTCTTCCGGATAGTTGATCGTAAGAAGGATATGATCCTTGTTTCTGGCTTCAATGTATTCCCCAATGAAGTGGAGGGGGTAGTAGCGAGTCACCCTAAGGTTTTAGAAGTAGCAGCTATTGGCGTGCCCAACGAAAAGTCAGGAGAGGTAGTCAAGATATTTGTGGTGAAGAAAGACAAATCCCTAAATGAAAAGGAATTGATTGAATACTGCCGAGAAAACATGACGGGATACAAAGTACCTAAAGTTGTGGAGTTTCGAAAAGATTTGCCTAAAACGAATGTGGGCAAAATTCTAAGAAAGGAATTGAGGGCCGAAGAAGAGGCGAAGGGTTAGGGGCTTATGTTTGTCATCGCTTAACTCAGCCCAAGACTTCAGAAGTTTTCTCCAGCAAGTCTTAAGGAAACTTCTGAAGTCTAAGCGCTGCTCTTATTGAATGAAATGGTTCTGGACTTCAAGACCCCTTAGTTGCTTTTTTGTCACCTTTATATTGAGTCCAACAATCCAGTACTGTTTTCAGAATAACGAACAGCGCTTCTCGTCCCTCTTTGGTTACCATGTCATCCTCTTCCTCTTCTACCAAGGCATCTTCAACAAAAGCTAAAAGATCTTCTTGTGGATAACCCTCAAAAAAGACATCCAGTTTATCTCGAAAATGTTTCTTTTTCTGACTATCGATGATATTCCAATTCTCTTCTTCTCGCTGCGTGAAAGCATCGGGACTTACTTTGCCAATCGACTCCTCGGCCACGACTCCAATAGATTTCCAAATGACCAAGATTAGATAGAGTAGATATTCCTTTTCTTTTAACGTCAATACTTTCAATTCTTCATTAAACAAGTAGGCCAATATAGCAGGTTGCTCTTCCCGAAGTTCTTCTATGGCTGCTTCATAAATATTAGGGGAACCATCTAGTTGCTCCGTAATGCTATCAATTACTTGTTCTGAAACAAATTTCATAGTACGCTTTTAGTTTGTGAGACAAAGCTCGTTATTTTTTCTGACTCCGCCCAAGACCCTTATCTTGAAATAAGGCTTTCTATTCCGCACTATTAGAAGAGCGATCATATGCTAAATAAGCACTTGACCGATTCATAGGAGGGCTTGAAGGAAAAGAAATCTAAAAAAATGATTTTTTTTGCCTCTTTCTACAATAAGGGCTGAAGCTGTAACGTTTCTTTTCTGACTTTTGAATAGTTAACATTTCCAAATACTCCTAATTCGTAGTTAACTATACACCTAAATTTACTAATAACTAAACCTTCTTACCTAGCGAAGCAAAACTTTACAATTCAAATAAAATCAGATTGATTCTCCATCTATGCATGTGCACAGCTTGTAGAGAATGCTAGGAGAAAACTACAGTACTTTAGGAGGAATTACACGAACATAAATAAGTTAGGTTGGCTTTATCTGTCCAGTATGTAACAAATACGTGGCTAAGGATATATGGTCAAAATCGATCTAACCCGATAGAAAATGAGCTCGAAGAACCAAATAATGAAAACGAGTAAGCGTAATGTTCCCCGTACTTAATTGAAATTCGCAGTTCATTTATTTAAACCAAAGTTAACCCCAAATAAACCATTTGAAAACCCCAATGGCAATTTGAAAACTGATGGTCCTAGAATGGGCCATCTTCTTTTGTCCATTGAGAGAGTAGTTTGAACCATCAGCGGCGGTGAGGAGGCTTAAGGGCACAAGCCCCTGCCGCTGCGTTTTCAACTACTGCTCTCAATGGACATTTTTTTTTGCTTTTCATCACCCCAATTTGACCTGTCATACCTATAAACATTACCAATTATTGCCATTCCACCATCTTTTGCCTACATTTGGAATATAGGCGTAAAAGGTAAATGAGTGGACTATGCCGTTTGTTACTTTTAGCGTATAACCCACAAGATTCTTCATTTAAAAAAAATTGTTCGATTATGGATATTATGGACTTATTACAGGGTCAGATTTCTGAAGGTGTATTGGATCAACTGACACAACAGATCGGAGCCTCTGATAAAAAACAAACGGCTGCTGCAACAGCAGGAATTATGAATACATTGGTTGGTGCTTTAGCAAAAAATGCTTCAAAGCCAGAAGGTGCTGCTGCACTTAATAATGCATTAGAACGCGATCATGACGGAAGTGTGCTAAATGACTTGATGGGTATTTTTTCCAATCAAACGACTCAGATTGAGCAACAAAATCCACGCGCTGTAAATGGCACGGGAATCTTGAAGCACATTCTAGGTGATCGTCAGGGTAATGCGATCGATATGGTAAGTAAATTGAGTGGTTTGGATTCTGGTAAAACTGGAAACTTGATGACCATGTTGGCACCTATGTTGATGGGCGCACTCGGACAAACCAAGCGCCAGCAAGGCTTAGATGTAGGTGGATTGGCCAACTTGTTGACGGGTACGGTTACGCAGCAAAAGCAACAAAACCCAACGATGGGATTGGTTACTCAATTCCTAGATAGTGATGGAGATGGAAGCATCGTTGATGATGTAGCGAACATCGGTATGAAAATGCTAGGTGGCCTTTTTGGAAGAAAGAAATAAATCCAAAATTTACCACTAGGTAAGATATAACAAAGGAGTCATTCCCGATCAGATGGTATGCTTAAATAGCAACAATCTGCAAGTGGAATGACTCCTTTTTTTATGCCCTTTAAATGGGTAGAGAAAGAGAACATTGATTACATAGCACGATCAGAGGGCATGTAATCCAAGATGTCCTGTACATAAAAAAGTAGTCTATTAGTTATAATGTGCTAAAATTAGACACTCTCTTTTTCTTTCTCACTTTTTCGTTCTGCATCCTTCATTCCTTCTTTCAATTCGCTTTCAATAGTAGATCTTGCTGTATTGAACTCACGAATTCCTTTACCAATTCCTTTCATCAACTCAGGAATTTTCTTTCCACCGAATAAAAGAAGAATCGCAAAAAACACAACGATCATCTCAGGGCCTAAAAAATTGAATAGCAATAAAGCTTTCATATTTCTGTTATTTTATGATTTACAAAGGTAATAACTTCAACACATAATGATTGCTCAATTTTTACTTGAGCAGAAGATTTATAGGATTTAAACACTAATCCTACAGCAATAACGATATTTCGCAGGATTTACCCTACTTTTTCAAGCCTATTTCTCTTAATCGTTCGTCTAAATATTCCCCAGCAGTGATGGGCTCGTACGCCAATGGGCGCGCCTCGTCTACACATTTATCCAGACAAGTCAAGTCCATATCCCCCTTCGGATGTAAGAAAAAGGGAATAGACAAGCGTGGCAAATGCCATTCTGAGGCTGGTGGATTAACTACCCGGTGAGTAGTTGACTTCAAGTAATTATTGGTCAAACGCTGCAGCATATCGCCTACATTTATCACAATCTCATCTTCTTCGGGCGTGATATCTACCCATTCCTCTTCCATATTGAATAACTGCAATCCGCCCGCCGATGCACCGACCAGCAGCGTGATGAGATTGATGTCCTCGTGTTGCTCCGCTCGAATGGCTGATTCGGGAGCCACGGTAATGGGTGGATAATGAATTGCTCGTAGGATACTATTCCCTTCCTCAATTTTCTCATCAAAATAATCCTCCCCAAGTTCGAGGTGAATAGCGATAGCTTTCAAGAGAGCACTACCTGATTTTTCAAAAGCGCGATAAAGATCGATTCCTGTTTGGGTGAAGGACGGCGCTTCCTTCACATGGATATTAGAAGGATAGAGATCAGCTTTAGGGTGATCCGCATCTACTTCTTGGCCGATTTGGAAAAATTCTTTTAAATCTGCTACTTCCGATTGCTTAGCATGCTCAGTACCGAAAGAGGTATATCCCCGTTGACCGGCCAAGCTTTTTATTTCATATTTCCGCTTTATAGCAACAGGCATCCCAAAGAAGCCTTTGGATTCTGCATAAAACCTATCTATCAATTCCTGAGGTATGCCATGGTTGATGACACCGACAAAACCGATTTCATGAAAAGCATTTCCTAGTTCCTCCACAAATTCTTTTCTTTCCTCTGCTGTTCCATCTACGAATTTAGATAAGTCTACAACGGGTATAGTTCTTTTTCTCATATGGTTTCTTTTATGGTTTGATGGCTACTAAAAATACAATAAAAAAAGGATATTTCTAAGCTTAGCAATGAGGTTCACCTAATGGACCAAAGGTGCGTGAAACTCATCCCTTAGCGCTTCGGTCGGAATTTTGACTCATCCAGTAAACGTTGCGAATCTCGCAAATCAATCAATGACTGAATGCTAGTGTTTGGATTCCGCTGCATATAACGTTTAACAATTTGAAAGCCCATCCAGTTGCCCGCCCTTCCTGGTGTTTCTTCAGGCATATCTGAAGGACCAGTAGGACTGTAGTCGATCAATTTTCTAATTTTCCTGAACTCACTGGAATAAAGTAAGTCATTTCCGACAAAATGGGACCACAGGTTAAACTCATTATCTTTCAACCACTGTACTTGTACTGGTGTCATCTCAAGCAAAACGGTATCCTGGGCGTAGGGTAATAGGAGATCGCGAATATACAGTTTTTTGCCGTTGTGGATCATTAAGTCTAGTAGCCTTTCTCCTGGTGGCTGCCCTACATGGTCTTCTATGAGTGGTTGAATAGCTTTGGAAACTAAATGGTCTCTATTGTAAGTTCTTACCATGTAGTCCGAAAAGTTAGGATTTTGCGGATTATACTTATAGTAAGGGTATTTTTCACCTAAAAAGAAGTCTAACCCGATCGCTAAGGCCTGATCACCATAGATAAAAGCCGCAATGGAATATTCCGAAATAAAAGTGGTGAAATGAGGTAATTCAGACATTGGGAAGTAGTATTGGTAAAACTGCATCGCTTGTTCCAATTCTTCTTCTATATCCGAAATATTGTTATAGAGTTGACTAGTGGTATCATATAAATGTATCAAACCAGGATGGCTAAGAAATCCCCTCACATATTCGACATGCCCTTGAGGAGCTACTTGTGGGTTTTTAGATCCCAAAACCTGATTGAAAAAAACCTCACTAAATGCAGGGTACTGTTGTTCTAGTTGCGCCAAAGCGCTTTCTAGTTGACTGGTATCTAGTGAAAATAAGGCTTTTTCAAAGCGATCTACGGTGAGATCTACCGAGATCTCAGAAACATCTGGGATTACTTTTCTGTTTTCTTCCTGGCAAGCTATCAGCCCAATAAGCAATAATAAGGGGAAATAGCGCTTGATCTTATGCTTCATTTACAGACTTAATTGTAGAAGGTGATTATTCTGACTACTAAAAAATTAAATATTAAGCTTACAAGCTATAACTTTGCTTTTTGTTGTTGGATTTACGATTGTTACCATGTTGTGAAAAAAACGTCAAAATACAACAGAAAAATAATCAGCATAGTTTTGTAGTTTAATACAGAGCTTGCTCACGAATCAAAAAACTGCATAATGATGAAAAAAATTGTTGCTGTTGCAGCCTTTTTATCGCTTAGTTTGTCGATAATAGCACAAGACGATATCCGTTTCGGATTTCAATTGAGCCCTTCTTTTAGTTGGATGAATACAAATACGTCCAAGATTAATCCCAGTGGAACAAATTTAGGTTTGAAACTAGGAATGACTGGTGAGTATTATTTTCGCGAAAACTATGCCTTTACCAGTGGTATTGGATTCTATTTTAATAATGGCGGAACACTCCTCCATGATTTTGGGGGAACTTACTGGCCCAACTCTGATCTTCCATCTTCTTTGGACACATTGCCCAACAATGTTAAGTTGAAAGCTAGCATCCAGTACCTCGAAATCCCATTGGGACTAAAACTGCGCACCCGCGAATTTGGCTACCTCCGATATTTCATGGAGCCTGCCATTACCATTGGTGTGAAAACCCAAGCCCGAGGAACCATCGAAGGGACAGGGGTGAAAGACGATGGAGAGAAATACAATATCAGAAAAGAAGTCAACCTGCTAAACCTGTCATGGGGACTTGGCGCAGGGATCGAATATGGCTTATCTGATAACACTAGCTTGATCGCTGGTATAGGTTTCCAAGTTGGCTTTACAGATGTAACGGATGATAAAGGACAGGTCTTTGATCCGGAGCGTGGAACGGTGCGAGAAAGATCTAAAGGAACTAATAATAGTATTACGATTCGTTTGGGTATCCTCTTTTAGGAATGAGGCACAAATAAAAGATACAACTATGCTTTATCTTTTTCCATCAGGCTGCGTTCCCAAATACCGATAGTTATCGGTACATGTAGCTAGGCTATAATCGGCTTTTAGGGCCTTTCCTGATGAAAAAAATATTTTGCCTACTTGTGCATTTTATTTGTCCCTCATTCCTTAGATATCGGAGCCGCATCTATATATGAGTTCACCCTGGGGGGGGCATATTGATAATCAAATTGTTGTGAGTGGCAAGTAAGCTAACGCGAAAACTCGCCACCCGCAACAAAAGCTTGCTACTACTATTGATAATCAGTTGGATCGGGATGATCTCATATAAAACCACTATTTCAGACAGAAAAAAGTGCGACTAGCCAGTAATCAAACCAATGATCGCAGGACCCCAAAAGTGTTTGGTGAAAAAGAAGGTGGCTAGTACCAGAAAGGTAGTTGTGATA
>Ga0209578_10004308_pt1 | contig 10281 bp, 9 predicted proteins | sample tdAd472_FD_187127 | JGI IMG/M metagenome (GOLD analysis project Ga0209578, IMG submission 187127) | Marine sediment microbial communities from the Atlantic coast under amendment with organic carbon and nitrate - tdAd47.2 (SPAdes)... | ecosystem: Environmental > Aquatic > Marine > Coastal >...
CTTGCCTTTAGGCGATGGATTTGTCTGTATGGAAGTGATTTGTAGTCGGGTATTAACACGATTTTCAAATAAGGGTTCCTTCTCCCTCCGGGAGAAGGCTGGGATGAGGGTGCATAAAAATCAAAGCGTTAGCTTTTCTGATCCCCTCTCCCTAACCCTCTCCCGGGGGGAGAGGGGACTTTTGCGACACCCTCCTGAGGGGGAGGGAGTTAATCGGCCGAATGGCCGATCGATCCGGCTTTTAGCCGTAACTGGAAGCCACCGGCTTTAGACGGTGGAGTATTCACGGCGATCTGGCCCCGGCAGACGGGGCCTTTGATGAAGCCCTCGATGAAAAACCTGGCATCATCCAGCAGAAAACGACAACGTGAGTCGGGCGGGATGGCCGTGAATACCTTGAACGGATTGGATGAGATGCTGGTCTCATAAGGTGGCAATTGCTCGACCTCGAATTCGGGGTCGATGAAAAGTTTATGGTAACGCTGCAAGCGGTCCGGGCTGAGTTCATACACCACGTGGTCCTTGGCAACGATATCGGGGTGGTACGCTAACAGCCGGTAGAAAAAGGCCCCGCCGGGGTTGTCGAAGGGGCGCAGGGCGCGTCATAACAACCGTGACATACAACGCAGCGGCGACCGAGGATCGGCCTGATCTGTGACTGGTAGGAGATATTATTTGCCGGCAGTGTCAGCAGCAGTTCCAGGTCTACCGTCGCCTGCTCTTCGGTCAGCGGTTTCTCCGTGGTGCCGGAACAGGCTGCGAGTGCGATGATGATGCGAAGTTTTTGAAAAAGTTAAAAAGACATATGGCGCTAAGAAGGTGTGTTAATCGTCCGGCTTGTCCAGTTCGAGGAGTTCGGTGATTTCACTTCGAGCGTTGAGGCCATCCTGGTAGCCAAGTTCAATCAACTCCTGACAGAACGGCGACTCGAACAGCAGATAACTCAACAGCGGGCGGCTTTCATGAGAGAGTGCGCCCAGGCTCCTGAGCAACAGCCGTACTGAGCGGGGGAAATCCTTGGTGTGGCGTTCGGAGATTTCGCGAACGTCCTTGCTCGGGGAAATCATGAGGAACTCGATAGGCCGTAAAATCGTATCTTCATGCTCGACATTTTTGCAGCGGGTTTCGCCGATGACGTGGTTGACGCGATTCATGCGTTCGATATCCGAATCCAGTCTGTCCATGAACAGTGTATCCAGCATATAGCCGGTGATCTGACCGATGGTTGGGTAGGGCACCTTTTCATCGGCAGACGGTTTGGGGTCGGGAGCAGGGTTGCGTACCCCGATAATCAGCAGGCGATCGGCACCGAGATGAATCGCCGGGCTCAGCGGTGCACTTTCGCGCATCGAGCCGTCGCCGTGATATTCATCGTCCAGCCAGACAGCTGGAAATACCAGCGGGATGGCTGAGGAAGCCATAAGATGATCGATGGTGATTTCTTCGGCTATCCCCTGGCGGCGGGTACGTTGCCAGGGCCGCAAACCGTCGACGCCCTGATAGTAGTTGAACGACAGTCCGCTGCTGTAGCTGGACGAGGTGACGGCCAGGGCGCGTAGTGCGCCCGTGTCGATGGCGTGTTGTATGCGAGCCAGACGGATATGACTTTCGATAAATTCGCGCTGGGGTGTGTTATTCAGCAGAGCGCGTGGAGCGGATCGACCCAGTCCGGCTGTGGCGAACGACGAGGTCCAGCGCAAACCGCTTTTCAGTGCTGTCCAGCTGTCCACTTGAAAAATCTTTCCGCAATGGAAGTTTTCCCAGATCCCGATCATACGGGAGATCCCTTCGCTGAACTGGGTGGCATTACTGGCGAGTATGGCGGCGTTGAGTGCACCGGAAGAGGTTCCGGAAATGACCGGAAACGGATTGGCCGCATCCGCGGGTAACATTTCCGCAAGCGCTTTCAGGACGCCGGCCTGATAGGCATTTCGCGCTCCGCCACCCGGAAGAATCAGGCCATTGATGGGGGGCGTCTCTTTCTTTTTACGCGAAAACCAGTACACAGTATGAGTTCCTGAACGTCGACTTTCAGTCAGTACCTGTTAACGGCCGATGTCTGTGGCTCTGCAATGCGGTGCTCCATGCGTTCAATAAATAATTATTAAATAACATGAAGTTAAAAATTATTATTTGTGTAATACACGAGGTTTTTTCTGGCGGTAACGGTGTTTGTCCCGGCGTCTGGCACGTTGGTTCAGCTCACATAGGTCTGTTTACGCGTATTGTAATCGGTTACCAGCGTCTCGACCTTGTCCGCATCAAACGCGCGCAGACCGCTCAGGATCATATTTTTTTCACCCCTGCCAACGACCTTGTCAGAGGCTTTGAGCTGGAATTCAAGATGCGCCGCGCCTCTTTTACCCTTGACTTCAAGACTGGATTCAGTCAACTCAAGTTGCGGATCGGTAATATCCAGTCGCTCCAGGTTGATGGCCATGCTTTCGTAAATGATCAGCGGGCGGTCGGGATTGATCATGACCTGTTTTTCAGTCATCAGCGGTACAAGAATATGCGGAAAGGTCTGCCCGGAAAAGCGCACATAGCTGCAGGTCAGATCCCGTATCAGGTTCTGGTCGTTTGATATATCGCCTTCGCGGTGCAGGCTCAGATAGGTCTTGCCGGTGTCGCCATATATATTAAACTCACCGGATACAGAGTCCGGCAGGCTCAACAGCACCTCGTCGCTCACCAGTTCCGAAAAGATGAAACGCATGCGTTGACTCAAGCCGTATTTTGACATCACCAGCGCGAACAGCAGGTCGCCCGGGACGCAGAAGCGTTTGGCTTCAGGGTCATGGATGGGATTGAAGTCACCGGCAACCTCTTTGGCAAAGCGGCTTGCCTGCTGGCGGGAAAAGTGGATCTTTTCGTTTTTCTCGAAATAATATTTTTGTAAAAACATGGCCTGAATTCCGTGGCATACCTTCGACTTTAAATATTGAATTATATCCTAATCCTGTCAGACCGGGAGTATCTCCTCATAATAATCGGTTTTACGAGTAATGCATCGGCGATGAACCCGCATGCCCTCATCAGGCTACACCTGTCGGGATATGGAGACATCTGGAAATATGTCATGTAACTGCCTATCCTTCACAGGATTTTACGTTTTTTCACGATATGAACGATCTAGTTCGAGGTAAATCTTATTATGAGAAATAAACTGGCGACCTTAATTGTGTCAGCAGGGTTGACGATGTCCGGCTTGGTCATTCAGGCGGAGCCAATTGATAACACCAATACATTACCGCCCGCTAAACCCGGGCAGTGTTACGCCAAAGTGATGACTCCGGCCAAATACGAGACCAAGGCGGAGAAAGTCCTGGTACGGGAATCGGCGGAGAAAATCGAGACCATCCCGGCCAAGTATGAATGGGTGGAAAAGCAAGTCACGCTCAACGCGGCCCACACAAAGCTGGTTCCCGTCGCTGCCCAGTATGAAAAGGTCGCCGAGAAGGTTGAAGTGAGCCCGGCCATGACGATCTGGGTCACCAGTATGGGTAAAAAAGGGCTTCCCGTCAGCCCCACATTGCTGAGCGCGGCCAAAGCGTCGGGTGTTAATTTAAACGAGGCTGAATCGGGCATGTGTTTCCGGGAATATTACCAGCCCGCCCAGTTCAAGACTGAAGCCAAAGACATCCTGGTCAAGGAGGCTTCCGAAAAGGTGGAGACCATCCCGGCCAAGTATGAAACGGTGGAGGAGAAGGTGCTGGTCAAGGAGGCTTCCAAGAAGATCGTCGAAATTCCAGCCAGCTATGAAATGGTCACCGAGAAGATCCTGATTGAACCGGCCAAGACGGTGTGGAAAAAGGGCACGGGACCTAAAGAGCGTATTGACAACACCACTGGCGAGATTATGTGTCTGGTGGAGATTCCGGCCAAATACAAGACGATACAGAAACAGGTCATCAAGACAGCGGCCACCACCCAGGCAGTTGAAGTACCGGCCGTTTACGAGACTGTCAAAGTCAGCAAGCTGGTGACACCAGCCGAGGAAAAACGTACCAAGGTCCCGGAGGAATTCAAGCAGCTTGCCAAGCGGGTGAAAACTGCGGATGCGTCTTTTTCCTGGCATGCTTCCCACGATGCTGACAAGCCGCAAGGGGCGCCTACTGGGCAGCAGATCTGTTTGAAAGAGGTACCCGCCAAGTACAAGACTGTCGAGAAGCAGGTTGTGAAAGTGCCGGCCTCTTTCAAGAAAGAGGAAGTTCCCGCGGTTTTGGAGACACTCAAGGTTCGCAAGCTGGTGGCAAAAGCCGGCGAAAAGCGCACAAAAATTCCTGCTGAATACAAGCAAGTCTCAAAGCGGGCCAAAGTCGGCGAAGAGCGGCTTGAGTGGCGCCAGGTGCTGTGCGAGACCAATATAAACAAGGATATCGTCAGCCGTGTACAGCAGGCGCTGATAACCGCCGGATTCAACCCTGGAACACCTGACGGTGTTATCGGGGGTGCAACGCTGCGGGCGGTCGACGAGTATCAGCGTAGCAAGGGGCTGCCACGCGGTGGCCTGACAATCCGCACGCTGGAGTCACTGGGTGTAAACATTTAATCTTTGCTATTGTTGTGGGGACAGGGATGTCCCCGCCCTGACAATCATAACTGAATTCTGAATCCTGTCTGCCAGCGCCTCCAGGTTGGCGCGTCCGCTTGTCAGTACAGTTACATCGGTTTCCCCCGCCTGCCGTGGCAGGGCAAGCAGGAGTTCTTCTATTCTGTCGGCCTTAAGGGCGTAGTTGATGTTCGGTATCGGCTGGGTATTACCATCAGCGGAGTCAATCGTACCCAGCATCGACGTGATGAGGCCAACGACTTCGCCCTGCATATTGAGTAAGGGTCCGCCGCTGTTGCCCGGTTGTATAGTGACTGAAATCTGGTAGCTCGCAGGGTCGTCGTACAGGCCGTTTACGCCGCTGATAATACCCAGGCTCAGTTTGGGTGTCGTGCCCATGACATCAACCCGTGGGAAGCCGATGGTAAAGACGCTGGAACCCAGCTGGGCACTGGCACAGGCCAGGGGTAGCGCAGCCGGCAGTCTGGCGGGATCGCCCACGCTCAGCAGGGCAATATCATTCAGATCATCGCTGGCGACCACTGTGGCGGGGATTTCTTCGCCCCGGCTGTTGACCAGAACAATCGACTGTTTGCCGGACACGACATGATGATTGGTGACCGCGTAACCGCTGGTCGTGGGCCAGGCTGTACCGGTTGACAGCCCGGGTGCGAGCGTATCATCAACGTCCTGTTGCCGCGGCCCGGACCGGTCAGTCAACTGTGATTCCAGCTGTAGAGACAGTTGATGCGCCGAGCTGATTTCCTGCAGGGCGGCTATCGCGGAGCGGGCACCACCAGCATCGCCACTGGACAGATAATTCACGCCGGCCTGATACAGCCATTGCGGGGCGTCGGCTATCCTGGTCGGGCCGGCAATACCTTCAGCGTACATCAGCCCGAGCTGGTACTGGGCATCGGCATAATTTTGTGCAGCCGCTTTGAATAACCAGTACAGTCCATCTTCATCATTCGTGGTCAGCATCTTCCTGTCCGCCAGAAATAAACCCAGGTTGTACTGGGCGATGGCGCTGCCCTGGTGGGCCGCCGCCTGGTACCAGCTCAGGGCGCGTTCAACATCCTGGTCCACTCCTGTGCCGTGATCGTACATGGTGGCAAGATTGATCTGCGCACTGACGTGTCCCTGCTGCGCAAGTGGCAACCACGAATCAACGGCTTGTGAATAATCACCACGCTCGTAAGCTGCCCAGCCGCTCTGGAAGGTGTCGGCGCCGGTGGCGGGCGAGAGTCGTGCACCCAGCAGCAGCGTCAGCAGCACCATGCCGGTCAGCCCTTGTAACTGGCGGCCTGTCAGTCCCATTGCTATTCTGTTCCGGGCCGATATGCCGATAGCGATTGAGGCGCGTGCTGAAAAAACATACACAAGCCTGTTATGGGTGTATATAATGAATTAAAACAATATAATATATTCATTAATTAAAGTAACTTGTCGTTATATGTCGGGTGCATATACAGGGTAGCGGCAGCTGGCAGGCCGGGCTTCACAATGAACCGGTGCCAGTGCAGTCAAGGAGTACTAGTCATGGTTGAAAAACGAAAACATGTCCGTACCGAATTCAGCGGGCGGGTAAAAGTCATGCATCCGCAGTTTGGCGCTGTGGAAGTCGAACTGCGTGATATTTCCAATGGAGGTGTTTTCCTGTTCACGGGGGATCAGTTTGGTCTGTCGGTGGGAGAAGTCGTCCGTGTTCAGGCGCAGGACCTGGAGGATGCCCCTGTGTTGAGTGCGCGGATTGTGCGTATCGAAGCAAAAGGTATTGCCTTGATGTTCGAGGAGGAGTGAGGTCTAAAAGGGAGCCTCACTCACGAAACACAGGCATCCCCCACTGACCGGGTGCATAAAACTCAGCGATGTGGCGTGCAGTAAAAGACGATCCGCTTTTTCCTGAACGGCCTTGCCGGCATAGAGTTTGTCGCCGAGAATTGGATGACCCAGTGCGTGTAAATGTACCCGCAACTGATGGGTGCGGCCGGTCTCGGGGGCCAGATCAAGACGTGTCGTGTTTGCCCGGGTGTCATGGTGCATCACGCTGAAGTGTGTCCTGGAGGGTTTACCGTTCTCGTAGTCGACCTTTTGTCGTGGGCGATTGGGCCAGTCGGCGATTAACGGTAAATCAATTTCACCGGCGCTCTGTTCCACGCGTCCGTCCACCACGGCGATATAGTGTTTGTGCACCTCCCGCGCCTGAAACAGCCGGCTCAATTGCCGGTGCGCGGACCTGCTGCGCGCCATCACCATAATGCCGGAGGTTTCCATGTCCAGTCGATGCACATTCATTGCTTCCGGATATTCCGCCTGTACGCGGAAAGTCAGGCAGTCCTGTCTGTCCGGTCCGCGTCCCGGTACCGAGAGCAGGCCGCTGGGTTTATCAACTACCAGCAACGCATCGTCCTGGTGCAGGATATTCAGCCCCGTGTGGGGGGGAGGTGTGTATCCGGTCAGCTTAGTGCCCCTTCGTCTTCCTGCAACAGAATCCGGGTCCCCCCCAGGGCGAGTGCCTGCTCGTCGATGAATTTGAGATTCAGGGAACCCATGGCAAGCATATCACCGTGTTTCAGCAATTGCTTTTTAACCCGCTTTCCATTCACCAGGGTGCCGTTGGTGCTGTCCAGGTCTTCGACACGGACCTCCATCGTGCCGTCCAGGTAGGGGCTGGGTGTCAGCGATATTGAGGCATGATTGCCGCTGACGCTGGTATTGTCAGGCTGCAGCTGATTGCCGGGGTTACGCCCGATAGCAAAAACGTCTTCGCTCAAGCGGTGTTCTCTGGTGACATTATCATCCACGATTTCAAGTAGTTTATACATCTCTTCTGACCTCCTGTGGTTCTGGATCAGGCCGTCTTTCGTCGGCCACCTCTGAACTGCGCACGGCACTTTCGGACTGCCACGGCCATCGCTTCACCACTGGCGAAGCGTTTGGCCGGATCTTTTTGCAGTGCTTTCATTACCAGCCGGTTCACGCAGATCGGCAGGCCGGGGCGGAACTTGCGCATCGCCGGTGTTTTCCGGTTGGCAATCTGGTACATCATGGTCGCGACCGAGTCGCCGTTGAAAGGCAGACTGCCACTGAGCAGTTGATACAGGGTGGTGCCCAGTGAAAACAGGTCCGATCGCCCGTCGGTATTTTTACCGGCGACCTGCTCCGGCGACATATAGGGGGGACTGCCCAGAACAGTACCGGTGCGCGTGCGGCTGGCGTCGAGAATGCGGGCGATACCGAAGTCGGTAAGCTTTGCAACGCCGCTGTCGCGGTCGTAGATAATGTTTCCGGGTTTTATATCCCTGTGTACCACTTTGCGGCCATGCGCATACGACAGGGCGTCAGCGACCTGTGCGGCAATCTCGAGTACTTCCCACACCGGCAACAGTTCGGACTTTGCCGTCCAGGCATCGAGACTCTCACCAGGGACATAGTCCATGGCTATGTAGGCGAGATCGTGTTCCTGGCCGGCATCGTAGATGGTGACGATACTGGGATGATCAAGCCGGCCGACAGCTTCGGCTTCCTTGAAAAAGCGTTCTGCGGCGGCTTCCTGTTCGCGCCCTTCACAGGCCGGCATCAACGGCAGCGTTTTTATCGCCACTTCGCGGCCGATGGTGGGATCCGTGGCAAGATAGACGGTGCCCATGGCGCCACGTCCAAGCTCTCGCTCCAGTCGATAACGGCCCAGTACAGGCAATTCCATGACCGGTGTGTCGAGTACCAGCGTCTTGTTTGTATCGGGCGAACCAGCGTTCGGAAATCGATCTGCTATGTTCGCCAGCTGGCTACGGCGCAGCGTCGAATCACGGAAGCCGCTGACGGATTTTTCCAGCTGTGCATAGATAGTCTGTGCCCTGTTCATCTGACGGTGGCGTTCGTACTCGAGGCCCAGCTCATAGAGCGGTTCGAGTACTGCCGGTGCGGGCAGGCACTGAATGAACTGGTTCATTGCCAGATCCAACTGGCCTTGTGACTGCAGGTTAGTGCCCAGCGCGACTCGCGCCTCGATGGCTCCCTGCTGCGCCGTTACCAGCTGTTTATGGCGGCGCCAGGCCAGGCTCAGCAGCAGTTGTGCACTGATCAGGAACAATGCGGGTCCGATCACTGGCAGCCAGAGCCCCTGCACCAGCAGGGTTACCAGGCCCGTGTTCAGAAGCACGGCTGCCAGCAGACCTGAAACCACAAGGCCGCGCCCACCGTGCCATGTTGCAGGCATGAGCATAAGATACAGTGCAAACAGGACCAGCAGCGCTCTTTGTAAGGCATAAAACCAGTCGGGCATGGTGAAAGCGTGATCATTCAGCATGCTATCCAGTACCTGGGCGGACCAGCTCACCGGGCTGTAGGATCGGCCTGCCGGACCCGTCAACTCGGGAACATGACCGGCTGCCGTGAGCCCCAGTAGCACAATTTTGTTGCGCAGCTTGCTTGCCAGCCGGTCGCTTGCCATGACCTCTTTCAGCGAGTGGAGCGGTGGGGCGGCGGCCGGCCGGGGGTAGTAATTCAGATCAGCTGCGCCAAGGGTTTTATTTTCTTCGGTGAGTATGCCTCTTCCAGCGTCCATTCTGAGGTCGTCGGTACGGAACCCCTGGGCCTTTGCCAGCAGCGAAAGTTCGAACCCTGGCAAATAGTGCCCGTCCGCCTCGATAAGCAGCGCGGTGCCCTGTACCGCCCGCCTGCCGCTGTCAAAATTGCTGGTGCCGGCGCCGGAAACGGTGTCGAGAAACAGAGGCAGTGGTGCGCTGAGTTCGAGCGTATCGGGGGTTGGTGCCGACAGCAGCCTTTGCAGGGCGCTCCGGTACCATGGCAATGCTTCGCGCCCTGTGCCGATGGCGTATCGTTTCAGCTCTTCGGGCAGCCCAGTCTGAACGTTGCCAGCGCGGTAAGGAACGACCAGCACAACATTTTTCGTGTCTTTTAAACCCCGTGCCAGCCGTGAGTCGGTATCCAGCCGCGCCAGCCAGTTTTTGGCCTTTTTGCGCAGGGAGGCCTCCAGGCTATCGAGTTCTTCCCGAATAGTACCAACCGTCGTCGTCGTTTCTGTTTCGGTCAGGGGTAACATGAAACCCAGCGCCTTTGGATTGAAGCGCCTCAATCGTTTCACGGCCGTGGCCAACTTATCCCGTGACATGGGCCAGGGCCCGTATTCATCCAGCGTTGCCGCATCGATTGCCACGACCGCTACAGTGTGTGTCTGCTCTGCATCCGGTATCAGGTAACTTCCCCAGCCGAGCAGCAGGGCCTCCAGCCGGTGGCCGATGGCTGAGTAACTCGCCAGCAGGGCGACGGCCGCGGCCGTGGCAACGGCGAGACGGTACGATTTCCAGCAGGAACTGTTCACCTTTGCGGGCTACCTCGACGGGGCTTGTTTAACACAAGCTATCGGTCGTGAGCGGGCAGGCTTTCGGTTTTAATCCATCAGGCAGCGCAGTCTGCGCGCAGATATTTGAACGGGTTCACAGTTTTTCTGCCATCGAGCATCTAAACCAACCGGCCGGTAATGACCATCCAGGGTCACTGCTGTGCCGTTAACTCCCTCTCCCACCGGGACGCTTACAGGGATGTAAGCGCTAGGGCCACGCATGGAGCAGTTGCCGAGAGGGTTGGGGAGAGGGGATCAAACAGGATAACTGCTTGATTTTATATTCCCTCATCCTGGCCTTCTCCCGGAGGGAGAAGGGATTCTCTTTTCTTCATCCAACTGATACTTCATGCCCTGTAAT
>Ga0209578_10004311_pt1 | contig 10278 bp, 7 predicted proteins | sample tdAd472_FD_187127 | JGI IMG/M metagenome (GOLD analysis project Ga0209578, IMG submission 187127) | Marine sediment microbial communities from the Atlantic coast under amendment with organic carbon and nitrate - tdAd47.2 (SPAdes)... | ecosystem: Environmental > Aquatic > Marine > Coastal >...
TGATGAAAAACGGTGACGGACCCCTGGTCATGATGCGTGCCGACATGGACGGCCTGCCTGTCGAGGAAAAGTCCGGACTCGAGAACGCCTCGCGCAAGCAGCAGATCGACCCGATCACCGGTAACCAGGTTTTCGCGATGCACGCCTGCGGGCACGACGTGCATATCACGAGCCTCGTTGGCTCGGCGCGGCATATGGCGGAGCGCAAGGACGACTGGCGTGGTACGTTGATGCTTGTCGTACAACCAGCCGAAGAACGCGTATTGGGCGCGGCGGCAATGAAGGCTGACGGGATCTGGGATCGATTCGGCGAACCCGATTTTGCGCTGGCCTTTCATGTCTCTTCGAACGACGTCGCCGGCGTCGTCAACATTTCAGAAGGGACTCCCTACGCGGGAGCTGACACGGTCGACATCATCATCCACGGGGTCGGTGCACACGGCGCACATCCACATAGAGGTAAAGACCCGATCGTGCTGGGTAGTCAAATCGTTGTCGCATTGCAGACGCTGGTTGCGCGTGAATTATCCCCACGCGAATCTGGCGTGGTTACAGTCGGCTCCTTCCACGCGGGTACGAAGCACAACATCATCTCGGATCGAGCGCATCTGCAACTGACGGTTCGCAACACGAACGAAGAGACGCGAATGCTGTTGCTCGAAGGCATCAAGCGCATCGCCGAGAATATGGGCCGCGTCGCGGGATTGCCGGAAGACAAGTTACCTGAGGTCATCATTTCGAATGAGAGCGTGCCGCCAACGACCAACAACGCAGAGCTCGCGCGACGACTGAAAGGTGCATGGGCTGCTGCGATGGGTGACGAAACGGTGGTCGATATTCCGACCAAGGGCATGGGCGCCGAAGACTTCCCGTTCTTTACGATCGACCCTGAGATTACGAGCGTTTACTGGGCGATCGGCGGAACGCCGCAAGCAGACTTCGACAGGGAAAATGCCGGTGGTGAACCGGTGCCCAGCCATCATTCGCCGCTGTTCAAGATAGCGCCCGAGCCTGCGGTACGCGCCGGCGTCGAGTCGACGGTCGTCGCATTGATGGAGTTAATGGGGAACTAGAGAAGAAAAGGGGTCTGACCCCTTTTCTTTAGCCGTCGGTGTCGAACTCCTCGAGTTCTTCGCCGCCGGCGCTCTTCAAAAGAATCTCGACTTTCTGTTCGGCTTCTTTGAGCGCGGCCTGGCACGTCCGGGTAAGCTTGATGCCTTCCTCGAATTTTTGCATCGCCTTTTCGAGCGGCAGGTCGCCGGACTCGAGTTCCTCGACGACTTCTTCGAGGTCCGCGAGCGCTTTTTCGAGGTTGATCGTCTTCTTCGCAGTCATTGTAAAATCATCCGTGATTCCGGCGTTGACATCAATGCATTGCGGGCATAGAGTTGGCGATACTTAGAATCAGTCTAACTGATAATTGATCTCATTTGAGGGGACGAGAAATGTCACTAAAAGGCAGCAAGACCGAGAACAATCTGAAAGATGCATTTGCTGGCGAGTCGCAGGCGAATCGTCGCTACCTGTATTTTGCGGCCAAGGCCGACGTCGAGGGTTACAACGACGTTGCCGCCGTTTTTCGTTCCACCGCTGAAGGCGAGACGGGACATGCGCACGGTCATCTCGAGTATCTCGAGGAAGTAGGTGACCCGGCCACGGGGCTGCCAATCGGCCCGACGTCCAACAACCTGGCTGCTGCTATCGCCGGTGAAACTCACGAGTACACGGACATGTATCCGGGTATGGCCAAGGAAGCCCGCGACGAAGGCTTTGACGAAATCGCCGACTGGTTCGAGACGCTGGCGAAAGCCGAGCGCTCTCACGCGAATCGTTTCCAGAAAGCCCTCGACACGCTCGACGACTGAGCCACAGTGAAGAGCCGGGTTCCGACCCGGCTTTTTCCCCATGACTTCAGGCGGCAACAAGCGTGAGGGCAGCCTCGATGCGCCGACACGCCATCCCATCGAATGGCGCTCTGGGGAGTATTACGACGAGGTCCCGTTATTCGAGGAACTCGAACGCGTTTTCGACATTTGTCACGGCTGCCGCCGTTGTTTCAACCTCTGTCAGTCATTTCCGACTTTGTTCGACGCGATCGATGAGTCGGAGAGCATGGAACTCGACACGGTCCCCAAGGAGGTCTACTGGGACGTCGTCGATCATTGTTATCTGTGCGACATGTGCTACATGTCGAAGTGCCCGTACGTGCCGCCGCACGAGTGGAACATCGATTTTCCGCACCTGATGCTGCGCGCGAAAGCCGCGCGTTTCAAAAAACAGGGCGCGTCGCTGAGAGACAAACTGCTGGCGTCGACTGATGCGGTCGGCAAATTCGCCGGCATCCCGGTTATCTCCCAGGTCGTCAACGCGAGCAACCGCAGCAAGCTTGGGCGCAAGCTGCTCGAGTCGACACTCGGCGTGCATCACAAGGCTCCTTTGCCTGCCTATCATTCGAAGGATGCGCGGAAGCGTCTCAAGCGCCTGCGCAATGCTGATGGGCAGGGCGCCGAGGCAGCGGGGACAACACGCGGCCGGGTCGTTCTGTACACGACCTGCTACGGCAACCGCAATCGACCGGAGATGGACGAAGATCTCGTCGCCGTGTTCGAGCACAACGGCATCCCCGTCGCGCTTGCCGAAAAGGAAGCATGTTGTGGTATGGCAAAACTCGAACTGGGCGATCTGCACGCTGTTGCAAAAGCGAAGGACGTCAACATCCGGGTGCTCGCCGCGTGGGTCGACAAAGGCTGGGACATTGTTACGCCGATACCGTCCTGCACCTTGATGTACAAGCAGGAAATGCCGTTGCTGTTCCCGGACGATCCGGACGTCGCCAAGGTCCGTGACGCCATGTACGACCCCTTCGAGTACCTGATGCAGAGGCACAGGGATGGCAAACTGAAGACGGACTTCAGGGAATCACTCGGTAGCGTGGCCTACCAGGTGCCGTGCCATCTGCGCGTGCAGAACATCGGTCTGAAAACCCGTGACGTTCTGCAGCTCGTACCCGACACGAGCGTCGAGGCGATCGAACGCTGCTCGGGCCACGACGGTACCTATGCTGTCAAAAAGGAGTATCACGAGTCCTCGAAGAAGATCGCTCGCACGGTGATAAACAAGGTAGAGCGCGGTGCCGCCGATCACTTCGTCAGTGATTGTCCGATGGCATCTGAACAGATCGCGCAAGAGCTCGAGAGCCACGGCGCTGGCCACCCGATGAGCCTGTTGCGCAAGGCCTACGGAATCTGACGGCATGAAGAAACTGATGCGTGAAGATCTCATGAGTCTCGAGGAATACTCCGAGGCCCGCGACGAGTTTCGCAATAATGTGCTTGCGCACAAACGCAACCGGCGTCTCGAGCTTGGGACCAACGCTTCCCTGTATTTCGAGGACAGGCTAACGATGCAATACCAGGTCCAGGAGATGCTGCGTATAGAACGCATCTTCGACTCGGCCGGCATCAACGACGAACTGGACGCCTACAATCCGCTGATTCCAGATGGCTCCAACTGGAAGGCGACCTTCATGATCGAATTCCCCGAACTCGAGGAGCGTCGGGCGATGCTGCAGCAGCTTCGTGGCATCGAGGACCGTGTTTACGTCCGGGTTGGCGACTTCGACCGCGTGTTTGCCATTGCCGACGAAGACCTCGAACGTGCGGATGACGAGAAGACCTCGGCCGTGCATTTTTTGCGCTTCGAGCTGACAGAGGAGCAGATTGCAGCGTTACGATCCGACGCTGAGCTTGCCGCCGGTATCGACCACGACAACTGCACTGTCGAAATATTGCCGGTTCCCGAAAACATCCGTAATTCCCTGCTTGGCGATCTCGATTAGGACCGCTTGCGGTCAAATTCATACTGTGCCGGCGATTCGGCTGGTGCATGCCCGCGGCAATCAGGCTAGAATCTCCGCGTGAATTCGCTTGGCAGCTTCACGTAATGGCTAAAACCTACGACGCCGCGGACATCGAAGTCCTGAGCGGGCTTGAACCCGTACGCCGCCGACCCGGTATGTACACTGACACGTCGCGGCCGAATCACCTGGCGCACGAGGTGGTCGACAACAGCATTGACGAAGCGCTTGCGGGTCATTGCAAAAAGATCGAAGTCACGGTTTTCAAGGACAGCTCAGTCGAAGTCGTCGACGACGGTCGCGGCATGCCCGTGGACAAACACCCGAAAGAGAAGCTGCCCGGCGTCGAGGTCATCCTGACCAAGCTGCACGCAGGTGGCAAATTCTCGAACAAGAACTACCAGTTTTCCGGCGGTCTGCACGGCGTCGGCGTTTCGGTCGTCAACGCGCTGTCGAAGAACCTCGAGGTCTGGATTCGGCGCGGCGGCAAGGAATACAACATGAGTTTCGCCGGCGGCAAGAAGCGCGGCAAGCTGGAGCAAGTTGGCACCGTCGGTAAGGCCAATACGGGCACGACGATCCGTTTCTGGCCGGATCCACAGTATTTCGATTCGTCGAAATTCTCGGTGTCGAGGCTGAAGCACGCACTGAAAGCAAAGGCCGTGTTGTGTCCCGGTCTGATCGTCCGGCTCAATATCGAGAAACCGAAAGAGAAGTTCGAGTGGTGTTACTCGGGTGGTCTCGAGGAATATCTCGTCGAAGCGATCGGTGGGGGTGAACTGCTTCCGGCTGAGCCGTTTTCGGGCAGCATGACGGGCAACAATGAGGCCGTTGACTGGGCGCTCGTGTGGGCGGTGGAGGGCAGCCAGTCGGTCACCGAGAGTTACGTCAACCTGATCCCGACACCGCAGGGCGGTACTCACGTTAATGGTCTGCGCACCGGTCTTACGAATGGGCTGCGCGAGTTCTGCGACTTCAGGAACCTGTTGCCGCGCGGCGTTGCACTCGCCCCCGAGGACGTCTGGGACGGACTCAATTTCGTATTGAGCGCCAAACTCGAAGACCCGCAGTTCTCGGGTCAGACCAAGGAGCGTTTGTCGTCACGCGAGTCGGCGGCGTTCGTCGCCGGTGTCATCAAGGACAATTTCGCCATCTGGCTAAACCAGCATCCCGAGACCGGCGACCAGATCGCCCAGCTCGCGATCACCAAGGCGCAAGGGCGGCTCAAGGCCGCAAAGAAAGTCGTTCGCAAGAAAATCGTTTCCGGACCAGCTCTGCCCGGCAAACTCGCGGACTGTACTTCGCAGGAACCCGAGCTGTGCGAAATCTTCTTCGTCGAGGGTGATTCAGCCGGTGGCTCGGCAAAGCAGGCACGCGACCGCAATACTCAGGCAATCATGCCGCTCCGGGGAAAAATCCTGAATACCTGGGAAGTCGATGCCGGCGAGATTCTCGCGTCACAGGAGGTGCACGACATCAGCGTCGCGCTCGGCGTCGATCCGGGGACTAATGACATCAGCGGACTGCGCTACCACAAGGTCTGCATCCTTGCGGATGCGGATTCGGACGGTCTGCACATTGCGACTCTGCTGTGCGCGCTGTTCCTGCGACATTATCGCGAGCTGGTGCTTGCCGGTCATATTTACGTCGCCATGCCACCGCTATACCGCATCGACGTCGGCAAGGAAGTGTTTTACGCACTTGATGACAGTGAGCGCAAAGGGATTCGTGATCGCATCGAAGCGGAGAAACTGCGTGGCAAGGTCACAGAGACGCGTTTCAAGGGTCTTGGTGAAATGAATCCGTCGCAGTTGCGCGAAACGACGATGAATCGCGATACGCGACGCCTCGTGCAGCTGACTGTCAGTGCACGCGACAAAACCGATCAGCTCATGGACATGCTGCTCGCGAAGAAGCGCTCGCAGGACCGTCGCAACTGGCTCGAGACCAAGGGAAATCTGGCCGAGGTATAGGAAAAGGACCCCAGAGTATGCAAAACAGTCTGAATCTCGAGGGCGTCGAACAACAGCCACTGCGTGAATACACGGAGAAGGCGTATCTCGATTACTCGATGTACGTCATTTTGGATCGCGCATTACCGCAGATCGGCGACGGGTTGAAACCTGTGCAACGCCGCATCACGTACGCGATGAGCGAACTCGGCCTTTCTGCCGGTTCGAAACCGAAGAAGTCGGCGCGCACAGTGGGCGACGTCATCGGCAAATTCCATCCGCACGGCGATTCGGCCTGTTACGAGGCGATGGTGTTGATGGCGCAGAGCTTCTCCTACCGCTACCCGATCATCGATGGGCAGGGCAACTGGGGCTCGACGGACGACCCGAAGTCATTTGCCGCGATGCGCTACACGGAATCGCGATTGACGCCGTATGCCAAATGCCTGTTGCAGGAACTCGGGCATGGGACCGTCGACTGGACACCCAACTTCGACGGTATGCTGAACGAACCGGTCGTGCTTCCGGCACGGCTGCCCAACCTGATATTGAACGGCACCACGGGCATCGCGGTCGGCCTGTCGACTGACGTGCCGCCACACAATCTCAACGAAGTGGCCAGCGCGCTCGTGCACCTCATCGACAACCCGAAGGCGACGGTTTCGGCATTGATGAAACACATCAAGGGTCCCGACTTCCCGACCGGCGGAGAACTCGTCTCGTCGCGTGCCGATATCAAGCAAATCTATGCGACGGGCGGTGGCACGCTGCGACTTCGGGCAGCCTACAAAGTCGAAAATGGCGATATCGTGATCACGGCGCTGCCCTACCAGGTATCGGGGAGCAAGATCCTCGAGCAGATCGCTGTGCAAATGCGCAACAAGAAGTTGCCACAGGTCGATGACTTGCGTGACGAATCCGACCATGAGGAACCGATCCGCCTCGTCATCAGCAAGAAGCGCGGCGTCGACGTCGACGAACTGATGTCGCACCTGTTTTCGACGACGTCTCTGGAGCGGACTGTGCGCGTCAACATGAACATCATCGCGCTGGACGGCCGGCCGAAGATGTTCGACCTCGTCAGTCTGCTTGGCGAGTGGCTCACGTTCCGCCGTGAAACGGTCAAGCGACGGTTGCGGCATCGCTTGCAGATCGTGCTGGATCGCCTGCACATACTCGACGGCCTGCTCGTCGCCTACCTGAATATCGACGAGATCATCAAGATCATTCGCACCGGGGACAAGCCAAAACCGGTGCTCATGAAGCGCTTCAAGCTGTCGGACCTGCAGGCCGAAGCGATCCTGAATCTACGCTTGCGTTATCTCGCCAAACTCGAGGAAATGAAGATCACGGGCGAGCAGGGCCAGCTCAACGAAGAACGCATTGATCTCGAGAAGACGCTGAAGAGTTCGGCGCGTCTGAAGACGCTTATCAAGAAGGAGATTCTCGAGGACGCAGAGGCCTATGGCGATAACCGGCGCACTGTGATCGTCGAACGGGATGCGGCGCAGGCGCTCGATGAAACACAACTCGTTGCGAGCGAGCCGGTCACGGTGGTGTTGTCGCAACGCGGCTATGCACGTGCAGCCAAGGGTCACGAGGTCGACCCGAGCACATTGAGCTACAAATCGGGCGACGGCTTCCTTGCGGCGGCGCCGGGCCGCAGCAATCAGCTTGCGATGTTCATCGATAGCACCGGGCGCGTCTACTCGGTCATGGCACATACGCTGCCGTCGGCGCGCGGCCAGGGTGAACCGCTGTCATCGCGCTTCAAGCCGCCCGATGGCGCTGAATTCTGCGGCACGATGATTGGCACCAACGACCAGAAATACCTGCTTGCGAGCGATGCCGGCTATGGGTTCATTGCGACGCTCGAGGATCTTGTGTCACGCAACAAGGCGGGCAAAGCCATCTTGCGCGTGCCACCTGGCGGCAAAGTGGTCGTGCCGGCGCCCGTGCCCCGGGACACCGAATGCCTGATCGCTGCCGTCAGTTCGATCGGCCGCCTGCTGATGTTCGAGATGGACGAATTGCCAGAACTTGCGAAGGGCAAGGGCAACAAACTCCTGAATATTCCGGGTAAGAAATACCAAAGCGGCGAGGAAAAACTCGTTGCAGCAACGGTGGTACCCGAGGAGGGTGACCTGCAGGTCTACTGCGGTTCGCGCATGATGACGATTCGCTGGGAGGATTCCGAGCCTTATTATGGCGAGCGCGCGTTGCGTGGCGCATTGTTGCCACGCGGTTGGCGCAACGTGGACCGGATCATCGGAGTCACGGTCGAGTAGTTCCCGCTCTCAGCTGGCCTTGGTCCGATCTTTGGGCGGCATTTCGACCGTTTCGTCGTCCGCGTCGATGCGGGCCGTGATGTCGTCTTCCCCGATTTCGTCGTTCTGTGCGTCGAGGCTCGACGTGACGTCGAGGTCGGTCATGTCGGCAAGCTGCATCTCGACCGACGTGTCACCGGAGGGTTCATCGACAGGATTCATCGTTGCCGCCAAATCCGCTGCTGCTTTCTCGATTTCCTCACTGAGTGCCAGAGTCGCCGTATATTCGTCCTCATAGTCCTTTTGCAGGATCTCGAGGTCGACTTCCTTATTGATCGTGTAGGCGTCGCTGGTCCCTGTCTGGTCGATGTCCTCGAGAGGCATGGCCTTCAGATCGCGCTCCGTAACATCATCCGGATTCGGCATCTTGGTGACGTCCATGAGTACGGACATCTCGTACTGACTGTCGTCCGGCAGCACTTCACTGTCGACGATCATCTCCTGCCCGGTGCGATCGAGTGGCGGAATGATGTCGGTCTCCGGCGAACTGTCTTCGCGGGCGGCCGATTCCGGCAACTCCATGTCCAATGCGGTCGTCACGGCGAAGCCGAAGTCCTGGTTTACGTCGACGTCCGTAGACTGCTCCAGCCCGGTACCCTCGAAGAGATCGGCATCGAGTGCAAGATTCTCCTCAGTGGGGGAATCGTCGGACAGGTCGAAATCGATGCCCTCAAAGTCTGGCTTGATCTCTTCGACGGCGATTGCCGAGTCGGGAACGGTAATGGGCGCGACCCTCGGTGTTCCCTGGACAGACTGTGCACGGGTAGCCTCGGCTGCACCGACTGGTTTGGACCCGAAGCTCTCACGCAGCCGCTGGCCGAACATCAGGTAGCCCGCGAATAGCGAGATTCCGCCGACAGCCACCCAGATCAGCCAGTTCCAGAACGATTCGGTGCGTGCCGGTGGAGCAATGATCTGTGTGCCACGCATCCGGCGCTCGGATTCGGCAACCGGGGCTGCAATGGTCGTGTCGGAGACAGCCGGGTCGTTCGCGGCACTATCTGCCACCAGGCCGTCATCCATAATGACGTCGCCGGGCAGCAGGTCGGCATAAGCTGACGTAGACTCGCGAACCGGGTCAATGGCAGCGGGCGCAACGTCAGGTTCCGATGGTGCCTCGACGATCTCGTCGGGGGCGGATGCAGTAGCGGCCCCAGTGACGGCCGGCTCGTCGACAGGCTGTTGCACGACCGGGCCAGCGCCGTCATAGACGGCACCATCGACCGTCGTGTCGACGACCGAGTAATTAATGTCAGTGTATTCCGTGGGCGGCGCCGCTGCGGTCGCGGCGGTCTGTGGCGTTACGACGCCACCCGCGAGGGACGGAATGTCGAGCCAGCTGCCCGCCTGTAGCAAATTCGGGTTGTTGCCGATAAAGGCGTGCGGATTTGCCTCGAGAATGGCGTTCATAGTGGCCTGCATGCCGACTTCTCTGTCCTGTAGTCGACCTGCAATCGCGGACAGCGAGTCACCGGGAACGACACGGTAGCGGGAAGCCGGCTCCACCGGGGCGGTCACGACAGGTGCCCGGCGTTCCGGTGTGGCGGTTAGTGGTTTCTGTACAGCGGCGACGGGGCGGGCCTGCACTGTGCCTGGCGCCGTCTGGCTGGCATATGCCGGTGCATCGGCCGGATCGAGGAACACCATCAGGTTGCGACTGACATGCGGCGTGTACGGGCAATCGACTACGAGGTTTGCCGTCAGGATTGGTTCCCTGATGGCGCTGCGGCCAGTCAGCGAAATGACGCCATTGGCAACGCTGATCGTCGTTCCCAATGCGTTCGGGAGACCGCTGCCGGTCGCACGGAGCGATACGCACGAAGCCTCGATGACTTCGTTCGGTCCCAGCGCGAAGGCAATGCTCGCGCGCAGTGGCTGGCCGAGCTTCGATTGGACCTGGAGTTCGCCGAGTTCCAGGGCACCGGCTTGTGCGGCCGCCAGACTGCCACCAATGGCAAGCAGTGCCGGGAGCAACGCCTTCGCGTGCTTCGAGCAACGGGTCTTCGTGATGTTTCGCTTGGATTGTCTTGTTTTCACTAATCTGTACCTTGGTCCATCGGGCGACACTCAGGTTATGAGTGCCGTAGCTTCCGGTCTACGCGCCGATTCTATGTTTTGTATGCAAATTTCCTGTAACGCGTAG
>Ga0209578_10004315_pt1 | contig 10265 bp, 8 predicted proteins | sample tdAd472_FD_187127 | JGI IMG/M metagenome (GOLD analysis project Ga0209578, IMG submission 187127) | Marine sediment microbial communities from the Atlantic coast under amendment with organic carbon and nitrate - tdAd47.2 (SPAdes)... | ecosystem: Environmental > Aquatic > Marine > Coastal >...
CCCGACCTGTTGATCGCGCAGGCGCTGTTGCGAACAAAACGAATTCGGCTCGGCCCGCTAAGTCACCTGTTGCCCTTTCACCATCCGCTCGAACTGGCTCACCGGGTCGCGTACCTCGATCACATGGCCGAGGGGCGCTATCAACTCGGCGTTGGTATCGGCGTGCTACCTACCGACCACGCCCTTTTCGCCCTGGACGCAAGCCACGGGCGTAACCGGAAGATGACCTTTGAAGCGATCGATTTGATGACGCAGCTCTGGAAAGAGGGCGCCAGCGATTTCAAGGGCGAGTTCTGGTCAATGGGTAGCACGGACAGCACGCTGCCACTGGGGCATCACCTGGTGCCCTACCAGATACCGCACCCGCCGATCGCCATCGCCGGACTGACACCGGGTTCGGAGAATCACAAGCTGGCCGGGGAGAAGGGCTGGATCCCGGTCAGCCTGGGCATCGATCCCGATGCATCGGTTACCGCGCAACACTGGGACGCTGTCGTCGAAGGCGCAGCTCGATCCGGTCGCACGCCCGACCGCAATGAATGGCGGATCATACGTGATGTCTACGTTGCACCGACCGATGCCGAGGCACGCGAGCTGGCTATCAACGGCATCATGGGCCGCTGCTGGCGCGAGTTCCTGTTGCCGATCTACCTCGGTCTGGGACTCGGACGTTTCCTGAAGCGTGATCCCGCCATGCCCGACGAAGCGGTCGATCTCGAGTACCTGGCTGACAACCTGTGGTTTGTCGGCTCACCCGAGACCGTGGCCGAGCGCATTATGGATCTTCAGGCACAGACCGGCGGTTTCGGCCACCTGACCATCGTTTCCTACGACGCCACCGACGAGCACGAGTTATGGGACCGGAGCCTGGAGTTGCTGATGAATGATGTGCTGCCACGAATCCACGCAGCAGCCTCCGTTGCCAAACACAGAATGGGAGTTGGCTCATGAGCTACGTAGCACTGGTTACCAACCGCTTCGATGAGGTCACCCGTTTCTACGGTGAGCTACTTGGTTTCCCCGTTGTAAAGGAGTGGGATCGTCCCAATGCCCGGGGCATTCGGTTTGACTCCGGCGGTATGCGGCTGGAGATCATTGATAACAAGCGGGAGCAACGTCCGCGCGAGCTGGGCGAGCCGGTGGACAAGGTTCATCTCGTTGTCGAGGTGGAGAACATCGACGCAGCGAGGGAGCGTATCAAGGTCGAGGTACCGCCGGTACAGGACACGTCCTGGGGCGCACGGATGTTTCAGGTTGACGACCCGGACGGTATCCCGATCACATACCTGCAGTGGACCGAACCACAATGAGAGCAGCACGATGAAACGGCTGATTATAGGTATTTCCGGGGCCAGCGGCGTGATCTACGGCATCCGCCTGCTGGAAATTCTCAAGGCCATGGGCGGAGTGGAAACGCACCTGGTGATGAGCCGCTACGCCCGATTGAACATCGAAATTGAAACCACCCGTACCCCGCAGGAGGTGGAAGCGCTGGCCGACGAAGTGCACAGCTATGGTAACCAGGCCGCGTCGATTTCCAGCGGTTCATTCAGGACCGACGGCATGGTTATCGCCCCCTGTTCCATGAAGACCCTGTCGGGAATCGCCCACTCGTCCGCCGACAGCCTGCTGGTGCGGGCGGCGGACGTGGTCCTGAAAGAGCAGCGCAGGCTGGTGCTGATGCCACGCGAGGTGCCGCTGCATGTCGGGCACTGCAAGCTGTTGTACGAGGCCGCACAACTGGGTGCCGTGATCGCACCACCGATGCCGGCTTTCTACAGCCATCCGCAGACCATAGACGACATCATCAACCACAGCATCGGGCGGGTCCTCGACCTGTTCGACCTGGACGCCGGGATCCTCAAGCGCTGGGAAGGCCCACGCAACCAACCGGATCGCCCCGCGGAGCATGAACAACCCGAAGAATCCAAACCGCCCTACAAGGTGATCGGAAACAATTAATTATTGGTATAAGTCAAAGGAGATCAGGATGACCATTAAGATTGATCGCAGCAGCATCCCCCGCAGCTATCGCGACTATCTCAAGAAGATGGTGGAGATGGGCGAGTTCTTCGAGATCGACGACGAGGTGGACTGGAATCTCGAGATGGGTGCTATCTGCATCCGTGCGGGCGAGATCGGTGCGCCCTCGCCGATTTTCAACAAGGTCAAGGACAGCCCGGAGGGCTTCCGCGCCGCCGAGGTTGGCTACCAGTGGAGCAGCACGCCGGGCAGGGAGTGGGTGAAGATGGCCGCGCAACTCGGTTTTCCGCCGGAAGCCGGGATCATGGAAATGCAACACGCCTACAACGAGATCATGGAGAACGGCACAGTGCATCCGCCGAAGGTCGTCGATAGCAAGGATGCCCCCTGCAAGGAGAACATCTGGACGGGCGACGACATCGACCTGACCAAGCTCCCGGCCCCGCTGGCCCAAACCGGCGGCGGCGGACGCCACCTGCAGACCGCCGGCATGTACGCCGTGACGACGCCCGACGGCAAGTGGACCAACTGGTCGACGGCCCGGGCGATGATCGCCAACCCGCCGGCCGACAGCAAGAACACCATGGTCGGGTCCTGGCTGCCCTGGCAGCACAACGGCATGATTGCGCGTATGTGGCACGAGAAGGGCGAGGACTGCCCGTTCGCGCTGATCTTCGGCGCCCAGCCGGCGGTGAACATGAACATGGGCACCCGGCAGGACGACTGGGTCAACGAGTACGATGCCTCCAGCAAGCTGCTCGACGCCCCGATCGAGATGGTCAAGTGCGAAACCAGCGACATCCTGGTGCCGGCGGACGCGGAGATGATCATCGAGGGCACCGTCTCGGCGACCGACTCCCTCCCCGAAGGCCCCTTCGGCGAGTATCCCGGTTACATGTTCACGGAACACAAGCACGTGATGGGCATGCCGCGCATGGACATCACCGCCATGACGTTCCGCAGCAACCCCATTATCCCGATCGCGATTCCGAGCGTGCCGCCAGACAGCACCCACGTCTCGATCTCGTTCTTTACCAGCTCCGACACCATCGCCTACCTGAAGCGGGAAGGCTTCCCGGTCATCGACGGCCTGATCACCTTCGAGTCGGCCATGCACTGGTTCGTGATCCGGGTGAAGAACGACTGGCACGAGATCACCGGCTGGCGGCTCGAGGAGTTCATGAACAAGCTCGGCGAGGCGATCTGGGGCACCCACTTCGGCGGTTCCATGACCAAGATCCTGGTCGTTGGCGAGGACATCGACCCGATGGACCCGCTGGCGGTGACCTGGGCCTTCGCCAGCCGCAATCACCCGAAGTTTGGCGCCTTCTACTTCCCGCACCTGATGTCGGCGGGCATGGGGCCGGAGTCCTACCACGCGATGTCTGATTTCAACGCGCTCCTGAGCAACGACCCCGACATGGCCAAGGGCAACTCACTGGTCATCTACAGCTGCATCGGCATCGAGGAGCACACCGGCCTGGCGAAACCGACCCAGCTCACCTTCGAGCGCTGCTACCCGGACCGCGTCAAGGACAAGGTCCGCGCCAACTGGAAGAAGTGGGGGCTGCCTGAGCCCAACGATGCAAACCGGGTCCCGGCCTGGAAGTACTTCGAAACCACGGGTAAAGGTGAAACCGGCCGCAGGGGCTAGGCCCATCATTAATTAAAAGAAAGAAGGAGTTCAACATGACTGTCAAAATCGACTACAACAGCATTCCCCGCAGCTATCGCGAATATCTGGAACAGATGGTGAAGGAGGGCGAGTACCTCGCCATCGATGACGAGGTGGACTGGGACCTCGAGATGGGCGCGATCTGCCGTCTCGCCGACGAGACCCTGTCGCCCTCGCCGATCTTCAACAAGGTCAAGGACAGCCCGGGATTCCGCGCCGCCGAATGGGGCTTTACCAAGAGCGGCACGCGCGGCCGGCCCTGGTGCCGGCTGGCGCCCAACGTGGGCGTACCACTCGATGCCACGCTGATGGAAATAATGGAAGCCTACATGCACTCCGTGGAAAACAACGAGGTGCACCCGCCGAAAATCGTCGAGGCCAAGGATGCGCCCTGCAAGGAGAGCAAGTGGGTCGGCGACGACATCGACCTGTTCAAGCTCCCCGTGCCGCTCCAACACGTGGGCGATGCCGAGCGCATGCTGCAGTCCGCCGGGGTGAACATCTGCCAGACCCCCGATGGCAAATGGACCAACTGGTCCATCAACCGCGCCGCCGTGCATGACAAGAACACGATGAAGGGCTACTGGATCCCGACGTCCCAGCACAACGGCATGATCTGGAGCCAGTGGCTGGAAAAGGGCGAGGACATGCCCTTCGCCATCGCCTTCGGCGTGCCGCCGGTGTGTGCCTGGCAGAGCGCCAGCCGCGTCCCTGACTACGTCGACGAATACGATATCGCCAGCCAGATGCTCAACGAGCCGATCGAAATGGTCAAGTGCGAGACCAACGACCTGATGGTTCCCGCGACGGCCGAAATCGTCATCGAGGGCTTCGTCTCGATTTCGGAGACACTCATCGAGGGACCCTATGGCGAACATGCCGGCTATCACTTCCATCACAAGGTATTCCCGAAACCGCGGCAGGACATCACCTGCGTGACGTTCAGGAATAACGCGATTTTTCCGACCGCCGTCCCCGCCGTGACACCCAACAGCACGGTGATCGGCATCGCCGTCTGCAACAGTGCCGACGTGGTCCTTGCGCTCAAGAAGGAGGGCTTCCCGATCATCGACGGTCTCGCGACCATCGAGTCTTCCGGCAGCTGGTTCGTGCTCCGCGTGAAGAACAACTGGCACAAACTCACCGGCTGGAGCCTGGACGAGTTCATGAACAAGCTCGGCAAATTCATCTTTTGGAATCACATTGGCGGCTGCTTCACCAAGGTGCTGGTGGTGGGCGAGGACATCGATCCGGAAGACCCGCTGGCGGTGACCTACGCCTTCGCCACCCGCAACCACCCGGAAAAGGGAGTCTGGTACTTTGCCGATTCACCATTCTACGGCGTCGGCACGGAGGCCTACCACACCATGGAAGACTACTTCGGTCGGGTTGGCGTCGAGGGACAGGAGATTAAAAGCGGCTCGGGAATAGGTATCTACAGCTGCCTCGGTACTGAAGAGAACGTAGAACAACCCAGGCCGGGGATCCTGACCTTCCGGCGAGCCTGGCCCAAGGACATCCAGGGCAAGGTGCTCGCCAACTGGGATAAGTGGGGCTTCCGCACGCCCGATCCGGTCCTGATGAAGCACGCCTCGCAGAGCACGCCGTGGGTGTACTTCAACAAAACCGGCGAAGACGAAACCGAAAAGGGGGCATAATCTCTGATCCAGAACTGGAACAAGTGCGGCCTGCCCGAACTGAATGATCCGAACCGGAACCCGACATCGCGCTACTTCGAGACCACGGGTAAGGGAGAAACGGGCCGGAGGGGGTGGGGCCCACCCGGGAGCCATTGCCGTATCAACCAGAACACGTGCTTGGCGGTGAGATTAAGAAATCGTGATGCTTATTGACGGAACGCTCATGACGAGATCGCTGCCGACGGCGAGTATGGCTTCCCCTCGCGATGCCCTGGAGACCGTTACGCTGGTCGACGCTGACGACAACGTGATCGGCTCGTGCGACAAGATCACTGCACATCGCGAAGGGAAGCTGCACCGTGCGTTTTCCATTTTGATTAGCAATCCGGATGGAGAGCTGTTGTTGCAGCGGCGGGCCGCACACAAGTATCACTTCGCGAGCCGTTGGTCTAACGCCTGCTGCGGTCACCCGCGCCCGGGCGAATCGACGTCTGCTGCAGCCCGCAGGCGACTGGTGGAAGAGCTCGGTTTCACCGTGCCACTCACTCAGGTCGCAGAGCTTTCCTACTGCGCCGAGGATGAAATTTCCGGGCTCGTCGAATACGAGTACCTGCACGTCTTCCACGGGCTGTACGCCGGTGATCCCAGCCCAAATCCGCATGAGGTTGGCGCCTGGCGCTGGATGTTGCCTGACCGGGTTCGGCGTGGACTGGCGGCGCGTCCTGACTGGTTCACCCCCTGGTTTGTACTTCTGGTCGTAACGCATAATGGTGATGAAATATGATGAGAACTATTCGAAACCACCGCCGGTTGATACCGCTCTGCACTCTGGCAGCTTTGGTACTGCGGGCGGGCATGGCGGCAGCCGAGGATGACTGGGGGTTTGATCTGAATATCTATGGCTGGTTACCAATCATCTCCATCGAGCTCGAGGACGGGACGAAAGACGAAATCACGCGTGACGACATTCTCAAAGACTTCGATATCGCCGCCTTGTGGACAGTGCGCGCCCGCAAGGGCCCCTGGTCGCTGACGTCGGATTTTATTTACCTCGATATATCCAAAAAGTCTGACGTGTCACTGTTTTCACTGGTGCCGAGCCTGGCGACGCTTGACGAAGCGGGGTTCAACTCGTGGATCATCACGCCGAATGTGGGCTACACGATCCTTCGTAATGACAGGCAGAAGATCGATGTCTACGCCGGGGCGCGTTATTTCAGGATTGAGTTCGATGTGAAGATTGATATTAACCCGATAACCCCGGGGCAACCGTCAAGCAGCCGGAATCTGTCTCCTACCGTGAGCAATTGGGATGGTATTTTGGGTGCCAGAGGCCTTTATTATTTGCCCGGCAAGTGGTTTATCCCTTACAGCGTAAATGCCGGTACCGGTGATTCCGATTTCACCTGGGGCGCGCAAGCGGGATTCGGTTACAAGTTCAGCGATCTGAGCGCGATGGTCGGCTGGCGTTACCTGACGTATGACGTTGGTAGCGACACGTTAATTAAGGAACTTACCCTTAATGGACCCTTCGCTGGCGTAATATTTCACTGGTGAGTTGTGCCCATGACTAGTCATCGGAATATTGTACTCTACCTGTGCACTGCTGAGCGCACTGACCGATACCGAGCTACAGCGCTTTAATGTGGAGGAGCATCGCCCTTATGCAAAGCAGCCTGGAACAGTGGGCCGCTGCTATGAGACGCTTGGCGTTCCGAACCCGTGCTGGCGCCGCATTGGTATGTCTTTTATTGGCAGGGTCGAGTGTCGCCCAAGACATCGAACCCCGCCGCTGGACACCCCTGCCGGTCGGGATGAATATTTTCGGTGTCGGTATCGTCTACACCGAGGGTGATATTGCCTTCGATCCGGTGCTCGAACTCGAAGATGTCACCGTTGAGCAGAAAATGGCCGTAGTATCGTACCTGCATGCGTTTGACCTGCTCGGAAAATCCGCCCGTTTCGACGTGCGCTTACCGTACAAGGATGCCCAATGGGAGGGGCGCTTGGCGGGCGTACCCGGTAGCGCGGATCGAAAAGGACCGGGAGATCCTCGCCTTCGATTTTCGGTCAATTTTATTGGTGCACCGGCTCTCGAGGGTAAGGCCTACCAGGCTTACCGGGCCTCGCACCCGGTCAATACGGTTGTGGGTGCGGCTTTGTCCGTGACTCTCCCGTTCGGCGATTACAACGATGAACGATTGCTGAACCTGGGGCAGAATCGCTTGATCTTCCGGCCGCAACTGGGGGTTGTACACACCCGTGGACACTGGTCGTATGAGCTGACCGGTTCGGTTTTTCTATTCGGCGACAACGATAAATTTTTCCGTGACAGCAAACGGGAGCAGGACCCCCTGTATGCACTTCAGGCCCATCTGACCTATATAGCGCCGCAGCACTGGTGGGTCTCGCTGGGCGCAGCGCATGGACGGGGCGGTGAATCCACCATTAACGGGGTAAAGAAAGACGACGAGAGACGGGATATGCTCTACGGTATCAGCGCCGGTCTGCCCATTGGTTAGCGTTCCAGCGTCAAGCTTGCTTACATCGGCAGCCGCAGCAGCGAAGACGTCGACAAGGATACCGACAGTATCGCGTTGGCGTACTCAATCAGGTTCTAAGGGTCTCGGAAACAGATTGAGGCGTAACGCACTTGCCGCAGGAATAGCAAATAAAACGACGCAGATGATCCATTTATATAAACAACGGAGTTAGACATGTATATCGAACTCGCCATATTCGCCGTGTTTGTTTTCTGCTACAGCATGGTTGCCGGTCGCCTCGAACGCGCTCCTGCATCCGGACCGATCGTGTTTGTCGCTGCCGGTTTCCTGATGGGCCCCCTGGTACTTGCCTGGTTCGATGGTAGTATCTCGCGCACCGAATTACGGGTGCTCGCGGATCTGACCCTGGCCTTGATTCTTTTTATCGACGCGGCCAATGCGGACCTCGCAATTCTTAAACGGCAGTTCCGTATACCTTCACGGATGTTACTCGTCGGTCTGCCTGGTGTAATTTTCCTGGGAACCCTAACCGCTGCACTCCTGTTCGATACCTTGTCCCTGTTTGAAGCCGCGATCCTGGGGACCATGCTCGCTGCAACCGACGCGGCGCTGGGCAAAGCGGTTATAACCAACCAGGCGGTACCAAAGCAGATCCGTGAAGGATTGAACTTTGAAAGCGGGCTGAATGATGGTCTGTGCGTTCCCATCCTGTTTGTCTTTATTGCCCTGGCGCTCGGCGGCGGCAGCGAAGGTGGCGGCACCCTGCATGCCGTACAACTGGTTATCGAGGAACTCGGGATCGGTCTTGCTGTTGGTCTCGGGCTCACCGCTGTGGGCATACGGGCGCTGAAATGGTGTCACGATCAGGGTTGGGTGACCGATATATGGAAACAGGTTACTGTTGTGGCGCTTGCCATTGCCTGCTTCGCGGTTGCACAAAGCTTACATGGCAGTGGCTACATCGCCGCATTCACCGGCGGCCTGCTGTTCGGCTACAAGGCAAAGGAATCAACCCACAGGCTGGTGCTGGCTTCCGAGGGAACCGGGGAAACACTGGCCCTGTTGACCTGGTTTGTGTTTGGGGCAACCGTCATTGGTCAATCCTTCCAGTACTTTACCTGGGAAATGCTGGTGTATTCGCTTCTGAGCCTTACGGTGATCCGCATGCTGCCGGTTTTTCTGTCGCTGTCAGGTACTGGTGAGAGTACAGCGTCAAAATTATTTCTTGGCTGGTTCGGTCCCCGAGGGTTGGCGAGCATTGTCTTTGCGATTATTGTCGTCAATAAGGGAGTACCCGAAGGTAAATTCATAGGAATGGTCGTGGTATTGACGGTGTTTTTCAGTCTGGTCGCGCACGGTGTTTCTGCCAACCCCCTTGCCAGGTTATTGGGGAAAAAAGAGGGAAGGAAAGAAGGGACGGCATAAAAAAGGGCAAATACAGTTGAGGCAAACCATACGATGGCGTATCTCCCTGTTATTTGCCCTTGGAGCAGACTTGAGTTTAGTGGAAAGTTCAATATATAGGATAGAGCGGTGCAGCGGGATGAGAAAACGAGTTAATGTCTGCGTCCAGCAGAAGTTGCCGTCCCTAACAATCTCTAACGTCTGGTATGGGTAGAAGTAGCCCTTCGATTTCAGCCTATGAACTGGCACTATTGCCAAGGATGAAAATAGGATCAGAAATAATTTTAAAGTGATGCTATGCAAATGCAACTTGAAGTACGACATATTCTGACCCTTACAATCCTTATCCTGCTGCTGTCGCACCTTGGTGGTGCGCTCGCGGCTGATGCGGGCAATCCGCTCACCCCGGCCGACACCAGCAGTCCACGCGCTACGCTCGGTGGCTTCGTTGCAGCCGTGAACACTGGTCATGCGCAGCTAAAGGAGATCCTCAAATCCTACCTCAGCTCATCGCGGCTGTATCTCTCGGCAGAAGAGCGTGTGGAAGTTGACCGCCTCCTCGAAAATGTTGCACTCGCCCGACGGACTCTGAACCTGAGTGAGTTGCCGGCAGCACTAACGCAGACAGAATCATTATCGAGGAATCGTATTCTGCAGCTCAAGGAAGTGCTCGACCGCCTCGAACTGCCCGCTTTCGAGTCGATACCGGACGCCGCAGCGATGGAATCCAGGCAATTCAAACGCTGGACCCTGCCAGGTACGGAAATCACCATCGCACGTGTCGAACAGGGTCCGCGTGCAGGTGAATACTTGTTTTCTCCCGAGACTGTAGAGCGCCTCCCCGAGTTCTACCGCAGGATCAAGCATCTTCCCTACCAGCCGGGCGCAACTGCTGGCTGGTACGAACGCTACCGTTATGGTGGTTCGGGTCTGCGCAGGGTTATCCCGTATAAATGGATGTTGGCTCTGCCCGACTGGGCAAAAGTGATCATATTCGACCAGCCGGTGTGGCGCTGGTTCGGCACGGTGGTTGTACTGTTGTCTGCAACCGGACTGTTT
>Ga0209578_10004318_pt1 | contig 10259 bp, 9 predicted proteins | sample tdAd472_FD_187127 | JGI IMG/M metagenome (GOLD analysis project Ga0209578, IMG submission 187127) | Marine sediment microbial communities from the Atlantic coast under amendment with organic carbon and nitrate - tdAd47.2 (SPAdes)... | ecosystem: Environmental > Aquatic > Marine > Coastal >...
TTCGGCCCCATCCGCGACTGGTTCGCGGGGCTGCCGGAAGCGGGCGCGCGCGGCTACAAGCCCGGTCGCTTCAGTTTCAACGTCAAGGGCGGTCGCTGCGAGGCCTGCAAAGGCGACGGCATGATCAAGATCGAGATGCATTTCCTGCCGGATGTTTATGTGCAATGTGACCAGTGCAAGGGCCATCGCTACAACCGTGAAACTTTGGAAATCAAGTTTAAAGACAAATCGATATCTGATGTTCTTAATATGACGGTTGAAGATGGCGTTGAGTTTTTCAAGGCGGTTCCCGCGATCCGCAACAAGCTTGAAATGCTGGACCGCGTTGGCCTTGGCTATATCAAGGTTGGCCAGCAGGCCACGACCCTTTCGGGCGGGGAAGCCCAGCGGGTCAAGCTCGCGAAAGAGCTGTCGAAGCGCTCAACCGGCAAAACGCTCTATATCCTGGACGAGCCCACAACGGGCCTGCATTTTGAGGACGTCAGGAAGCTGATGGAAGTCCTGCAGGCACTGGTGGACCAAGGCAACACGGTGGTGGTGATTGAGCATAACCTGGAGGTTATCAAAACCGCCGACTGGATCATTGACCTCGGCCCTGAAGGCGGCGACGGCGGCGGTGAAATTATCGCCACCGGCACGCCAGAAGACGTGGCGGGCGTGGGCCGCAGTTACACAGGCCAGTATCTTGCCCCCGTTTTGAAGCGTCAGGCAGCCGAATAGCGGTCTGCCCGTAAAAATAAAATCTTTTGGATACGGGCGCATAGCAAATATACGCCCATGTTTACCTCCTGAAGGTGGTATTTTACATCCAAATGCACTAGATAATCAAAATGTCATGATTATGTGCTACAAGGTTTTGTGATGCGTGCCTCCCCGACCATCCATGCCCTTTGGGTTCTGTTTGCCGCTATTTGCCTGCCCCCCTCTGTGACAGCGCAATCCCCATCCCTCCATCCAAAGCTGATTGAGATCGCCACACGCGAAAATCTCCCGCCCTATGTGGTGGGTGGTGCAGCGCATGGTATTGAGATTGATCTGGTAAGGGCTATTTTCGACTATAGCGACTATGAGCCCGTCTTTATCCAGCAACCGCGGGTCAGGATGATCACTGCCTTTGAAAGCGGCCAGATGAACGGCATCCTGACACAGCATGTGCTGGCCTCAGACATTGGATGCTCCACCGATTGGTACATCGCCCACCAGAATGTGGCGCTGACCCTGGCCTCCAGGAACCTTACAATCGAAGGCCTCGATGACCTTAAAGGCCTGTCTGTCCTTTCCTTTTCCGGGGCAACCCGGTATCTGGGGCCTGAATTCCAGGAAGCCGTCACCCAAACCAAGCGCTATACCGAGTCAGGCGACCAGAGCAAACATATCCAGCTTCTGTACAAGGGCCGTTTTGACACCGTCGTTGGTGACAGGTGGATTCTCGCGCTGGCCCAAAAAAGCCATTTCACGGAAACCGGCGAGTATCTTGAGCTGAAACGCCACCCGATCATGAAACCGTCGCTTTATGTCGCCCGGTTCCATGACCAGAAAATCTGCGACGCGTTCAACCTGGGGCTAAGGCGCCTGCGTGCGGACGGCACCTATGCTGAAATCTGGAACGGTTACCGGCAAAGCCTGGCGGTCATGAACGATCGCGACGGCGACCTTCCACATTAGCGTTCAGAAGCTGCTGCCAGGCTCTTTCAGGAACTCTTCTTCTTCCTCTGTGCTGACGCGCCCAAGGATGGCGTTCCTGTGCGGATAGCGGCCAAAACGCTTAATGATCGCCTTATGGCGGCGCTCAAAATCCAGCTGTTCCTCAAGGCCAGGTTCTGAAAACAGGCGCACGGCTTCATGGTGCACATGCAGGCTTTCGCTATGCATGTGCGGCATATAGAGGAAAGCACGCTCGTCCCCGCTCAATCCCTGACCAGCGCCCGCCCTCACCGCTTCCTGGCTTAACGCCAGCGCCATGCCGTCGGTTGCGAAGGCGCGCGGAGTGTCACGGAACATGTTGCGCGGGAACTGGTCCAGAAGGATGATTTCCGCAAGACGTCCGCGCGGGCGGTCCCGCCAATGGGCAAATTCCCCCAGCGCCGCCTTTTCAAAGGTGTCCAGGAACCGGCGGCGGACTATTTCGTCAAATTCTTTGGACTTTTTCCACCAGGCTGCTTCGCCAGCCTCTGTGAACCAGAAATACAGGATATCCTCTGCGCGCATCGGTCTTTTCCCTTGTCGTCACCGCTTCGGAAGCGTGCGGATCACGGCTTCGCCAAAGCGCACGGCATCCTCGACAATCGCCATATCCACATGATCGGCCTTGTCTTCCTGCGTATGGATGTGGGGCATCAGGCCCTCGTCGTCATAGGCGGCCACCGTCAGGCTGGATATGCCGTCGCGCGCGAACCAGACGCTGTCAAAATCGCCCACATGATGCTTGGCCGCCCTCACATGGCCGTACCGCTTGTCAATCTTGGTTACGGCTGCAGCCGCGCGGGCAAGCGGGCCGTCATAATAAACCGGCGTGAAGCCGCCACTTTGAGTGACATAGGAAAGGTTCCCATAGCCCACAGTATCGAAATTCAGCACATGGGTTTCGCGCTGTTTTAGCTCATCCCTGTGTTGCCGCCAATAGTGTTGCGCGCCCAGCATGCCAGCTTCCTCGCCGCTTGTTACCACCAGCCGAACCTCTGTGTCCGGCGGCATGGTCTTCCAGAGGCGCGAAGCCACTTCCGTCGCGGCGGCAACGCCGGTCAGGTTGTCGTTGGCGCCAGGCGTATAGCCAAAGCGCCAAAAATCGATACTGGCCACAACCGCCTGCCCAAGGAGCAGCAGTGCGACAATCCACCCGGCCCAATTGGGCAACGTGACATCCTGTGTGCCCATCGCCGGGATCAGCGCCCCAAGCCCAACGATAAAGGTCCCCATATAGACCGACAGCTTGAAATGCCTCACCTGCTCCGGTCTGTAGGCATAAGAAGACGGTGCGCTATCGAGATGCGCCATCAGGATGACAAGCCTGTTCCCCGCTCCTCTGGAGGCTGAGACGTTGGCCGTGACGGTCCGCGCGCCCCACCATATCAGTGGGCTCACCCGCCAGTCGAAATACAGAAGGTGGCTGAGGAAAAACAGGATGCCCGCTGCCAGCATGAAGGCAGGCGCCCAGGGCGACAAAAGCACCACAACAGCCTGCCCTATGGCAATCATCCAGAAAAAGGGTAGATAGCTGCGCGGGCACTTGAAGCCTTCATCCGTGATATCCACGCCATATTCGCCGGTCAGCTCGGCTATCAGTGCCTCGCGTGCTTCCATCTCGTCTTCGCTGCCACAGCCCCGGTGCGGCCATTCGCTCAGTTTTTCAAAAATCTCGCGCGCTTTCAGCACCCTTGTCCCCCTGAAATGATATCTCGTGCCACCTTTTTCCCTTACAAAATGGGGCCAAGTCCAGTAAATAAGCCCGCAAGTGAAGACACAGGCGCGGCAGCAAAACAGGGCCGCCCATTAAAAGGTAGGGTGTGATGGCAAACGAGTTTAAGGAAATCCACATTGTAGGCGGCGGGCTTGCGGGCTCTGAAGCCGCATGGCAGGCAGCCCAGCAAGGCGTGCCCGTGGTGCTGCATGAAATGCGCCCGGTCCGAAAAACAGACGCCCACCACACCGATCATCTGGCGGAACTTGTGTGCTCAAACAGCTTCCGGTCGGACGACTATGAAAATAACGCCGTTGGCCTGCTGCACGAAGAAATGCGCCGCATGGACAGCCTGATCATGCAGGCCGCGGCGAAACACAAGGTACCGGCGGGTTCCGCCCTTGCGGTTGACCGCGACGGCTTTTCCGAGGAAGTCACCAAAACGCTTGAGGCGCACCCGCTGATCACCATCGAGCGCGGTGAGATCGAAGGCCTGCCGCCCCAGGAGTGGGATAATGTGATCGTTGCTACCGGCCCGCTGACAAGCCCAGCGCTCTCTAAGGCGGTGCTGGAGCTGTGCGGTGAAGATGCCCTCGCCTTCTTCGACGCCATCGCGCCGATCATCTACAAGGAAAGCATTGATTTCGGCACCGCCTGGTTCCAAAGCCGCTACGACAAGGGCGACGGCGCGGACTATATCAACCTGCCGATGACCAAGGCCCAATATGAAGAGTTCGTCCATGACCTGAATACCGGCGAAAAGACCGATTTCAAGGAATGGGAAAAAGACACGCCCTACTTTGAAGGCTGCATGCCGATTGAGGTGATGGCCGAGCGCGGCCCCGAAACCCTTCGCTTTGGCCCGATGAAGCCTGTGGGGCTGACCTGCCCGCACTGGGACGAGAAACCCTATGCCGTCGTTCAACTGCGGCAGGACAACAAGCTGGGGACGCTCTACAATATGGTGGGTTTCCAGACGAAGCTGAAATATGCCGAGCAGACGCGCATCTTCAAGAAGATACCGGGGCTTGAGAACGCCCAGTTCGCTCGCCTTGGCGGCCTGCACAGGAACACCTTCCTCAACAGCCCAAAGGTGCTGGACGGCCTGATGCGCATGAAAGCGGATACACGCCTCAGATTCGCGGGCCAGATTACCGGCGTGGAAGGCTATGTGGAATCGGCAGCGATGGGCCTGATGGCAGGCCGCATGGCCGCAACAGAGCGCAAAGGCGGCACGCCAACGCCGCCACCAGCCACCACAGCCTTTGGCGCGCTGATCAGCCACATCACAGGCGGCGCTGACGCCAAGACCTTCCAGCCGATGAATGTAAACTTCGGCCTGTTCCCGCCACTTGAAGGACGGGTTCACAGGAAAGAACGCAAACCGGCCATGAGCCGCCGCGCACTGGATGAGCTGACCTCATGGATAAGTGAACTCTGCTAACTTGACCGTGGGGCGTTTTCGCCCCACTCTGCGCCCCGCAACAAAACCAGTTTTAAGGGGCAGCGATGAACAAGCATATGTTTCTGAAGGCCGCCACAGGGGTGGCCTTTCTTTTATCCGCATCAACCGCACTGAAGGCCGAAACCATCCCGGTGTCGGACGATACGCGCGCGACAGCAGCCATGCTGCGCGACAAGGCACTTGAGAGCGACAAGGCCTACACGATCCTAGAGAGCCTGACCACCGAAGTTGGCCCCCGTCTGGGCGGCAGCGAAAAGGAGGCTGAGGCCGCGCGCTGGGCTGTTGCCAAGCTGAAGGCGCTTGGGTTCGACAAGGTCTATATGGAGCCGGTGACCGTCGCCAAATGGGAGCGCCTTTCTGAAAGCGCCTCTGTGGTGGCGCCCTACACCCAGCCGCTGCACATCACGGCGCTTGGCAAATCCGCCGCCACGCCAGAGGGCGGCGTCACGGCTGAAATCGTCCATATCCCGACCTATGAAGCCCTTCTGGAAGCTGACGCAGCGGACATCGAAGGCAAGATCGTCTTTATCTCGAACCGCATGGAACGCTTCAAGACCGGCGCTGGCTATGGCCCTGCAGTGCAGGCGCGGGGCAAAGGCGCCTCTGAAGCCGCGCGCAAGGGCGCCAAGGCCATCATTATCCGCTCCATCGGCACAGACAGCCACCGTCTGCCGCACACCGGCGGCGTAAACTATGACGCGGACGCGCCAAGGATTGCAGCAGCGGCCCTTTCAAACCCGGACGCAGACCTGCTGGAGCGTATGCTTGAGCGCGGCAAGCCAATCAGCATCCACCTGGATGTGCAAACCAAAGAGCATGGCGACGTGACCATGCACAATGTGATCGGCGAGATTACAGGCCGGGAAAAGCCGGATGAGGTTGTCCTGATGGGCAGCCACCTGGACAGCTGGGACCTTGGCACCGGCGCGATTGACGACGGGGCCGGCGTGGCCATCACCGTGGCTGCCGCTGATATGATCCAGAACCTGACGAAAGAGCGCCCGCGCCGCACGCTGCGTGTTGTGCTGTTCGCTTCCGAAGAACTCGGCCTCATCGGCGCCAAACAATATGCCGACGCCCACAAGGATGACGTGGCAAACCATGCGATTGGGGCAGAATCAGACTTTGGCGCAGGCCCTGTGTGGGCGCTGGCTTCCAACGTCAGCACCGATTCCCTGCATGTTGTGGACACCATGGCGCAACTGATGCAGCCGCTCGGGGTTGTGCGCCACGGCCGCAAGGCCGGTGGCGGGCCTGACGTGGGCCAGATGGTAAAGCTGGGCATGCCAGGGATGGACCTGATGCAGGACGGCACGGATTATTTTGACCTGCACCACACGGCGGACGATACACTCGACAAGGTTGACCCGGCGGCGTTGAAGCAAAATCTGGCTGCGTGGGTGGTCTTCGCCTATATCGCAGCAGAATGGCCCGGCGACTTCCGCTAAGCAGCGACTATCGCAGCATCAAAGGAGCGGCCCACCGGTCGCTCCTTTTGCTATACGCGCCCTCTATTTATTGCTAGCCTGTGCCTATATCCAACCTTTGATACGGGGAGATATATGCACACGCCACCGTCTGACTGGCCACAGCTGAGCGACAAACTTCAGGCTTTCTATAGCGTCTGGCAGGACCTGCGCGGCACAGGCGGCACAGACATCCCCTTCCGGCGCGACCTCAGCATGTCAAAGCTGGGGCGGCTGGCTTCTTCGCTGACTATATTTGAATTTACCGGACCGGGTGACATGCTGGTAAAAGTGAGCGGCACGGAAATGGACGCCCACTTCAGCCAGAACCTGAGCGGCAAAAACATTGTCGATGTTATCGGCGAAACAGCCGCCCGCCCCATGATCCGCTTCAACGAATCCATCGCCCGCCACCCCTGTGGCGGATTTGCGCGCGACAAGATGCATGTAGAAGGCGGTGGCCGGATCGAAGCCACATACCTCACGCTGCCGCTCAGGAATGCTGCAGGAGACCTTGTCCAATGTGCATCCCTTTGTGACGCCGGGCGCCAGGGCTTTGCCCTCGCCCCAAGCAAAAGGGCCGTCAGCCTTGACTATCAGGAGTTCGGCGGCGCCCAGCTTCTTGACATAGGGTTCGGTGTGCCGGCTTTTACCTTTACATTGAAGCAACGAAACCGCTGAGCACAAAAATGGGCGCCGTACGGCGCCCGTTTCGCTTGCTAGCGCAAGAAAGACCTAACCCTCTTTTTGGGCCATAGACGCATCTGCGTGGTTAGCGTGATAGTCCTCAAGGGCTGCGGTCACGCTTGTAAGCGCGTCACAGCCCTTCATGCAGAGCCGCGCAAGCTTTTCACGGTTGTTTTCTGCCCGGTCGGCCATATCGCGCTTCAGGAAAGCTAGTGCCTGGGCTTCAAGCGCCATCTTGTGGTTTGGTTCAACCTCAAGCGCCCGGCGATAGTATTTCAGGCCCCGGCCCGTCAGGCCCTGGGCCTCTGCCACCTGGCCAAGGCCAACAAGGGCAGCCACATTGGCCGGGTCTGCCACCAGGGCGCGCTCGAACAACAGTCGCGCATCAGTTGCCTTATCCGCGCGCAGTGCCACAGTGGCCTGGGCCACAAGTTCACGCGACAGGGATTGGTGTTTATCACTTGTCTGGGCTGCAGCCGGCAGTGCCATCATGGCGCCAAGGCCTATTGCCAGGAGAAGATTGGATTTACGCATACCATGCCTCTTTTTGTTCTTCTTGCCACCATAACCGCATTTTTAAACAGTTTTTGCAACAAGAGATGAACTGTGTTTGCCTCGCGCCAAACCGTGCAAAGGTCGCGAGCACACCCACGCCAGTTTAACCCCGCAAACCCAAATATTTGGTAAAGGCCTAAACCTGTCGCTCAAGAATGGCCAGAAAGAAGCCGTCTGTGTCGTGCGCATGCGGCGCAAGCTGCAGGAATTCAGGGGTCATGGCCAGTGTTTCAGGCGCGTCGCCCGGCAGGCTTTCGGCCCATTGGGTGTGGTAATCAACCACTTTCCAGGCGTCTTTGGGCTGTACTTTCATGAAGGCTGCCACCACATCCTCATTTTCTTCCGGGAGGACAGAGCATGTCATGTAAACAAGCCTGCCACCAGCACGCACCAACTTGGCGCCTTCTGCCAGCAATTTGCCCTGCAACGCAGTCTGAGCCTTGAGGCTGTCGGCGTCAAAGCGCCAGCGTTGGTCCGGGCTGCGGCGCCAGGTGCCGGTGCCGGTGCACGGCGCGTCGACCACCACCCGGTCCATTTTGCCTTCCATTGGCCCGAATGCAATTTCACGCCCCGCGCCCTCAGCCGCAATCAGATGCACCTGGATATTGCGTGCGCCAGCACGCTGCATACGCTTCTTGAGGCTTGAGAGCCGTTTGGGCGAAATATCAAAAGCATGGATCTGGCCACGGTTTTCCATCTCAGCTGCCATGGCGAGCGTTTTACCGCCAGCCCCCGCGCACAGGTCCGTCACCTGCATGCCAGGCGCCGCCGCCACAAGGCTTGAAGCAATCTGTGCCGCCTCGTCCTGTATCTCGATCAAGCCATCAGAAAAGGCCTTGTTTGCGCCCAGATTAATCGGTCCAGCCGCGCGATACCCAAGACAGGAAAGTTTATTTTTTTCAAATAGTTCTGATTCGTTCTTTAGAATTTGATCAAAACTCTTACCGCTGGCTTTCAGGCTGTTGACACGAATGTCCAGCGGCGCGGTTTCATTGAGGCTGGCGCCTGCGATTGCCAACTGTTTGCCGAACCTGCGCTCCAGCCCAGGCAAGGCCCAATCCGGCAGGTTATAGCTGGCCTCAACTGGCGCATCGTGCCAATCCAGTCGCTTCAGCTTGCGCAGGAAATCCTCTTCCTCTTCATGCAGCCGTGTGGGGGCGAAGGGATTCTCCTCCCCGAAATAGCGGAAGCTGTCAGGCTCATGGCGCGCCAGATGCACCAGCATCATGTTGCGCCCTGTCAGTTCGGCGCCCAATAGCTTGAGCGCCCACAGGTAAAGCCCCTCGCCCGCAGGATGCCATAGACATAGTCAGAGATCGCGCGCTTGTCCTTCGAGCCCGCATAACGCCGGGCCCGGAAAAACTTGGTGACAAGCACATCGGCCGGCGTGCCTTTTGACGCCATTTTCTCCTCAATATCAGTAAGAAGCTCAATGGCGGCGGAAAGGCGCGCGGCGGGCTGCATCAGATATGCTGCTTATTTCGACGGATAGTTCGGGGATTCACGCGTGATGGTCACATCATGCACGTGGCTTTCCTTAAGCCCCGAGTTGGTGATGCGAACGAACTGCGCTTTTTCGTGCATTTCCGGAATGGTCTTCGACCCGGTATAGCCCATGGAAGCCCGAAGGCCACCCACCAGCTGGTGCAGAACGGCTGCGGACGGGCCTTTATAAGGCACCTGGCCTTCAACGCCCTCTGGCACAAGCTTCAGCGTGTCTTTCACGTCATCCTGGAAGTAACGGTCGGCAGAGCCGCGCGCCATGGCGCCTACGCTGCCCATACCGCGGTAAGCCTTGTAGGACCGGCCCTGATAAAGGAACACTTCGCCCGGCGCTTCTTCGGTACCGGCCAGCAGTGAGCCAACCATACAGGCATTTGCGCCAGCGGCGATCGCCTTGGCAACGTCGCCAGACGTACGCAGGCCGCCGTCGGCGATAATCGGAATACCTTGGGCGGAAGCCACTTTGGCAACGTCGGATACGGCTGTTAGCTGTGGCACACCCACACCGGCCACGATCCGCGTGGTACAGATGGAGCCTGGGCCGATACCAACCTTGATACAGTCAGCGCCCGCATCGATCAGCGCTTTTGCCGCCTCAGCGGTCGCCACGTTACCGGCCACAAGCTGCACGTTACCGAAAGCTTTCTTGATCTTGGCAACCTGCTCGATCACGCGGGATGAGTGGCCGTGGGCCGTATCCAGCACAATCAGGTCGCATTCCGCGTCTGCCAGCATGCCGGCACGCTCAAAGCCCTTGTCGCCAACTGTGGTCGCAGCAGCCACGCGCAGGCGGCCCTTGCTGTCCTTGGCGGCGTTCGGGTTGGCGACAGCCTTTTCAAGGTCTTTCACAGTAATAAGGCCGACACAGCGGTAAGCGTCATCCACCACGATCAGCTTCTCGATCCGGTGCTGGTGGAACAGGCGCTTGGCTTCCTCGAAGGATACGCCTTCGTTTACCGTCACCACGTCGCGGGTCATCAGCTCGGATACCGGCTGATCCATGTTGGTCGCAAAGCGCACATCCCGGTTTGTCAGAATACCAACCAGCTTCTTGGGGCCAACAGAGCCATTGCGCTCAACCACAGGAATGCCGCTGATTTTATGCTGGGTCATCAGGCCCATGGCTGCGGCCAGGGTCTCATCCGGGTGCATTGTCACCGGGTTCACCACCATGCCGCTTTCGAAC
>Ga0209578_10004322_pt1 | contig 10256 bp, 12 predicted proteins | sample tdAd472_FD_187127 | JGI IMG/M metagenome (GOLD analysis project Ga0209578, IMG submission 187127) | Marine sediment microbial communities from the Atlantic coast under amendment with organic carbon and nitrate - tdAd47.2 (SPAdes)... | ecosystem: Environmental > Aquatic > Marine > Coastal >...
AGCCACAACCTGACACCGAGAAAATGTCTTGGCTTCAAAACCCCGGTTCAAGCCCTGTTGAAAGAGCTGGGCAAAGATGTCAGATTGTCATTCCTACCAACTGTTGCACTTCGCTCCTGAATCCACCCACCCAGTTGATGGACTTGATTGGGATGGTCACTTTGATATCTATTCATGTCAGTTGCCCTCAGATTTTTACCGATATCGCATCAAAGGCGGCGTCCAATTCAGCTGTTGGAGTAATTCTATTCCGATTTCAGCAGTATTAAGTGATTGAGCAAAATGTGCGGCTGCCATAATCAGGTCTTTTGTTTCGCCTGTAAGGCCGTTTGTCATATCATGTATATTTTGAACAAAGCTCTTGCTCATATTTTCTTTGCTGGGCGTGAAGCCGGCGGTTCGTAATAGCTGAATGATGAATTTTGCGTATTCTTTATCGCTCACAGACCAAGGCAAAAGGTGTGTAGGGCGGAAACGGCTGCCGAGCTGTTGGTCCAGTTGAAGAATGCGATACGCTTCTTCCACGCCGATTGCGACAACTCTGATGTTTGCAACATTGCTTAGGTATTTAAGTGCGTTAAGAAATGTTACCTGTTCATTGTGACTGATTGTTCCGATGTTGTGCAGTTCATCAATGATTAGCATTTGTATACTGTTGTGTTGGTATAAGTGGATAACCTGCTCAAGTAATCTGTCCGATGTATATGAATTTGGTGCAGGTGCATTTAGCTCTCGAAGGATCGCGCGGAAAATAGTTTTGGGTGTGGGCTTATCCGGTGGGGTCTCGACCATTTGAACAATCGATGTTGTAGCACCTGGATCTTCATTGGAATGCCATTGATCTACATCTTTTTTGAATTTTTTGGCCAGCATGGTTTTGCCGCTATTGGAATCTCCATAAATCAAAAGCCCAGGTGTTCTGACTGAATCCGGGAAGCTCAGAAGAGATGCTAATTGGTCTAGAACGGCTTCGCCTTGTGGGTAGGGGATCCAATGGTCTTTGTAGAAATCAGATTTTGGTTTTGGGCTCCAGGATAATTGCATTGTGATCACCACTTCTCAAAATTAGGTTTCAAGTCATCTTCGGAAAAATCAAAATATTCCTCTTCTTGTTGTGAAGAGGTGGCATTAATTGTTTGTTTAGCGGGCTTTGGGACGGTTTTCTTAATTTCTGTATCTTTGGTTGAACGGTTGTCTCGCTTGCGTTGTTCAGCTGTTTTGCGCGCCTTTTTAGTCTCCTTAGAAGCGGCTTTTTTCAGACGCTCAATCTCTTCATGTGCCCGAAAGATGATGTCTTCGTTATTTGTGACACGGTTGGTTTCTTCCAGTCTCTTTTTAGCGGCACGTAAATCCCAAAGAGAGAGAACTGGGCGGACTTTGTTGCGATATGGAACTTTGATGTATTCTTTGAGTTTTGGGTCGAAGAAATACACGCAGCTGATATTGCGAGGGTCACGGCGAACATAGAATTTTTGGGCCTTGCCCCTGTCTTTGGATTTAATCCATGGGCGCAGGCAATTATCGAAATAAGTAATGTTATCCCAACTAATTCCATTTCGTTGGATGGTTCGTTCCGTCATGGGCAAGAGCTCAAGACGAAGTTTTTCTTCATCTGCTACAGGGTCAGGTAGCCCGCAGCCTTTATCGCCAAGGATACCGTTATGCCATGCTGTAATGGGAGGCATCCTAAGTGATTTGTGAACCTTCTGATGATACACATTGACAATATGGGTAACTAGAATGGTTTCCAATTCATCCAGGGTAAAAATGGCTTTGGCTTCTGAATCGTATTCGCGCCGATCTTGTGGTCCGCGAAAAGTTGTTCCATCTAAATTATCCAGAAAGCTCTTTAAAGTGCCGTTCATACGTTCAATATGTGCGCCCCATTCAGGTTTACCGACAGCACGCCACTGTAACGTTACGCCCCATTCTTTGCAGAATTCTTGGAGCATCTTGCCCCTGAATTCTTTAGCATTGTCGCAATGGAGAATATGCATCAGCCCCCAAACAGGCCATTTGCCATCAACATTTACTGATTGGAGGTAGTTTTCTTTTTCGAGAATGCTGTTTGCGAGACATAATCCGACGCTGTTAGCACTTGGTGCGTCCAGTGATAGATAAAGTCCTGTAATCATTCTGGAATAGACATCAATAGCAAGAGTGATCCAAGGGCGACCAATCGTGGTGCGTTTTTCGCTATCAACAATCATAATATTCAATTGAGTGTGATCAATTTGGACGACACTCAGAGGAAATTCAGCTTCCTCATACGTGTCAGGTGCTCCGCCAAATTGTTCGTGTGCCTGTTTCGGGCCCCGTCTTTTTTTCATTTTCTCATATTCGGAGACTTCATCGGCTCGGCGACAGACGGTTGCATAGCCTGGAGCAGGGTATCCGGCGTTTTTACAGTCGCTCGAAATTAAGCGATGTAATTCAGTTTTTGAAATGCGTGAACGTTTTAGAAAATCATTTTGGATGCGATCTTCTATGATGGCTTCAATTTGTGGGTCCGTTCGCCGCTGCCCTTTTTGACTGCCTTTTCGTTTAGGAGCTAACGCACTTAACATTCCACTATCTTCATAATCGGAAAGCCACCGATAGATAGTTGATGCAGAATACCCTACTTCTTTAGCGAACACTTCAAGTTCAGCCCGTCCTTTTATGCGTTGTCCAAGGAGAGGTTTGATTATTGTTAGACGTTTTTCGGCCTCTTTCAGGTCTTCGTGTGCGATTGCGTCTCGGGGTATTTGTTTTGGCTCATCAGCAGGGACTGGGGATAAATTGACACGGTGGAATACCTTCGGCTCTTTGTCTCCTTCAAGCTGTACAATGAGGCGATCAGCATCCAGAGCTTTTTCAATGGTTCCTTTTGTTCCATTGGCAAGGACTTCTGAGCCGGGACGATAGCTGAGCTTAGCCATGATCATCCCCTTTATTAATTTTGCGGATAATGGTTTCCGGCGTTAAAGGCTGAGTGAGATCTACAATGAATTGTGAATGTGCGATCAGCGATAAAATCGTATTAAAGGCACCCGCCCTGTCCAAGCTGTCGGCTTCAACCTTATCAAGCAACCGTTCAATTGACTGACCGGAGGTGGCCTTTGCAAACAATATACTTGATTTGTCTGGGTTAGGGGTGCGTGCTTGTAACGGTAGAAGGCGTTTGGCATTGCCTAGGGTGGGTGTCCGTATATCCTTCTCTGTTAATGTTAAAAACTTCCAGTTCTGATCCTTTGCATAACGTCGGGCTGCCTTGAACTTAGTTGCAAGCTCATTTTCTTTTTCTTGTAGTTCTTCTGAATATTTTATTTCAATGAGTTGAGGACGTGTTTTTGCTGAGGCAAAAGTCAGTAAATAATCTGGAGTATAATGGTGCTCCTGGCCGTTTTTATCGGTGAAGTGGATGCGGCAGGGCTGGGAAACAATATTTATTACTTTGGGGTCTATTGCTTTAATGAACACAAAATCACGTTCCAGGCCTGATTCAAAGGAGACAGCAGTTTTCAATCTTGGAATGCTGACTTCACCGGAAAGGCTTCGGTTTTTTCTGGGGATGCGGCGAACAGGGGTAATGTTATTCATTATCCCTCCTATTCAGTTCTTTCCTCAGAACATTATCTACCCATGCTCCCACATTTTCGCCGGCTCGTCGGGCTGCTTTTTTAGCGGCATTTTTCACTTCCGGACTTACTCCATCCAGTTTCCAGTATCGTGATTGACCTGATGGTAAACGCTTAGATGATTTCTTAAAAGAGAATTTATGAGATTTTGAAAATCTAAAATTGAGCAGGCCTTCTAATTCTTTACGGGTTGGGTCGATTCCTTTTGCTTTGAGATATTCAGCGGCTTGTTTGATGTCCTCTGAGGTTATTTTGAAGAATGGCTCTCCTAAGTGCTGATCAATTTGTGAAATTAATTCGAATGGATGATCGAATTTCATTTTTAACAGTTTGTTCCTGCTGATCCCCACTTGACGGCATGTATGGATAAATTTTTCAGGCCAGTCCTTTAACAAGGTGAGGCTCAGGCTAAGTAGAATGTTTCTGCACCTGACGTTATATCTCTCAATTTCCCGGAATTTTGGAATATTAATGACGCCATGCCCTAATTCATCTTGCAAGCCTGCTGAAAAGCGACTGCAACCGATAAGCCGAAACATATAATTGAGCAGCCGAAAATATAAAATGGGATGAATGTGCTTTTTGCCTAATTCAGCCCAAGATCCATTTGCTACACGCATCAATATCTCTTGTGAAATGAAAGCGTGTTGAGGGGGCTCATGGGAAGTGTTGGAATGTAGACTGGTTCCACAATAAAAACAGCGATGGAATGCCAATATTGGATCCAGCTTCAAAATTGAAATGGGATTGCCGCACTTTGTACACCTATCGATGAGAAGAAGTCGGTGTATGGGGCATAGGGTCACAAAAGAAAGTCGCCAATGAACTCGAGTGTAAGGCTTTCTATCTTCCTGAAGGCAGGACGGACATATTTGTTGGCCGAATGATTTTATCGATACGTTGGCAGGGGGAAGCCATATAAGGCGGGATTTAGGAGATTGATCTGCAAAGACGATTCCGTGATATCTGGATAAGGTCAAAGGTTCTATTTCGGCTCTTTGAAAACCAGTATTTTGAGCTAATGCCTTGATAAGTAAGCTGTGAGGAAATCGATCAATATCTACATGAAAAATATGGGAGCCGGGTACACAAACTGAATATAATTCAGTAGGAGATAATCCGTTAGAATGGGCTACTCGGGTAAACCATGAAGAAAAAGTTTCATCAGCGTAAGGAGAGGGTCTGCCTGGCCACAGGTTTTCTTTATTTGGGGGCATGGTAGCCTCAAGGAAAACAGAATTGTTCAATCCTAAAACAAAGCTATAACCGCCAGACAATATGACTTATAATACATATTTGTGTGGATGAAAATATTAAAATTTCGTTTGCAGCACTTACATGGACAATTCTATGGAAACGAAAGCGGATAAAAACATTACTCCAAACGGATGAGAATCTCGTTTCGATGTTTGTTGATTGAAGTGGGATATGTTTTGTTTCAAAGAAAATAAATAATACTTGTTCGATCACGTCAAAAATCAAAAGCCAGAAGTGATGTTTTAGGTTGTTGTGAAAGCTACGAAAGGTAAAGGTATGGTTATGGAAAATGAAGACGACCCATTTACGATTTTTATTGAGTGGGATGGCGAAGAAGATAAAGCTTTTGATGATCTCGTAATTGCATCTGATGATGAATATATAAATGCCCTAGCCGAACTTAAAAAAGTATGGGGAGCCCAAAAGGATACACCAGAGGGGCGCAAGTTAAATGCTCTTGTAAATCTCATTGTCGCATATGAGGAAGAACATTACCCGATTGAGCCTTTAACGAACGAGGAAGCCGTTGAAGGCTTTGTGGACTTGAATAAGCCGCATTCTGTGGGAGAAGTCGTCAAAAGGCTCTTTATATCCAGACGTCCAACCCCTCCCTCTGAAATTGTTCAAGAAGAATTCCTTGCCGAAGGCTGCGATAAAGAGGTTGTTAGAGAGAATATGGGTTTTACCGCAACGGAAATGGACGACTTTCTAGCTGGAAAAATACCTGTGACCAAAGAATTAGCCGATAAACTATCCAAAGCATTTGGCACCTCAAAAGAATTGTGGCTCAATCTGCAACGGAATTGCGATGTCCACGATTACATAAAGCAAAAGAGGAAAGCATATCCATCAAGCGAAACAGAACACCTTTTAAGTTCGCCAAAAAATGCAGAACGGTTACAGGCATCTATTCGGGAATTTGATAATAAAGTTGCACAAGAAACTCCGATGCCCCGTTTTGAAGTGTCCCCACTCTCAGAAGAGGACGGTGGAGGATACCTTATTTCCTTCCCTGAATACCCCGGCTGCATTGCAGACGGTGAAACTATTGAACAAGCCATTTCAGAGGGGCGAGACGCTTTGAAAGCATATCAGCATTTTCTTAAAGAAGTTCGTAAGGCCACCAAGGAAGAGGCCATCGAAGAGTATAAATTTGAATCATATGTGATGGAAATAGATGGGCATAAAGCGACTGTAGATTTTGATCCTGAGATCAATATGTTCAGAGGCGAATTTAATGATCTAGGCAATGGCGGTGGGGCAGACTTCTATTCCAAAGATTTGGATAAGCTAGAAGCTGAAGGCAGAATATCATTGGAGGTATATTTCGATGAAGCAGGTGAAAAGAACCTTATTAATCAAATAGACCAAGATCACTTACCGGAGTCGTTTGATGATGGCCTTATGGGAAAAGAGAAATTGTGACGGAACTTTGATTAATTGATTAATGTTTAAGTTAATCTACTTAGAATATTTCCTTGAAAAATGATTGTGTCTTGCAGCCTAATGCTTGAGCGGCGTGCCATAGTGTCAGGATTGTTGGATTTTTCTCACCGGCTTCTAAACGACTAATATAGGCTTGGTCTACATCCATACGCGCAGCAAGTTCTTCTTGCGACAGGCCTGCCGCTTTTCGAAGCTCTTTGATGTTATTGCCAACTGTATGTCGAATATCCATTCCATGAGAGAACGAATTTCAGGCTGGCTTTACCATGTATTATAATACATATTTCATCAGATCGTTGTATTAAGCGGATGAATAGATAAGCCAATGAATGACCAAACAGCTCTCGTATCACACTCACTTACCTCAACAACATTTGACTATCTTGGTCATAAGTCTGAGGTGCAATTTCAAATTTATCTTGCAACAGTCGTGGGAGAAAATGTCAGTAAATATGCCCATGTCTCGGGTGAAGGCGGCGGAACCTCAATTGGGTACGTGATCGGTAAAACAGTTATTATGGCTCAACGTCCAATCACTATTCGCTCCAAAGAGGTCGAAGATCGTCGGCTTTATGTAAAATTTGATGATACCGGTAAGGAAGTGGTCTGGAAGTTCAGTCAGGATCAATTCCCGGCACGGGAGGGTTCCCGTGTTGCTGTTGTAGTTGGTTGGTTTTCAGAGACCAATATGATGCATGAGCTTGCTTTTATAAATTTGGATACGGGACATTTAATTGCAGAAAATCCAGGTGTAATGTTTGAACGGTTGGAAAAGTTACCTGGTGTGGACAAGGTGGATCGCTATAAGAATTCAAATATTTATAAGAAAACTGTACGCCCTAAATTTGATGCCGTGTTGAAAGCTTTTACAACACGCGAAATGCCAAGCGCGCCTTTTTCTGAACCAGTGAAGTTACTGACTTTTGAGGAAGCTCGGAACGAAAAAGGGAAAACCTTGTTTGGTGGCTTTATGGGTGTTTTGCTTGGTGGTGGCGTTGGTTATGGGCTTCAGCTTTTTGAAAGGCCAGATCAGCAGGTATATGGCATTGGATTAGGGGTGTTTGTTCTTTGCCTTGCGATTCCTGCATTCAGGCACTTCTTACGTCAAAAACGCCGAGCAGCTTATGCGAGAAAAAATAATCTTGTATAAGCTGCTAAAAATGAAGTTAGCTCATTGTTGAAAAATAACAAATTATGCTTTTTGATTAGCATTTTTATCTTACGTAGTTTGATAACGTCTTATTTAGATTGAGAAATGTCGCAAATAGAGTGAGTAGTCTCAATTGGAGTGATTTTTGACAAATTCTTTGCGACCAATATTATCTTGAAGATCACGGGGGACACGACGACGGAAACGCCAGATATTGCCACGCCGATATAGGTTGGGGAGTTTAGCCATAATGACCATCCCCGATACACCGTGTGTACCAGTTGTGTGTATCACTTTGCCGATTCTGGTCAGAAACCACCATCAGAAGCGTGGCAAGAATCGCCCATGCACCATCATGGGAAGGGTCGGTAATCGGCAGAAAAGTGGGATAAAAACAAAACGGACATTCCACGTCACCGCATGAATGTCCGTCTGTAATGGTGGAGCTAAGCGGGAGTGTGTATCCGTTGATTACAGCGGGGTTGACGATGATTGACGCAATCACACCACAGACGTTTCCAGCACCGTTCACACGCCAATTCTGACGATCTGACGGGGGTGTCATCGTGTTAAAAACAAAACAGCCATAGCACGTCACCGTGTCTATGGCTGATTGTTTATTGGTGGAGCCTAGCGGGGACATGACGGGTATGAAAGCGGCCCGTTATTATCCCGGCAACTTCCTTATTGGAATCAGATCGGTAAATGTTGCGATCATGAATTAGCATTGGAAAACATCATTGATGCTCAGGCTGCATTCGACAATTTGTCCTACATGCTGCAAACCCAGTCGTAAGCTTTTTCTGGTCGATCACAATTGAACCAGAAGGTTGTCAGGTTAAAATGAAGTTCAAAGCCTTCTCCAATGATTGAGAATGATGTCGATCCATCCGTAGAAGTGCTCCGCTTAATCGACGCATCGTTGACAAGTTTACCCGCACATTGGATTAATCTCGCTTGGTTTAGCAATACCCACCGCTTTATGAGTGTCATCTTGTCTTCGTAATAGAAAGACAACCGTGATTTCCCATCAAAGAAGATCGGTAGATAACGACGATTACTAAATGCCTTAGCCAAGATTTTCAGGCTCTGACGACTTTCAACATCCATGTTACGCTTAACATAATACTGATAGGCGATAGTGATGATGCCATTGTGCCAGTTCACAGAGAATTCATTGTCCAAAGCACGAACGAGTTTTCGTAATTCCCGGACCTTTTGTTTGCGTTCTTCGGGCTTCATATCAACCCTCACTATCTTGGATATTTGGGTAAAAGCTGCCTTTGACGGCTTTTGCAAATGGTCGTTCATCACCTTCTTCTTCGAAGTAGACGCTGACGATTGCACGGTGATGGATCGTTACGTGCTTTATTGAGTGGGACATATTAAGTTCCTCATGTTGTTAATAACAATGAAGCCCTTATCTCGCACCTTTTTGGGTCTGTCAGTTTTCCAATTTAACTTGATCAGCCCCAAGCATTCGGTTTTGGTTTACCGTATAAACCTTCCTGATACTGGTGCCGTTGAAGTAGTCATTATCGGTGCTCAAGTCACCCTGTGAATCGTTTACAATAATCACGGATCATCGGCGTCCATAGGTAATCCAAAAAAGATTGATGGCACGTCGCCTGACGTCGAGTGCCGCCACATCGGGTTTGTCGGCGACGGCAAGCGTCACCGGCCAACACCCTCGTGTCATTTCACTTCGTTCCGTTTTTTGAGAGGAATTGTCGCTTCGCTGTCATGTATATTGGTGCTGGTAAAAAAGCCCCACTAAATGACACCTCTAACTATATTATATTAGGAGGTCCAGTTAAGGGGGCTTTTTGCCAAATGAATACATACCGCAGACAAATAGCGACGTGAGCAACGCGAACGGAGTAATTTGTCGAGGTATCGGTCTCTGCGTTTACGCAGATGACCGTTAATGATTAAACCAGTCCCTCTCTCAAAGAACTTGTGCAGCGACCTGCTGCAACATCACCGGATTGGTCTCAGCGTATGACGCCGTTTGGCTGATATTGCTATGCCCCATCAAAACGGACACCGACTTAATATCAACACCTGACGAGATCAACTTCGTTGCAAAACCACGACGCCCTGAATGCGACGATACCTGCTCCGGCAATCCTGCTTTACGGAACAACCGCTTCATGACCTGCTGCAAGGAATTGCCCGTAAACGGAAGTCCCTTCTGCGTCTTAAACAGCGGAGCATTCATGTTGAACGCGACACCATCAACATCACGACGGTGATCCAAATAAACCATCAACGACTTCCGCACTTTCATGTTCGACAGGAACACTTCTCGGTTCTGGCGGGTCTTACTATTCCGTTTCTTGATCTGGAAGTGATCACGCACGGAACCGTCATCGGCCATGACGTCGATAACTCGAAGTGATGCGATCTCGCCGACCCTTAAGCCCAATCCGAATGACAGATGCATGATCGCGGAATTACGCAACGGATACATCTCGACGGCCACCACACGCATCAGCCGGGCAAATTCCTCAGACGATAACACCTTCGCTTTACCTTCACGCATGGACACCTCCCATGTCATTTACAAATATGACCATGACGATGGTTTGTAATGAACCTGAAAACTTGATCATGACGGCACCCCGCTGAACACGTTGATATGGCTGACGTCATCCTCTTTCATAAGAAAGTAAATGTCCGTCGGAAGGACATTCTGATCATTGATTAACTTTTGGGTATCCATCACGATTTACTCCACTGTGTTTTACGACGAGCTTCGTGAATGGCTTCCGTCAGGGTCG
>Ga0209578_10004326_pt1 | contig 10251 bp, 9 predicted proteins | sample tdAd472_FD_187127 | JGI IMG/M metagenome (GOLD analysis project Ga0209578, IMG submission 187127) | Marine sediment microbial communities from the Atlantic coast under amendment with organic carbon and nitrate - tdAd47.2 (SPAdes)... | ecosystem: Environmental > Aquatic > Marine > Coastal >...
TGAATTTATACCTCCTATAGTTCAGCGCTTTATTGACCGTATAAATCGCCGTAATTTTGACACTGATACAATCTATAATGACACCCAAAATGTACACGATTCAACCATTCAAAAATCTATTCAAACTTCGATTTTTAAACTTTTAAAACGACCTTTAGGTAACACAACGATTGACTCAGTGTTTAATCAGGTAATGGATGACTCGGTTTTGACAGAAAACACAAAGTGTTTGATTGGTGAATATTGTACCGAATCCGCGGTTCATTCAATTCTTCAAATTACATTTACAGACCTATTTATTGCTGTATGGAATACGATTCAAAACAGCAAACATTCACAAGAGATTAAACGTATTCTCAATACGGAACTTCAGGATGCAGAATGTCAATGTTTTACCGGGCGGTTATCGCGCTTGATTAATTGTTTGAATGGATTCGACCCGGACATCCAGATACAAATTGCTGATAAAGCTCAGATTTCAAATATTGTAATCCTAGTAAAAGAACGGCTAGAATCCGAAGGGACATATAGTGTTGAAAATCATCGCTTACAGACACAAAAAGAATTAAAAGAACGAGGGTACGATCAAGAAACAATTCAAGAATTTATTGAATATATCGAATAATTTGCGCGAAAAAATTGATTTTTATTTTTTTTCAGCTATACTTTAAACAGAAAATGTCTTACAATTACCCTACTGATATTTTGAAAGAACAAGCCAAATATTATAACTTGGTCAAATCTAATAATATGAAGCCAGCCCGACCGGTTTCTAAACCCAACACAGTTCAATCGGTTCCAGATAAGGTTAAAGTTATTATTACGACTTTTACGGAAGATGAAGAATTGTGGTTTGTGTCTCACCAAAACACAATTTCATTCATCAACAAAAAATTTGGGATTGATGAATATGGGGCAAATGGTGGGTTTGGGTATTATTTTACGCATGGCACTGAATATTATGAATTGAAGGGTAAATTAGCCGAAATTTATAATAAATTTGGGCTTGAAGATGTTTATTTGTGCGAGAATGAACAAGGTCGTATTTGGCTCCAAAAGCGCAAACCAGAAGACGCGGATTTTACATGTATTAGTCTATCCGTCTAATAACCTATAATTATGGGTTATTATCTACTCCATTCAAAAAAACTGAAATAAATAGTTTAGTCTTTTTGCCCACAAAATGAACCTTGGAACAGTTACTTATACTTTTTGGCATTGTGTTGATTGCCATAACCGTGGGAGCCATCTAATTGCGTCAAACGGTAAAGAATGTAGGCTGTGTGGATCAGCCAACATCCACCTGCAAAAAAAGCACTACCCTCTCCAATCCAATGGAATCAGTATGAAAGATCCCGAGAATGGCTTGGTATATCCCGGGATGGAGGTACTAGTGAAATTGTGTGAAACAAGCAATCCAAAAATTACTTTTGACGCACCGAAAATCAAATAAAAAATTAATTTAAAAAAATAATATTGGTAATACAAAAAATGTCTTCCGCTTACTATCCGTGTGTTAACTGCTGCGCTCCCATCCCTCCCATCAAGAACTGCATTAAAGTTTACCCCAAGCCCCTTCAGGCCCCTCTTACCCCTCAGTCCGGTAGTTGCTGCTGCCGTGGTATCAAAATCCCCCTAGTCCGCAACAAGGTGGTAGTTTACAAATCCTGCACGCAGGCTCAAATTCGCCCCTGTGGTTATTAAATTAGAATAATTATTCTAATTTATATAAATGTGGGTGTTATTTATTATTGTTGCGCTTATGATTATTGCGATATGCGGGTGCATTTTCAATCGAAAAGCAGGTTCAATGGACGCCAACCCGCGCGTGCAGAATTATTTACTTGGACGATATGTTTACGTGGGTATTCCTCATTATCAAATCGAATTGAAATATTATACCGTACCTGGCGCACCGACACAGCACGCGAATATTATCGCCCAGCGCTATTTATATGGGCAGCTTTACGAGGGAGAATTTACCCTTGAATATTGGGATGAGGGTGTTTATAGATGGAAATATCCGACCAATAACATGTTTACATATTTTACCATAGTCAATCACAATCCTCCCGTCATTGAACAAACCAGCGAGCACAACCCAACATATACTCTGTTGAAAATAGATTAAGATTATATAGTTTAAATAAATGGATACTGACCAGCAGGAGCTCCTATTACGAGAACGTAAACATAAATTACAAGACATTGAAAGAGATATAGCCGACCTTCGTCAGCTTCAATTAGACCTGGCCACGCTTGTCGAACAGCAAAATACCCAGATTGATCATATCGAGGATATCGTAGTTATTACAAACGATCGTGTGGCGGAGGGAAACCGCGAACTTGTCCAGGCTGTAGAATACCAGCGTTCTTACGGGAAACTTCGCGCCTATATACTACTGGGTGCGGGGGTTGTACTTGTAGCTACAACACCTGTTTTAAGCATCGGTGCAAAATTAGCCGGGCCCATCGCCACCGCGGCGGTATCATACCCCAAAGTAAGTATTCCGCTCGCGGCGTTATTTACTTTAAAAATAATGTAATATACAAATGGATGCATCAGATCTTGTATCAAGTTTGCTTGGGGTATGTTTTGCCGTAAAATTATTTCACTATCGTACCAAGTATTACGGTGCACATAAAACAGCTGATAAATTCTTTGACAAATACCTTGACAAAGCCGACCAATTTCTTGAAGTCTATCAGGGTAAATATGGCCGCATCAAGTTTGAGGGAGACGAAGCCGGGATGACTTTACCCGTACTTACCGATGATAATATAGCTAGTTATCTGACCAATGAATCGAATTGGATTGCGCGCGAACTAAAGGGTAAGCTCAAGTCGCCACAAGACGGTGATCTTTTGAATATTTGCGATGAGTTGCAGGGTATTATCGACCAATTTAAATATTTATTGACATTTCAATAAATATTATTAATCGTCGCCTGTATAGCCAAATCCGCGGCGACCCGTACGAAATGGGTATGCGGGTGCTCCACGGCTTGGTTTGCTGGTGCGGCCACTACCGGACTCGAATAGTTTTTCAATTTGTTTCTCTAAAGTGTCCGTTTTAGTACCGGTGCCAAAACGCTCTAAAATTTTTTCCTTGCGTTCGCGTTGAGCCTTGGTTGCACCTTCATAGTCTTCTAATTCTTGTCGCAACGATTCACGCTTATGTTCTTTTTCCCATTCTTTTTCCGATATCTCCTCGGCTTCTTCCTGCGATTTTTGAACTAAAAGATATAATTCAGGGTCTTCCTCTTCGACATATTTTCGTAGTTTTTGAATCTTTTCCTTTTTAAGATCTTTTCGCGTTTTATGGGCAGCCCGACGCACCCAGTAAATATTAAAGAGTAAATAGACACCGGTCGCTAAACTCAACGAGGCAACGAGTAACATAACTGGGTTTCTCCATTTTTGTTCTGATTTACAATAATTACGCGCCACGTCAAACATAACCGAAGCATACATAATTAACAGCAACGCAATAGCCCCTTGGATGGTGTGAATCCAAATTGTATCATCGCGGCGTTCACTAAAATCATATAGGAGATCGCTGGCCCCGTAAACGGCGAATTTTTGATAGGTTGAATAAGCAATAATCGCGGCGCCAAATACCATCACTGCGTAATTCATAAAAGTAAGGTAATTGTACCGCCAATCATTTTTGCTTAATTTTTCAGGATTTTCAAAGGAAGCGCAATCCTTTTCAATGGTATCAATCACGATACTTTGTAAAGAAATCACTACTACCCCCAAAAATAAATAGAATCCATACCATAAATTCTTCATTTTATATGACTCGACATTTTTTTACTGTAAATTTTGTACTATATAACGAAAATTATGAAAATGTAAGCTTAAAAAATGGTCTTTTTATCGCCGTTTAAATCACTTTAGCTACCCATTGGGTTACACCTATTATATATGGATAAAATCACCCCCAAAGACTTTTATTAAGGCTTAAGGCACCTAAATTATAATAAAAGAGATGAGCACACAACCCGCTACCAAAACCGTCAAGCGCACAACCAAGAAGGCCGCAAAGTCCGCCGACACCACAACCACCCAAGCCATGGCAGCCGTAGTTAAGGCTGCCGCCCCTCCTGCCGCCGAACCGGCCGTCGAAACCCAAAAGAAAGAACGCAAGCCCACCATCCGTCGTGAAGTCACCTCGGAAACCGTCCAAGCTTCTTTTAATGAAATTATTGATTCCATCAAGGCTCAAATTGAAGCCCTTGGAAAGGAAAAGCAAGCTACCAAGGGCCGCGCCCGCGGTGTAGGCGTCAAGTTTCTCCAATCTACCAACAAGAAACTCCGCACTCTCCAGGGTGATGTCAGCCGTGTCTGCAAGCCCAAGCGCCAACGCAAGGCACCCACCAACAGCAACAAGTCTTCCGGTATCATGCGTGAAGTCAAGTGGACTGATGAATTCTGCGCCTTTGTCGGTAAGGCCGCCGGTACTGAAATGAGCCGTGTTTCCGCCACCAAGATTGTTTGCGACTACATTGCTGGTGCTCGCTTTGATGCCAAGGGTGAACGCATCCAGGGTTTTGCTCCCAAGGTTGACGCTAACGGAAATCCCGTTACCGATAAGGCTGGTAAGCCCGTGGCCGATACCACCAAGCCGCTCATCAATAAGCGCGGTGACTCTTTGGCCGTTGCTTCTCTCCAAAATCCTCAATGTAAAAAGGAAGTGAATGCTGATGTTCCTTTGAAGAAGCTCTTCAAGCAGGATGTCTTTACCTACACTCAGCTTCAAAAACTCCTTTCCAGTCACATTGTCAAGGAATAAATATATAAAAACTATATTTGGTTTTTATAAATGGAAGATTTTATTATTGTATCCCCGCCGGCCACTCCTCCAAACACGCCTACCCCTAAACCGGCGCGCTCTACCTTGCATAAATCCGCTAGCGCGCATATCGAACCTGGCTGTTATGAAATTTTAACCATTATTTACCAAAAAATTAGGCGAAATATTGTTTGTTTATAATAAAGGCGAATCCGACTTTATTATTATACATTAATATTAATATATATTAGCGGTGAAAACATATGGTTATTGATATGAGGGTGAGTATCGAAGAATGTAATTGCAGGCGGTGTGGCATCTATAATTTTATCAACCACCTCACCCTCTTTATATACAAAGAACTTTTTATCGTTACCTTCTCTATCCCAGGCAAGATATATACCTTCTAATTTGTCCTCCTTATAGTAGCATAATAATTCTCTTTTGCCATTAGGATGCCATGATTGATACAACCCATCAAAATTACCATATACAAAATTACATTCAATACGTAATTGACCATTTGTATGCCAAGCTTTACAGATACCATTATATTGGCCGTCTTGCACAGTATTTTCTTCAGATTTCAATCCGCTAATATACCGGCGTATTGTTTTACCGGTTTTTACACCATGCCAATTTCCGAGTTCCATGGCTGCTTCTTTGGTAGTATAAAAATAAATGCCCCCGCTAAACTCAGAATATGGAATCTTTTTCATCTCTCCTATTTTATAACCATAAATATGTTTATGAGATTCATTGGTTTCTTTGTGTTGAATATCAATAATCTTGGCTTCTTCGCACCAATAAAGTGCATAATCTTCATCAACTATATTTTCCCGTTTTAAATTGTTTTTACCGTTAGGGTCAATTTCCATAGTAATTAAATATTCATGTCCATAGCCGCCAGACCAATATACTATCATTTCTATATTATATACACTTTAAATTAATAATAGCGGATCCCCTTAAATCATTTAGGGTTAAACAGTTTAATATTATAATTTATATATAAATATATGCCTGATATATTTTCGCCCTCGCCAGAACAACAAAAAATAATCGACCTAGCCGTTGCCGGTCACGATCTTCTTATTGAAGCCGTACCCGGGGCGGGTAAAACAACAACCATGATGAATCTCGCCCGCTCAATACCCGACAAATTTATACTACTACTTACCTACAATACTTTACTCAAGTCAGAATCCCGTAAAAAACAAACCGAACTCGGCATCAAAAATCTCGAAATACATACCTTTCATAGCTGGGTAAAAAAATATCTAGCCGAGGATTGCTTTGACGATGTTTCGCTTTATGAAGCTCTTCAGCTGGATGAAATATACCCTGAATATGATCTCGTCATCGTCGACGAAGCCCAGGATCTCAAACCACTTTATTTTGATCTAGTACAAAAAATACTCACCCCGGAAACCCAGCTCATACTCAGCGGTGATCCCATGCAATCGATTTATCGGTATGATGGGGCTACGGCGGATTACTTGCAAAACGTCGACGGACTCTGGAAGCGAAATTTTGAACATGTATACTTACGAACCTCCTACCGGCTAACTCGACAAATGGCAGCATTCATAAATGAAGCCATTCTCGGGCGCGATTTGATTCGTGCCGTGCGGGACGGTCCCCCAGTGACTTATATTATAGGCGACTCATATAAGGTCCAAACCGTCGAAGATATTATAACAAAGCACCGACGCGAACACAACCACAGCGATGGCGATTTTTTTATTGGTAATTATAGTCTAAAAATGGTAAACAATGAAAAACCCATCCATCGTTTGGAAAATAGTCTCGTTAAGCACGGGTTTAAATTTTACCGCCCGCGCACGGATTCCAGTGAATGTAAAGAAACCCAGCTTCGTGGGAAAATAGCACTCACAACCTATCACCAATCCAAAGGCCGTGAGCGCGCCGTGGTGGTGTGTTATGGAGTGGATGATTCTTTTTATAAATATTATAATCCTTCCGGGGAATATTTACCCGAACGCTGCCCAGAACCATTATATGTAAAATTAACGCGCGCGCGGGAATCCCTTTATTGCATCCACGACCGTAAGCACTCTTTGCTACCATTTTTTAAGATGTCTCTACAAGAACTCTCCACCAAACCATGGTTTAAATTAATCGATCAGCGCGATCCCACCAAAACCTATATACCATGTAAACCAAGCCCGCGCTCCGAACTCACTGTAAGCGTCAAGGATTTTTGTAGCCGGTTGTCGTTTCAACATTTACTTGAATTTAAAAAATATATTTCAACAGCCATTACTATAGTTCCAACTGACGGAATAAAAGATATCCACATCGCTTCAACCGTTCCTACCAAAGGTGACTCGGCCGCGCGTGAAGATATATCTGACTTGAATGGTTTTATAATTTCCTTACTACACGCTGTGCGCGCCGGGTATACACCGAGCCTTTTCAAGCTGAAAGACCATCCCGAACTTACGCGACACCTCCGGTTAGACTCAACCAAGCAGCCCACCGTGGAAACGATGGCAAAATTAGCCGCATTATATGACGCCGTGTCAACCAAATTTCATCATCGGATAAAACAGATTTCCCGCTATGATTGGATACCGGAATCGACAGCTAGCGTGGCGGTGAATAATATCCAAAGAGTAGCTCGCAAGGTGTGCGGCAACCCAAAACACTGGGAATCAAGTTGCTGTTCGATTAAAAAAGGACCCTTAAAAATAAACCTGGTGGGAAGTATAGAATTTTACGATCCTGACCGGCAAGTTTTGCTCGCAACCCACCTTGTACCACGGTTTGATTCGTCGCACTACATTCAATTATTAGTATATGGTTGGCTTCATCATATGACTGAAAATAAGGTATATGACTTGTATCTGTATAATATATGTAAAGACGAGTTAGTCAGGGTGGCATATGATCCAGATAAAATTAATCGTCTAGTCAAAAGTATTTTGATGCATAAATATAATACCTAGAGAGGTATCATATTTTATTTGCCCCGGAGGCGCGCCCGGTTCGCGGGGTAGAACCAGGGCGAGAAAACTGATTAACCCAACTGCGCCCCCATAAATGATTGCCATAACTTTCCGGCTGGATTTTTCCACGATGATCAACCGTTGTTGGAAAAAAATACGTCGGGGGAAGTACCAGTAAATCGCTTTTTAGTATATTTTTTTTAAGTATTTTAGAAAATAAATAGGGACCGGTGTTGGCCTGTACTTCTTCGGCATGGCGCGCCGGGCGTTGGAGTTTTCCAATTTCAGTAATAAGAGCTTTTAAAACGGGATGCTTTGGCACGCTAGCAATCAACCCATTAAACGCGGTAAAATATTGATCTAGCGCGCAACAACACCAGAAATCGCACAGTCTACAAAAGACCTCGATATTTCCCAAACAGTCAATGTCTTGGTCAACATAGACACCGCCTTCTCGGTATAAAATTTCATACCGGACAATATCACTTTTTTCACCAGGATTATGGGCACGGTCGTACTGCTTTTGATTAACTAGTTGGAGCTTACTAATCGCGGCGTCATCCCAAAATTTGACCTCCCAATCAGGGTGATACGCCTGCCATACGGCCATGCGTTCTTTCATTGCGGGAGGTGGTGGATTTGTAACATAGATAAAGTGCAATATTTTGGGTATTTGCGAATCCAGCTTGATGGCAGCACTTTTCATGATTTTATTATAAGCTTTGACAAAAGGTTCCCACTCGGGTGAATGCCGGAGTTCGCGCTTGACTTTTTGCCGCGATTCCGTGTAATCCAGCCCGAAATTCTCTTTAATTTCAAGATTGTCGATATAATCATAATCAATCAGATAAAATTTTATCCGTGGTTTGCTCGGGTCATTGTATGTAATGTAGCCACGCGATGTTAGTAATATGGAATCCCGGCTAAGCTCAAGCAATCGCGTAGTGGAATTTGGCTGGGTGAATGGTGTTTCATTAATATATATTATACCCTTTTCACATTCGGTGCGCGCCCGCTCAAGTACAGAAGCAAGGGATCCTCCCACTGATAGGGTGATGGTATTCATTATTTATTATAACCCTATAAATTTAGATTTATTCAAACGGACAGTCAACTAATCAATTTCGGGGGACGCACAATATTTTAATTACACGCTAGGGACTATGGGGGGAACGCGTAGCTCCCCCAAAACTGATTTTTTTTCGTTTGATTGCTCAAAAAATCAAATTGATATGGAAGATTTGATTGCTAAAAAAGTAAATAAAGAATCCAACACCAATCTCCAAGTATTATGGTTATCCAACAATTCTCTTACTGAAATCAAGGGATTAGATGCCCTGACAAATCTCAAAGAATTATATTTATCCTACAATTCTCTTACTGAAATCAAAGGATTAGATGCCCTGACTAATCTTCAAGAATTATATTTATCCTACAATTCTCTTAATGAAACCAAGGGATTAGATGTCCTGACCAATCTTCATGAATTATATTTATCCAACAATTCTCTTACTGAAATCAAGGGATTAGATGCCCTGGTCAATCTCCAAAAATTAGATTTATCCAACAATTCTCTTACTGAAATCAAAGGATTAGATGCCCTGACTAATCTTCAAGAATTATGGTTATACAACAATTCAATTATTGAAATCAAGGGATTAGATGCCCTGACCAATCTCCAAGAATTATATTTATCCTACAATTCACTTACTGAAATCAAGGGATTAGATGCCCTGACTAATCTTCAAGTATTATCTTTATCTCACAATTCACTTACTGAAATCAAGGGATTAGATGCCCTGACCAATCTCCAAGAATTATATTTATCCTACAATTCACTTAATGAAATCAAGGGATTAGATACCCTGACTAATCTCCAAGTATTATCTTTATCTCACAATTCACTTACTGAAATCAAGGGATTAGCCACTCTGACCAATCTCCAAGAATTAGATTTATTCAACAATTCACTTAATGAAATCAAGGGATTAGATGCCCTGACCAATCTTCAAGAATTATATTTATTCAACAATTCTCTTACTGAAATCAAGGGATTAGATGCCCTGACCAATCTCCAAAAATTAGATTTATTCAACAATTCTCTTAATGAAATCAAGGGATTAGATGCCCTGACCAATCTCCAAAAATTAGATTTATCCGACAATTCTCTTACTGAAATACCCATTGAATTACTTTGCTTAAGACGATTAACTAATTTTAAATATAGTGGCAACCCTATTGAATTTATACCTCCTATAGTTCAGCGCTTTATTGACCGTATAAATCGCCGTAATTTTGATACAAATACTATATATAATGACACCCAAAATGTACACGATTCAACCATTCAAAAATCTATCCAAACTTCGATTTTTAAACTTTTAAAACGGCCTTTAGGCAACACGACGATTGACTCAGTGTTTAATCAAGTAATGGATGACTCGGTTTTGACAGAAAAAACAAAGTGTTTGATGGGTGAAT
>Ga0209578_10004334_pt1 | contig 10241 bp, 9 predicted proteins | sample tdAd472_FD_187127 | JGI IMG/M metagenome (GOLD analysis project Ga0209578, IMG submission 187127) | Marine sediment microbial communities from the Atlantic coast under amendment with organic carbon and nitrate - tdAd47.2 (SPAdes)... | ecosystem: Environmental > Aquatic > Marine > Coastal >...
TCAACCGGTGTTGAAAGATTGCGGGCCAGCCTGGGACAAATTTTTTACCTTGATGACCGTTATGTCTCTCTCAATACCGCACTAACGAAATCTGTATTAAAGAGCTTAAGCAGCCCTGACAGCCTTACAGACCTTAACGAACAAGAAATTGCCGACGGATTACTGCGAGATGAGTCCGCCTATGCCGCAGAATTCTCACTACGATTGTGGGAAAACGTGCGACTCCAGGCAGACATGCTATACGATGAAGATAACAGTGAGCTAGATCGTGGTAGTGCCAGCATACGTTATAACGGAGAAAACAATCAGATATTTAATCTGGGCTATCGTTTTATTAGAAAAATACCACGAGAGTATAATTCTGAACTTTACGATGCCGATGTTGAACAAGCCGATTTTTCAACCATCTTCCCTGTCTTCAAAAACTGGAACTTGATTGGTCGATATAATTATGACCTTACCAACAGCCGGAACCTTGAAACCTTTGCAGGACTCCAATATGAAAGTTGCTGTTGGCGTTTAAGCCTTCTAGCACGCAAATGGATTGATCGTGATGACGGCATTGTTTTGCCCGAAGACGATCTCACAGAAGACAAAGGCATCTTCCTGCAAATTCAGTTCAAGGGTTTAGCAGGCTATGGCACTAAAGTAGAGTCAATCCTCAAAGATGGCATTTACGGCTACGAACCTCCTGCCAACTAATAGCCTACTGTCAATTAATAGAGACACAAAGAAGATAGAAACATGAGTTTACACAGCAAATTCTTTAAACCATTTATTCCACCAGCTATTGTTTTTGCTGTGCTGGCTTTTCCTGTAACACAGGCAACTGCTGAAGAAATACTGCTCGATAAAATCGTCGCTGTAATTAATGATGAAGTTGTTATGGCCAGTGAACTAGAGAGCAGAACTCAAGAAATCTATTCTCAACTTCAGCAAAAAGGCACAGAGATTCCCTCAAGAGATGCTTTCATTTCACAAGTGCTGGAAAAACTTATTTTAGAGCGTATTCAGCTATTGAAAGGGCGCCGGGTAGGCATTCGTTTCAGTGATGCCGAAGTGAACCAAGCCCTCGAAAATATGGCAAAAAGACAAAATATGACCCTGTCTGAGCTGGTGGAAAAGGCACACAATAGTGGTACAAAACTATCTGCCCTTCGCCAACGGGTTCGCAATGAAATGATTATTGGTAGAGTCCAAGAAGGCTCAATGAATCGCCGTATTACTATTACCGAACAAGCCATCGATAATTTTCTTAATTCAGAAGAAGGTCGCTCCTGGTCATCACCAGATGTGAATCTGGGGCATATTCTACTGCCGCTATCTGCAGGCGCGCCAAAAGATGAAGTGACCCGTATTCAGGAAAAGGTGCTCGATCTTTATAATAAAGCCAAAGACGGCGCAGACTTTAAAAGCTTAGCCATTGCCCACTCCTCTGGCCAAAACGCCTTAAAGGGCGGCGACCTAGGCTGGAGGAAAACAACGCAGCTACCTACTCTATTTATCTCTGCTCTAGATGATCTATCTCCTGGGCAAATCAGCGAGCCTATACGTAGTAATGCTGGCTATCACCTGCTTAAACTCTATGATCGTCGAGGTGGTGGCGGCCAGCTAGTAGAGCAACACCGTGTTCGTCATATTTTATTATCTCCGAGCGAAATCCGTAGTGATGAGGAAACTCTTGAGGTCATCAAAAAATTGCGCACAGATATTAGGGAAGGAAAAGACTTTGCCGCCGTCGCTAAAGAACATTCTGAAGACATTGGTTCCGCCATGTCTGGTGGAGTGCTGGGCTGGTCAGTACCTGGTCAGTTTGTACCTCAGTTTGAAAAAACTATGAAATCCGTTGAAATTAATGAGGTCAGCGAACCTTTTAAAAGTCAATTTGGCTGGCACATTCTTCAAGTAACTGAACGTCGCAAAAAAGACTTCACACAAAAAATAAAACGATCACAAGCAAAAAATATTATTAAACAACGCAAATTTCAGGAAGAACTACAAATCTGGCTTCAGGAGATTCGTGACGAGGCTTTTGTAGAAATCAAGTCGTGATCAGACTGGCTGTCACCCCCGGCGAACCTTCGGGTATTGGCCCAGACCTGCTTGTTCAACTGGCTCAAAAATCACAATCATTTGAGCTTGTTGCCTATGCAGACCCCGAGTTACTAGAGCAAAGAGCTAATCTACTTGGGCTTCCCCTCACATTACGCACTGTTACCTCTGAACCACAACAGCTAAATCCAAGTGAATTAACAGTACGTCCTGTCCCCTTAAAAGCAAACGTAATTCCGGGAAAGCTCAATATTGCTAATGCCCCTTATGTTTTAGAAACACTTTCAAGTGCATTGGCAGACTGCAGAACCAGTCATTGCCAGGCAATGGTTACCGGCCCGGTCCACAAGGGTGTGATTAACGATGCAGGCATTCCCTTTAGTGGGCACACAGAATTTCTTGCAGAAAACACCCAGACGCCTAAAGTCGTTATGATGCTTGCTACAAAAGGACTCAGAGTTGCCCTAGTAACAACTCATCTCCCATTATGTGACGTTCCCCAGGCCATAACACCCAAAACCCTTGAGCAAGTAATTACAATTTTGCATCGTGATTTAAAGCAGAAATTTGGTATAGATCAGCCACGTATACTGGTTTCAGGGCTTAACCCCCACGCGGGTGAAAATGGGCATATGGGCAAAGAGGAAATTCAAATTATTGAACCTTGCCTTGAAAAACTACGAGGCCAGGGGTTTAACCTACAAGGCCCTCTACCAGCAGATACATTATTTACCCCTAAATACCTGAATCAATGTGATGCTGTATTGGCTATGTATCACGACCAAGGGTTACCAGTTTTGAAATATAAGGGCTTTGGTGCAGCCGTGAATATTACTCTCGGGCTACCCATTATCAGAACATCTGTGGATCATGGAACTGCATTAGACCTTGCTGGAACAGGTAAAGCTGATATCGGTAGCCTAAAAACAGCCATTCACTATGCAGCAGATATGGTCTATGCCACAAATAGCGGCACCACTAACAAAACAACCGAGAAAACATAATGCCACCTAAGCCAATGGAGCATCAGGCTCGAAAGCGGTTTGGTCAAAATTTTCTGGTTGATCAGAATATTATTGAAAAAATTGTTGCGGCTATTGCACCCCAGCCAGACCAAAATCTGATAGAAATTGGCCCAGGCCAAGGTGCTATTACCGGGCCATTACTGGATAAGTGCTTAAAATTAAATGTTGTTGAGCTAGACCGCGATCTTATCCCTCTACTTCAAAATAAATTTCAGCAATACCCAGGATTAACAATCCACCAAGGTGATGCCCTTAAAACAGATTTTGGGCAATTTTATCAAGAGAGCAACCCCCTCAGAATTATTGGAAACCTACCCTACAACATATCGACACCCTTACTTTTCCATCTGCTTAGTTTTAACAAGCAAATACGCGACATGTACTTTATGTTGCAAAAGGAAGTTGTTGAACGGCTTGGGGCAACACCCGGTGAAAAGCATTACGGACGACTCAGCGTTATGGTGCAGTATCACTGTAAAGTACAGCCCTTGTTTCTGGTACCTCCGACAGCGTTCAGACCCGCCCCCAAAGTAGAGTCGGCTATTGTTCAATTGAGGCCCTATGATGAATCGCCCTATAAAGCGAACAGCCCTTCTCTACTATCAAAATTGGTGAGAACTTGTTTTCAGCAACGAAGAAAAACAATAAAAAATTCTCTAAAATTGTTTCTAAGTACTGAACAGATTGGTCAATTAACTATAGACTTAACCCTACGTCCCGAAAACCTTAGTGTTGAGGACTTTGTTCAACTTAGCAATCAGATGGATGCCCTGTTATGAGCGAAGTGGTTGTCACTGTCACACCTGAATACCTGCGCGCGCAATCAAATCCCGATAAAGGCCAATATTCTTTTGCCTACCATATTCGTATTGAAAACCACGGCGACCAAGCTGCCCAACTCATTAGCCGACACTGGATTATTACCGATGGAAACGCCCACGTTAAAGAGGTGCAAGGTGCCGGTGTAGTGGGAGAGCAACCCATGATCGCACCAGGCCAAAGCCACCAATATAGCAGTGGCGTCACCTTAGATACTAAAGTTGGAACCATGGAAGGCAGTTATCAAATGGTCGATGACTCAGGCGAAGAGTTTGACGTCCCTATTCCGACCTTCCTGCTCTCTGTGCCAGGTGCTATTCATTGAGCAGCACTTATGCTGTCGGTGATCTTCAAGGCTGCCTGGATCCCTTAAAACGCCTTTTAGACAAAGTTTCATTTGACCCTAAGAAAGATACCCTTTGGTCCGTCGGAGATGTCGTTAACCGCGGCCCCGACTCCCTCGAAACGTTGAGATTTTGCTACAACCTGGGCGACCATTTTCGTATGGTTTTAGGAAATCACGATCTGCATTTACTGGCTACAGCTCATGGGTTCCGCAAACCAAGCCGTAGCGATACCCTTGACGACATACTCAATGCTCCGGACAGAGACGAGCTGCTAAATTGGCTACAACAACAACCCTTGCTGTTTGAAGCAGAAGGCTATCTGGTTGTTCATGCTGGCATTCCGCCTCAATGGTCACAAAAAAAAGCCGTCCAGTTAGCAGAAGAGATGAATAGTGTGCTCCGTTGCGACAAAAAATCCATGGAGTTTTTTAAAGTCATGTATGGCAATGAACCCGATATTTGGAAGAAAGGCCTGGCACCTCCCTTACGTTGGCGGCTGATCACTAACTATTTTACACGTATGCGTTTTTGTTCAGAGGAAGGTCACCTTGAACTGACCTGTAAAAATCTGCCAGAAAAACCACCCAAAGGTTATTCTCCATGGTTTGAGCATAAGAATAGGAAGACAAAAAAAACTCATATTATTTTCGGGCACTGGGCTGCATTAGAAGGCAGACACTGTGGAAAAAGACTTTTCCCCTTGGATACAGGTTGTGTATGGGGTGGCCCTATGCGATTGATGAACATCAAAACCAAAGAGTACTTTCACACTTAAACCCACATCAGCTTTATCAATACGCTAACTGACAACCGCTCAACCCCCAAGTCCAGCAATCTGTTATAAAAAATGGTAAATTCACTGATTGTTGTCTACCAACCTCTGTTCCTAAACATAATGTACTAGACAACTTTTAACTGAGCACATAAGCAGCTAAAAAGGGAAGCACCATGATCAGATCCCTCTCCAACTTTTTTACCGGCATTATGCAACGCTGGCTTCCCGATGCCTTCATTATTGCCATAGTATTAACCTTTATTGTACTGATAGGAGGCGTACTCGGACAGGGCCACACTCCAGCTAAAATGGTTGAATTTTGGGGAGACGGTGTTTGGAATTTACTTGTTTTTTCGATGCAGGTGACCATAACACTCGTTACGGGCAGCGTTCTGGCTCAGACAACTGTTGTTAAAAAAGGGCTAAGAAAGCTGGCCTCTTTGGCAAAAACACCTAGTCAGGCCATTATACTAATGACAGCCATTGCCCTGATTTGCTGCTGGATCAGCTGGGGATTTGGATTAATAACCAGTGCTCTTATGGCCCGCGAAATAGCAAAACAGGTCAAGGGAGTACACTACCCTCTGCTCGTGGCCTCAGCTTATTCAGGCATGCTTATCTGGCACTCTGGCCTCTCTGGTTCTATACCCTTAAAAATTGCTGTCTCCGATGGCGACGTACTCGGTACCTTAATGAATGGTGTGACCATACCTCTTTCTGAAACTATTTTTAGCTGGGAAGTCATCACAATTTGCCTTGTATTATTGATCACTCTGCCCATCATCAATCGACTGATGATGCCCGAACCACATGACACTATTGAAATTCACCCTGATCAATCAGGTGAAGTAGAAGAAATTCCTATTCAAACAAATACTCCCGCAAGCTGGATCGAAAACCATCGTCTACCGACTCTTTTGCTTGGTTTATTGGGTGGCTATTATTTGCTGAGCTATTTTATAAATGGAGGAAAAATAGGCCTAAATACCGTTAACTTTATTTTTCTGGTATTGGGTTTATTACTTCATCGTTCCCCGGCTAGCTATCTTTCTGCACTTAATGAAGCAGTGAAAGGGGTATCAGGAATTGTCCTACAGTTTCCTCTCTATGCAGGAATCATGGGCATGATGGTGAAATCCGGGCTAGCCGTATCCATGTCAGAATGGTTTATTAGTATCTCTACTGCAGACACCTTCACCTTATTTACCTTTCTCAGCGCTGGCATCGTTAACTTTTTTGTACCTTCTGGCGGTGGACAATGGGCTGTACAGGCTCCAATTGTTATTCCTGCTGCACAATCGTTGGGCATTCCTCTAAATCAAGCTGCTATGGCTGTAGCCTTCGGCGATGCCTGGACAAATATGGTACAGCCCTTATGGGCGCTGCCTTTACTCGGAATTGCACGGCTGGGAATCAAAGACATTATGGGCTACTGCACCGTTGCGCTGCTCTGGTCTGGCTTGGTCTATACCCTGGGTATGGTTTTTTTATTTTAATCACTGGAATAATATGCCCATGGTAGAAAAAGCTAATCCAAACCTAGCACCTGACCCTTGGGTACAAAAGTATGCTTCTTTAATACCTGCTGGACCGGTTCTCGACTTAGCTTGTGGCAATGGGCGTCATGGAAGGTATTTTCTCGATCTAGGATACCCTGTGACATTTGTTGATAAAGACACTTCAGGTGTAGCTGATTTATCAATCCATAAAAATGTAGAGTTAATGACTTGCGACTTAGAAAGCTCTTATCTTGGAAACCCCGACCGTGAAAACTATGACCTAAAAGAACCTGCCCCAGAAGAGATCACCTCCTGGCCTTTTAAGGCAAATCAGTTTTCTGGCATCGTAGTCACTAACTACTTGCACCGCCCTCTGTTCTCTCACCTTAAAGCAACGGTAAAACCCGGTGGCATTATTATTTATAAAACATTTTCTGTAGGTAATGAAAAATTTGGTCGACCTCGAAACCCGAACTTTCTACTACAAGAAGATGAACTGCGGACTGTATTTAGTAAACAATTTCGAGAATTAGCATTCTTTCAAGGCCTGGAAACAAATCCAGAGAAGATGACCCAAGCCATCTGTGTTCAGCGTAACATCTAATGCCTTAGGCATTATTGAATAAAGAGCAGGACAACTTAAAGGCACTAAAATCATTCATTTGGCACTATAATGGTGTGGTTATTAACATCCGATCCAACAACCAAGAAAACAATACAACTACTAGGAATCAAGGCATTAGCCCATCATGAAAAAATATCTACTGACTGCATATATTTTGGTTCTATCCCAACCACTTTATGCAGGCATTATGGGTCATTTTAGGCTTGAGGATGGGCATACAGACTGGCAACACGTCGCCAATTGGTCCAGTGGTATTTTCATTGTTCTGCTATCTGCAACAGCCATAACACTTTTTTTTAGCCGCAGAGAAGCCCAAAGGTCCAACCATGAATTGAAGCTGATTCGTCGTGAACTGGAGCAACGGGTTCTTGAGCGAACAGCGACCCTTGATGAATCCAATAAACTGCTTCAACAAAGCAATGAATTACTTGAAGGCGAAATTAATCAGCACAAGGAAACGACCGATCGTCTACGCTCATCAGAAGCTTACATCACCGATATTCTTCGCTCTATGCCACTGATGCTCATCAGTCTGGATGAAAAAGGCAATATTACCCAATGGAATCAACGTGCTGAAGATATTACAGGCATCCCCCCAACGCGTGCTCTGGGAAATAACCTTTGGGAAATATACCCTGCCATTACCATTACCCAAGAACAAGTTGCTGAAGCACAAGCAAGCAATCAACGCATCACCATTAAACATAGCCAGCGTGGACAATACCATTTTGATATCACGATCTACCCTCTTCAAGAGCAAAGAAAAACGGGCGCCGTTATATTAATTGATGATGTAACAGAACATATTTTGGCTGCAAACATGCTCATCCAACGGGACAAAATGTCCTCTATGGGTGAACTAGCATCAACAATGGCTCACGATATCAGTGCACCACTGCAAGTAATCCTTCAAGATTTAAAGAAAAGCTTGGATCAATTAGAAAATGCCGGAGCTGACAGTGGTCAAAGTATTCCCCACATTATCCAGCATATAAAAAATTTACTGGCTGATGCAGACCTACAGGGCAAACAAGTCTTAGCGGTTACCAATAATCTTTTAGAGTTTTCCCATAGCCACGGAGGAAAAAAACAACAAACCGATATTCCCAGAGTTATTGATAACACGCTAAAACTCGCTAATGATGTTATATCTGTACCCTCTGGCCTTAGATTTAAGGATATTACGATAGAGCGGGATTATGGTGAAAATCTACCTCAAATACCCGGCTTCATATCCGAGTTACAACAGGTATTTTTAAGCCTATTCCGACACGCCTGCCATGCACTGGGAGAAGCTCAACAACCGGGCGACCTTTCGACAGTAAAACCGGATATAACGCCGACCATAAAACCAACGATAAAAATTCAAGTGATCGAATGCTACGATACCCTGTGGATTAAGGTGCAACATAACGGTCTAGGTGTGAGTAATGAGGAGCAGAAATTTATCTTTGAACCGTTTTTCACCAATACTTCTTCTGATAATGATTACGAAGCAGGGAAACGCCTTTCATTTTCCCATTTCATTATTACGGAACAGCATCGTGGGCAACTTGCTATTACTTCTGATATGAACGTAGGCACAACATTTCACATTCAGCTGCCTCTTGAATAAAACTGTTTTTACCAAGCTAGCTAGGAAAACCTTCAGGGTTCGTACTCTGCCAACGCCAAGCATCTTCCATCATAGCTTGTAAATCCCTACTGGCTTTCCAGCCCAGTTCTCTTTCTGCCCTTGAAGGATCCGCCCAGCACTCTGCAATATCACCTGAACGCCTTAAAGTTATCTCATAGGGGACAGGCCGTTGAGATGCCATTTCAAATGCTTTAATCATCTCTAGTACTGAGTAACCATTACCTGTACCTAAATTCCATACTTGGCAATCTGATACATTGTGACTACTCAAAAAATTCAGTGCCTTTACATGGCCTTCCGCCAAGTCCATCACATGGATATAGTCCCTGACACCAGTTCCATCGGTTGTTGGGTAATCACCACCGAATACGGCGAGTTTATCCAGCTTACCCACAGCCACCTGAGCAATATAAGGCAATAAATTATTGGGTATTCCTTGGGGATCTTCTCCGATTAAACCACTGGCATGTGCGCCCACAGGGTTGAAATAACGAAGAATACCAAGCTGCCAAAAACTATCTCCAGACAAATTATCTGCAGCTATTAAGTCTCGCAGAATATTCTCCACCATCAATTTAGATTGGCCATAGGGGTTAGTCGTACTTAGAGGAAAATCCTCTGTGATAGGTGTTGTATGTGGATCACCATAAACCGTGGCGGAAGAACTAAATATCAAGGTAGATACCTGATGGGCTTTCATTGCTTCACACAGTGTCAATGTACCCGCTACATTATTTTGATAATACATAAGTGGTTCGACACAGGATTCACCTACCGCTTTTTTCCCAGCAAAGTGCATAACTGCATCTATCTGATACTCAGAAAATACAGAATCTAAAGCTAGCCTATCTGTCACATCATCGACGAAAATTGGAAAAGTCTTTCCTGTGATCTGACTAACTCGCTCCAACGAGACAAGAGAACTATTAGAAAGGTTATCAAAAACGACGATTTCGTGGCCTTCTTCCAACAAGGCAATACACGTGTGGCTGCCTATATACCCTGCACCGCCTGTAACTAAAACTCTCATAAGATAACCTTATCCAAAATAGTTATTCACCTAAAAGAATATGCCTATAACGATCGAATGACAGCCAAGCTTCTTCAATAAAACTACATTCTGATGATGACAAAACTAGCATATCCTCCAGGTTAGAAGATGAAATAAAAGATATACGGCTTAAAAGAACTGCTGAAATGGGGTGAGACACAAACAGGGGGGGGGGAATCTCAAGAAATAAAAAACCGGACTATTGTCCGGCTTTTAAGATATATCAAGCTCACTAAGGAAATTGAAATTACTCTCCCTCGGTCTCTTCTATATCAACAGCTTCTAGTTCTGGACGATCAACCAGCTCAACATAAGCCATAGGCGCAGCATCTCCTGAGCGGAAACCACACTTAAGAATACGAATATAGCCACCTGGGCGATTCTCGTAACGTGTCGCAAGCTCACTAAACAG
>Ga0209578_10004336_pt1 | contig 10238 bp, 8 predicted proteins | sample tdAd472_FD_187127 | JGI IMG/M metagenome (GOLD analysis project Ga0209578, IMG submission 187127) | Marine sediment microbial communities from the Atlantic coast under amendment with organic carbon and nitrate - tdAd47.2 (SPAdes)... | ecosystem: Environmental > Aquatic > Marine > Coastal >...
CATAAACCCAGCACCCTGCTCGTGACGGGGAGTAACGTGGCGTATACTAGTGTGGTTCAGGCCGCGGTACAACTCCACCGTATGCACGCCGGGAATACCAAAGATGGTATCAATGCCGAAGCTTTCCAACAATTGAACCAATACTTCTCCACAGGTTTTCATGAATTCCCCCGCTAGTTTTCGATTAATATTACTGATCCAGACCATTGATGTACTTTATTAGCCGTTTACAGCCTTTCATCAGGATATCGCGTGGTTGCACTAGTGATATCCGCACATGGCCTCTGGTGCTCTCACCAAACGCACTACCAGGCAGAACAGACACTTGCACAGCATCCAGTAGTTGCTGCGCAAAAGCTTTGTCATCTGGATTAAAGGCTTTGATGTCAGCCATTACGAACATTCCCGACTCCGGCTTCAGGTACCTCAAATTCGGCACTTCATCCAGCAGGGAGCAAACCAAGTTCCGCCGTTGCTGATATTCATCGCGCATTTCCCGGACATAGTATTCATCGTTATTTAAGGCGAAGGCAGCGGCATCCTGAATAAATTGAGGTGACCCAAATATCGACATGGCGGAAAAACGACCTAGATGAACCGTCAGATCGACAGGAGCTACAGCCCAACCCATCCTCCAGCCACTCATGGCGTGGGACTTTGACAATCCGTCGATCACTACCACGTTATCCAGTCGCTCTGCGGAAGCTCGCAGAGAAATATGCGGCTTCTCGTAAGTGAACATGGAATAGACCTCGTCGCAAACCAGCCAGATTCCTCTGTCATAGCAATAGCTCGCCAAGGCGCGCAAGGTTTCCCTGGGGACTATAGCGCCTGTAGGATTGCCAGGAGTATTGACCAGGATGACTCTCGTGGAATCACTAATGGCATCCCTGAAAGCGTCAAAAGTAGGTACGAAGCCTTGTTCCGGGAAGGTTCTGACGGTTTTGACCCTCAAGTTCTGAGCGTTCATGATCGGCGCGTAACCCACGTACTGAGGATCAGCAACGATAACTTCATCGCCGAAATCAAGCAGGCAGCTCATGACAGAAAACAACGCACAGGTAACCCCCGGATAGATAGAGACTTCTTCAGGGGAACACGGATGAGGTGATGTGCGGGTTTCCCCATCAGCAATCGCCCGCCGCAGGTTAATTTCTCCCAACGAGGGCGAGTAGTGAGTACGCCCAACCCTCATATGACTCACGGCATTATCAATAATCGGGTCTGGAGTGCGGAAATCAGGGTCCCCAATGGAAAGGAGAATAATATCGGCTCCCCGATTTTTCATTTGAAGTGCTTTTTCGTGTACCTGCCAAGCTTCACCTGAATCGGTGTCTAGCCTCTGCGTCAACTTGCTAAATCGGTTCTTCTTTTGCATGCTCTCATTTAACCCGTCTGAAATGCCCCCATTTTTTGAGCGAGCATTGGCCTCTGGGATGTCAGGTTAGTCTAAAAAATCTCTATTATGAAGATTACGTGCTAAACAGTTCTATCAATTAATACTCTGTTAATTACCCTATGAATTAAACATTGAACCACAACCTTTAAAACTGCGCTGGGGAACATGGTTATCATCTATAAAACAGGAGTGGAAAGCAATTTGAGCCTCCAAGTCGGCTATGGCGCGACGCAGAGTCATTTCACCTAAGGATGGCACATAGTGAGTCTGCCCGGTCGACAACTGGCAAATGACACTGCCAATAATTGGCTCGGAGGTCTTGAAATTATGGCTTACAAAGGACAGCATCACCACATCTTCACCATTTTTTCATCTTCAGGACCGCACCATGGATACGCCAAATATTGCCCTCTTCTACAATGAATGCAGTCGGCCACCTCACTGAGGAAGCCCTTACAAGCAATTATTAATACAGCTATAGCGCAGTTGTTACTCATCGTTGCACCCTCGAGAGCACACTCAGAATCAAAGAGTTATCGGTATTTTCTATCTTTGAAAAAGTTTAACAAACCGTAGGCGCAGAAAATTGCTATTCGTCTATACATGTAGAATTAAAATGATTGTAAAAACGTATATACCGTATAAAATTTACATCCCCCACTTTTCCAGAGACTCGTTAGTTTGTGTCATGCCGCTTCAGCCGACTCTTTGGGTTGACGATGATAGGTCATGTAAAAAAAGCAGAAATCCTAGTATGTTTAAGTAAGTGATATTCAATACAGAATATACTTTTCTGATACCTCCAATGCCCCTTATCTGACGAATCAGCAGGAAATTCTGTCTTACACCTATGAACAACATTTCCTGCAGTAAAGGCGCGACGATAACGAAACATTATTCTCTAATATTCTTTAACCTACATTTCTACCTTTATTGGCTTTTACTAAACTTTGGAGCAAATAAAAATGCTCATAAGTGTGTCAAAAGAAAATAAGAACCACGGGCTTGGAGTTATCTTAGTCCCTAAATCGGCTCATGAGCTGATCAACTGTGTTCACGGCGTCGTAGTTGAACATGGTGGGTAAGCTGGGATTGTATTCTATTACAAGGATTACATTATAATGATGGCTAGATAATCATGAGAGTGCTGAAGGAATATTTGTTCATGCGAAAATGATCGTTAATAGTGAAAGAGCCTCAACCTCACGGGGTTAAAATATTACGGATCCGTAAATAGCTCTTCACTTACCTGCACCGCGCCCCAACGTGGTGCAAGCTGGACTACTAAGCACCTCAGTTACTACCTGCATCACATACGATACATAATTGATAATATGGGAGGCTTTATCCCTGCAGACACACATGACTGGAATTCAGGGTCGTATATTAATCCAAGCAAACGCCAGTTACTTGTAGATATCCCTGGTTGCTGATGAAGCCCTGATAGTTTATGTGCCAGGAGTCACTCACTAAAGTAGCGATGATAGGTGAAAGTTATTTCGTACAACCGAGTGAGCAGAGTACTTAGAAAGCTTAGTGCATGGAAAAAAATCAAAGCTTATCCAGGCTGTTTTTTCTATCTTAGGAATCAGATAGCAAACAAAGCGTAAGTGAGTTAAAACTGTAATGTGTTTTTGAACAAATTTTACTCGAACAACTGGAGGCCCTGACTATGGGGAATGAATACAATCAGCCAATTGGTGGTAATAAGTTAGCTCGTTTTGCTGGTATCGCTTCGATGTTTCGCTTGCCCACGCAAGAATCGGCCGAAGGATTAGATGTTGGCATTATTGGTGTACCGCTTGATATCGGTACCAGCAACCGTAGTGGTTCGCGTTATGGGCCGAGACAAATTCGCACTGAATCAGTGCTGGTCCGCCCCTATGGTATGGCTACCTCCGCAGCACCATTTGATTCCTTCCAAATAGCCGATCTAGGTGACGTCGCGGTAAACCCTTACAGCCTGTCAAAATCGATCGAAATCATAGAGCAGTACTATGTCGAACTCCTAAGCTATGGGGCCAAGCCTATATCCATTGGTGGCGATCATACGATCACTCTTCCAATTCTACGGGCGATGGCAAAAAAGCATGGGGCCGTCGCATTGATTCATGTTGATGCTCACACCGACGTCAACGATACTATGTTCGGTGAAAAAATCGCACACGGGACCATTTTCCGTAGAGCTATAGAGGAAGGACTGGTGGATCCTCGAAAAATGGTTCAGATAGGTGTTCGCGCAACAGGGTATTCCGCCGAAGATTTTGATTGGTCACGGCAGCAGGGTGTCAAGGTAGTTCCAGGAGAAGAATGCTGGAACAAGTCGCTGAGGCCTTTGATGGCTGAAATCAGGGAGCTCATTGGCTCTGAGGTGCCTACCTATCTTAGTTTTGATATTGATGGGCTTGACCCATCAGTCGCCCCTGGGACAGGCACTCCTGAGCCGGGTGGCCTCACTTCAGCGCAAGGCCTGGAAATTATCCGTGGTTGTTACGGGTTAAACTTGACTGGAGGCGATTTGGTTGAGGTGTCACCACCCTACGACATTACGGGCAATACATCCTTACTCGCCGCTAATCTTATCTTTGAGATGCTGTGCAGCCTCCCAGGCTGTCTACGCAGAAGTTAGCGAATAATTAAAACCATATTCTATAGTTACTCAACATGATGCTAGCTTAGCCTCCTAGTCTGTGGGTAAAGAAATTTCCACTTAGGCATTAAAAACACTACTTACATAAAAAAACCAGAATCACTGGATTTATTGATTGACGAACAAGTGGCTGACAAGAGTGATGCTTGGTAAAATTAAAACATTATTGGCATATTACGTAACGATGCATATACCCAGCGAGGTTGACATGAAAAGAACGTATAGTAATTCGCATTGTTATAGTTAACATAGCCACCTTAATCTATAAGGAGTGAAAACCGTGTATCAAGACTTGGGTAATGGCATTACCTGTATAGACACTGGCTTTGTGCGCGACAATCTAGCTGCGTGCTATTTGATGGTTGAAGATGGGGAAGTTGCTATCATCGAATCCGGCACCAACAGCACAGTACCTCGCATTCGGCAACTGGTGGCTGAAAAAGCACTATTGTCCGAGCAGGTTAAATATATCATCCCCACCCATGTACATCTTGACCATGCAGGCGGCGTAGGCCGTTTGATGGAAGTATTTCCTAAGGCGACACTGGTAGTTCATCCGCGTGGCGCGCGTCATATGATCGATCCCGCTAAGTTGATCGCTGGAGCGAAAGTAGTTTACGGAGAAAAGCGATTCAACACGCTTTACGGTGACATTATTGGCGTTCCGGAAGAACGTGTTTTAGTGGCGGAAGATGGTGATAGTGTATTCTTGGCTGGTCGTAAGCTGGAAATACGGCATACCCCCGGTCACGCGGAACACCACTTTTGCGTCTGGGATGAAAATAGCCGAGGCTGGTTTAGCGGCGACAACTTTGGAATTTCCTACCAGGAGATGGAAGGTCCTGAGGATCGTTATGTGATAGCTACCAGCACCCCGGTCCAGTTTGATCCGAACAAATATCTGCGCTCGCTCGACACGTTAATGAGCTACCAACCTGCGCGCATTTATTTGACTCACTTTGGGATGCTGGAAGGTGCTGAGATTGTAAAGCTGGCGAACACTCTGCGCAAAGGGGTCGAAGAATATCACTCCATTGGTCTGCGTTTAAAAGACGCCGAAAATCGTGAAAAAGCTATTAGAGAGGCAATAACTGAGTACGAAGTTTTCGGCCTTCGACAGGCATTGCCATTCATGACAAAGGAGCAGGCGTTGGAGCTACTGTCGGACGACATATTATTGAATGCCCAAGGTATTAATGTCTGGCTGGAGCGTATGAACCGAAACTCGAGCTGATTCAAAGGTTACCTCTACTCGCTCTGGATCGCACGACAATCAATATCACAGCGCAGATAGCTCCAGCTCCCTTCCCTCTGAAATTTGATCCGAAAATTCATGAGTTTTGCTTTTAGCATCTGGCACCTAGATGCAAAGAGTGGTGGTGTAGGCAAACTCGGCACGGGGCTGTTCTCTTCTCATTTGAATCCACGAGTTATAAAACTGATAGAAAACACAACTTATCAGTTTGTCCCGATTTTTGGATCCATTTCCAAATCTTAGTGAGAGTAAAAAACTAAAATCATATAATTGCCTCAAGAGGTCGTTGGGTAATCCCCCCAAAATAACTGATGTTAAAGATAGAATTTTCTCGTAACCTAAACGCAGGAGATTCTGCATAAAAAAATAAAGATATAGCGGCAGCCAAATTATGGCGATCCTAAAATACGCTTAAGGTGGCGTACCGGGACCTAAGCTGTGTCGTGAACACAGCATGAGTAGTGATACCTTTTACAAGTGGAGAGCTAAGTACGGCGGTATGGTAGCTTCAATGATATCCCGACTCAAACAACTGGAAGATTAAAATCGGCGTTTAAAGAAATTGTATGCCGAAGAAACGCATTAAACAGGAAATACCTGAACCTTTAGCAATGCCACTGACCATTAATGAAACCTGGCAGATGGATTTTCATACATGATCAGCTGGAGGATGGCCGAAGCTATCGTTTGAAAATCCATCTCGACGATTGTAATAGTGAAGGACTGGTGATTGAAGTGGATCTATCATTGCCAGCAGAGCGAGTGATACGCGCCACTCAATCAGCTGATTGAGTGGCGCGGCAAGCTAAACCGAATTCGCTGTTATGGTCCAGAATATACTAGTAGTAGACTGGCGGAATGGTCGGCGACTAACGAAGTAGAACTATTGTTTATAGAGCCTGGCCATCCACAGCAAGACGCCTAGGTTGAGCGTTACAATCACACCGTGCGCTATGATTGGTTAAGTCATTACCCTTTTGAATCGATTGACTAAGTGCAGCAATATGCCACAAAGTTGCTATGGACTTATAATAATTAAAGACCGAATATGGCGTTAGGTGGCCGTGTTACCCAGACAACGACTCGCGCAAATAGCGCATTAACTTCTACTTATAACAGAGGTTAATTATGGGAGGATTACCGTTGAACTACTGATTTATAACAACTATATTCTCGAACTCTTGAGAGCACTGGCTAAACCAGCCATAACAAGTCGTCTAGCGGATAACTTTTAAATAGTTTTGGCGTGGAGAAGACCACGTAGCTTTTGATCCGCGCGACTCCATTCTCGTCAGCTAATATCTGCTCAGAAATTGCTTCATATTGTGCGACATCAACGCAAATAAAATGTACGATATAGTCAATATCTCCCCCAACTTTAAAGCACTCGACGGCAGCAGGGATCTGTTTAATTAGTGACTCGAAACGCCCCGCGGATTTTACAGCCCGGTTGTCTACCAAGGTGATGTTTGCAATGACAGTAATGCTTACACACATTTTACTCAAATCTAAGTTGGCCGTGTAACGCCTAATAAAACCTTGCTCTTCAAGTTTTTTTGTACGCTTTAAACATGCGCTAGCTGAAAGATTTATCTTTTCCGCTAAATCTAGATTACTAATTCTCGCATTTTCTTGAAGCTCCTCTATTATTCTTTTATTTAATCGATCCAATTTAAAATCTATTTTTTTCATGAGAAATATCTATTAGTTCTAGTTAATTTTGGATACAAAATTTGTAAAAAAATACCCCTATAGAAGCCGCGCTTGGACAAAAATAATAAACTAATTACTGTAAACAATTTGATTCTTAGCGCAAATCTCCATTCTCTGCATAGCAACATATTAAAGCTTTGTGCGATTATTAAGTGATCTTTACCTCTCCCCAAAAAGGATTCACAAATAGTCGTAGGGATTGCATTGAAAAACCCGGAGGTCTACCAACATCTGCCCTGATATCCTTCTGAATCTCTTCTGCCAGCGATTATTTTACTTTGTTGATAATGAGCTTCCCCCAAAATAACGGACTGTTTTATTGAGAGGCAGCTCGCCTCTCATATTCCACTGGGCTTATATAGCCCAGATAAGAATGCCTTCGTTGCCGATTGTAGAACACCTCGATATATTCAAACAGACTTTGTTTTGCTTCCGGTTTTGTTCTGTAGTCTTCATAATCCACCCATTCGGTTTTTAAACTACCAAAGAAGCTCTCTGCCACAGCGTTATCCAAACACTCTCCTTTACGACTCATACTGCCGATCAAGCCATGATCCACCAGTAATTGCCGATAGTCAGCCGAAGCATAGGTGCTACCCTGGTCTGAGTGCACTATCACATCACGGGCTTTGCCTCTGCGCCAAATCGCCATGGTTAGGGCGTCTATGACCAGTTGACGATTGTTCTTGTCACCCATGGCCCAGCCAACCACTTGACGTGAGAACAGATCCAATACTACCGCCAAATATAACCAGCCCTGCCGAGTTGCAATAAACGTGGTATCCGATACCCAAGCCTGATTTTGCTGATGTGTGCAAAAATGCCGCTCTAAGTGATCAGGGGCTGGTGCCAATGTATTCGTGGTGATCACAAACTTCCTTGCCATCTTGGACTGTACACCTGCACCTTTCATCAATCGTGCGACACGATGAACACCCACCGACTCACCCGAGGCCAGTAAGTCTTGATGGATGCGAGGAGAACCGTAAATACCACGACTGGCTTTGTGGAAACACTGTATCTTTGTCAGTAACCGACGACTGTTTTTAGCGCTCTCACTTTCGGGACGAAACAGCCAGTCATAATATCCGCTGGTTGATACACCGAGCACTTGGCATAACCGAACAATAGAATGGTTTTTACATTGTTGCTGGATAAAAGCGTACTTCACTTGAGTTCCCTAGCAAAGTACGCTGCGGCCTTTTTTAGAATCTCAACCTCCTCTTTCAGTCGGTCATTCTCTTGCTTTAATGTCGTTAATTCGCTTTGCTGATCTTTAGTGGGACGGCCACGTTTATTGGGGAAGGCTTCGCCACCTTTGATGCTTAACTGCTCTTTCCATTTATAGAGTTGGTTGCGCCGAACACCGAGTTCCATAGCAAGCTCAGCAGGTGAGCCTGCCTGACTCTTCCATTAGACGAACCGCCTCAATCTTAAATTCACGGGTATAGGTTTTATAAGCTTTTCTTTTGCTCGTCATTGAGATACTCCTTTGGCGACATTGTCGCCTATTAAAAGTATCCGTTAAACTAGGGGAGGTTCATAATGACCCCCGTGTCTCCTGTTAACTTTACAGAATAATCAGTTACACTATTATTTTGATTTCCTCCAACAATAAAGTGCACACAAAATTGTACCTACCTGATTTTTCAACTCTTACCTGCTGCACTATTTAAAAATCATCATTAGGCGATGCTCTTTGCCAGTTGATATCTGTACCAGCAAATCGGTAATACCCCTCCCCAACAAAAAAACTGGATGCAAGAGCACATCTCTAATTGCCTGGATATGATTGCTTTTCAAATTCACATCTGGCTGGCTAAGCTTGCTCTCACAGCTTATTGCCTAAGATCTGAAAACCTGGGTTTCTTTTCAACTATCGGTTTTTCCCACCCCGGAAAATTTTCAATAAAATCACCATTCTCATCGCTATACATCAATATGGCCTTACCTGTCCCGCCCTGCCAAGGATCATATTTCTTATCAACATATCTATCGAAAAAAGTGGTCATTTCAGCGTTTAGACTCTTAATAATTTCAGCATATTCCGGGTTATAGATTAAATTGTTGTTTTCATTAGGGTCCAGCTTAAGACCATACAGTTCAGCTTCTTCACCAAACATTCTTTTAATATATTTCCAATCTGGCTTCACGATTACTCTTGTACTGATGTACTCAAAATATGCGGTATTATCCCAGTCTTGACGTTTACCACGTATAGTATCTGCGAAACTTTTACCCGGTGAGTTTTCTATTTTTTTGTCTTTCATTTCAATCAAATCGAGTATAGTGGGGAAAATATCAAATTCATTGATAATCATACTTGTAGATTCCCCCCAATTAGTATGTGCAGGGCTATATACGATTAATGGTACTTGCATATGCTCTTTATACACTGGGGTAGGCGACGCCCAAGAGCTGTTCCCCCACAATCCATGCTGGCCATAGGCCGAACCCTGATCCGAGGTGAAAATAATTATAGTATTATCTTCAAAACCCCGCTCTTTCAGCGCCTCCATAACACTCCCAACACCATCATCCACCATCGATATCTCAGAAGCTAGGTTGACCATAGCCATTTTATTATTCAGTGCATCAATCGCACCCCATGCAAATGATAACTCTGGTTTTGCACCATGTTTACCAATGGATTCCGCATCATCAACACCCCAATCTTTCATTTCAGCTTGCTCTTTCTCTACGGCTTCAACAGTGGAAGTATTGATCGCCAACCTCCGCAAATACGAATGAACTGGCTCTTGGGGAAACGAAGGTAAATGCGCCGTATAGTACTCAACGTAGCGATTGACTGGCTCCCTTGTCACTACAGGTGGTAGGTTATAGGGGCCGTTGTAAGCCAAATACAAAAAAAAGGGCTTGTCATTCTTTTGTTGATCGATGAAATCTACTGCTCGACGAGTCCAGAAATCTGTAAGATGCTCACCTTTCAGCCTGTAGGTTTTATCGTTATCAATAACTTGTACATCGTAAAATGAGGTAGTGTGCCCAGAGGGAAATGTCACCCAGTAGTTAAACCCTATCTGTGGTTTTTCAGGGACACCCAGGTGGTATTTACCAACCAATGCGGTATTGTACCCAGCCTCTGACAATGTTTGAGGCAAACTACGGAACTCCTCGATGGCAGCCCAACCATCCATACCAACCACAGAAGGCAAACCATTATGCACTCCATGCTGAGAAGGAATTAGCCCCGTTAACAA
>Ga0209578_10004342_pt1 | contig 10229 bp, 8 predicted proteins | sample tdAd472_FD_187127 | JGI IMG/M metagenome (GOLD analysis project Ga0209578, IMG submission 187127) | Marine sediment microbial communities from the Atlantic coast under amendment with organic carbon and nitrate - tdAd47.2 (SPAdes)... | ecosystem: Environmental > Aquatic > Marine > Coastal >...
GTGGCATCGATCAGCATGGCCCGGTCGCCATCGGGCAGGCGGGCGGACGATGCGTATTCCAGCGCCCAGGAACCGTATCCCACCACCCGGTCCCGGTTCTCGCCCCCGCCCGTGTCGCCGGAATTGCGCACGTCGAGCGTGGTGACTCGCAGATCGAGGGCCTGGGCACGGGCCAGCAGCCCCTTTACCGGATACCGCCCGCAGGCCTGCTCGTCTTCGATCTTGTCCGGGCTCAGGGTCTCGATGAGCCTGCGGAATCCCTGATCGATCCGGTTGGCCGCGTCATAGTCGTGATAGTGGCTGAGGTCCGAGCTGATCAGGACCAGCGTTTCCGGGCCGCCCCAGAGCGCGGCGAGCAGCGCGTCGGTCTCGGCCGGCGAGGGACCGCCGACGATCACGGGTACCAACGAGAAATCACCCAGTATCCGCTGCAGGAAGGGCAGGTGGATCTCCAGGCTGTGCTCTTCGGCGTGGGGCACATCCGACTGTTCGACCCCCGGCAGCTTCAGGGCGGCGGCGATACCGGCGTCGTCGACGGGCACGTCGCCGAGTGGCGTGCGGAACGCCCTGGCGGCCGGCACGCAGAATTTCTGCACCGCGACGCGGTGGGGCGGGCCGAGCAGAACGACACGGGTGATCTTGTCTTTCCCGGCGGCGCGCGCGGCGATGGTTTTGTAGGCACTGGCCGCGACCGGCCCGGAGTAGATGTAGCCCGCATGGGGCGCGATCAGCGCCTTGGGCGACAGGTGATTGTCCCGCGCGCCGGCCATGCATGCGTCGATCATGCCGGTGAGCACGTCGGGCTCTGCCGGATAGAATGTGCCTGCGATGGCGGCGGGCCGGACCTGGTCGTTGGAGGTTTGTGCCATATCGATGACTTGTCCCGGACTCGGATTTTCCTATATCCGCGTGCTACAGGACAGACTAGCGCGCCCCGTCGGGGGCGCCAAACCTATGAGAGGACGCCGATATGCTGACGGTCTACGGCCTGAAGAGCTGCGACACGACCAAGAAGGCGTTGAAATGGCTGGAGCGCCGCGAGACGCCGCACCGCTTCCTCGATGTACGCGCCGACGGCGTCGACAACGACAAACTCACCGAATGGGCGATGGAAGTGGGCTGGGAAGTGTTGCTCAATCGCGGGAGCACAACCTGGCGGAATCTCGACGAGGTGATCCGCGAGAATGTGACCGAGGATATCGGCCTGCAGCTGATGGCCGAGAACCCGACCCTGATCAAGCGCCCCGTCATCGAGACCGATGCCGGCGTTCTGGTGGGCTGGAAGCCCGAGCAGCAGCGCACGCTCGAGGATTTGCTTTAGGGATGCGTTGCGGGCGGGTTTGGAACCCGCCACTACACTCGTTCGGCGTTATCCGTAGGGGCGGGTCTATGACCCGCCCGCTTTCGCACCATGTCTGCGCATGACTTGGTTTGGCCTGACGCTACCTTTATCGAACCTCCATTCGTCATGCCCGGGCTTGACCCGGGCATCGCACTGCCGTCCGAGGCGAGATACGCGGATCAAGTCCGCGTATGACGAAAATTTTTTGACGCGGCTCGCAGATTACCCCTCCCGGAATGTCACGCCGCGCTGGCCGTAAGCATCGATGACATCCTGTCCGAACCGTTCGCGGATCGCCGCGGTTGATTCCGGCGGCATGGAGATATCGTCATAGTCCTCGCGTGACGTACCGGTGATGACCACGAGCAGCCGCGCGTCTTCGTCCGAAATATTCTCGAACTGCCGGTCCACCCCCGGCGGAACGGCGATCATGTCGAACGGGTCGAGGTCGATATGCTCCCGGCCCTCACTGCCCCAGCGGATGCGAAAGCGGCCGGTGAGGCACATGAAGGTCTCGACTGTGTAGTGATGGGCATGCAGCAGGGGGCTGTCGCCCGGCGGGCATTCGGCGATCAGGACACTGATATTGTCGGGCCCGAGCACGGCGGCATGGTGAGACATCGGCCCGCCCTGATTTTCGGGAGCCATCAGCAGGTAGAGATTTTTGGCTGCGACCATCTCGCGCGCCTCGCGCGGTACGCCGATGGACTCGCCCGACGAGGCAGACAGGGGCTGCATGTCGGCGAGCCGGGCGATGCGCTTCGCCATCGCCGCGTCGGACACCTCGATGGGAGCGGACACCTGGGGGCCATCGACATGCCCGTCGGCATGGCGCCAGGCGGTGCCGATCTTGGTGTAGGCGTCGAGGACGGGCTGGCCGAATTTCTCGCGCATGAACTCGGTCTCGCCGGGGGGCATGGAGATATCCGAGAAATCCTCGTCACCCTCGCCGCTGATGATCACCAGCAGCAGTGCCTCTTCGTCCGTGACGTTTTCGAACTGCCGGTCGACGCCCGGCGGCACGGCGATCATGTCATGGGGGTCGAGGTCGATCTGCTGTTCGCCTGTGCTGCCCCAGCGGATGCGGAACCGGCCGGTCAGGCACATGAAGGTCTCGACGGTGAAGTGATGGGCATGGAGCAGGGGTTTGTCGCCCGGCGGGCAGCGCGCGATGATGATGCTCGTGCCGCTGTCGCCGGTCACGGCAGGCCTCTGGGCCATCGGGCCGCCCTGGGTCTCCGGCGCCATCATCAGGTAGAGCGTCTCGGCCGCCATGATCTCGTAGGCCTCGCGCGGAATGCCGGTCTCCTCGGCATAGTGGGCCGACTGGGATTCCTGCTCGCGGAAGCGCGCGATGTGTGGCGCCATCTCCGCTGCGCTGATTTCGATGGTTTGCATGACGTTCCCTCCAATGTGGAGTTTAAGTGGAACGGTCTCACCCTGTCACGATGACCGTTGGCCGGGATTCTTCGGAACTGCGTTGATTGCGTCCAACGCCAATCCCATTCGTCATACCCGGGCCTGACCCGGGTATCTCTTTCCCAGCGCAGACGAGATGCGCGGATCAAGTCCGCGCATGACGATCTTGGAGGGCCCTACAGTGGCCAGAAGATCAGGATCAGCGGTACCGAGGCCGCGACGATGATGATCTCGAGCGGCAGGCCCATGCGCCAGTAGTCGCCGAACCGGTAGCCGCCGGGGCCCATCACCAGCACGTTGTTCTGGTGCCCGATGGGGGTCAGGAAGGCGCAGGACGCGCCGATAGCCACCGCCATCAGGAACGGATCTGCGCTGACACCGAGTTGCTGTGCGATGGCGACCGAGATCGGCGCCATGACGATGGCCGTGGCGGCGTTGTTCATCAGGTCCGACAGGGTCATCGTCACCACCAGCACGATGGTCAGGACCGCCCAGTTGGGAATGGTGCCGGACAGGCCGACGATGCTCTCGGCGATCAGCTGCGTGCCGCCGGTAAACTGGAGTGCATTGCCAAGCGGGATCATCGCGCCCAGGAGCACGATCACCGGCCACTCGATGGTTTGGTAGGCCTCGTTGGCGCTGATCCGGTTGAGCAGGATCAGCGCGACCACGGCGGCGGCAAACGAGACATGCACCGGCGTCCAGCCCATCACCGTCGACAGGACGGAGGCGGTGAAGATCAGAATCGGGATCAGCACCGCACGTGGCCGGCCCACGGTCAGGCGTCGTTCGGCCAGGGGCAGACAGCCCATTTCGGCAACCGCGTCGGCGAGTTCTTCCTCGTCGCCCTGGAGAAGCAACACGTCACCGGCGCGAAATTGCGTACGCGCCAGGCGTTCTCGGATGGGTTGGCCTTCCCGTGCAATGGCCAGCAATGCCACCCCGAAACGGCGGCGCATACCCAGAGTCTGCGGGCTACGACCCTCGATCCGCGCCCCGGACTGCACAACGACTTCCATTGTCCCGACCTGGTCGGAGCGGATGTTTTCGGCCTCGAGGCGTTCGGCGCCGGTGAGCGTTAGGCCGGCCTTTTTGACCAACTCGTCGACGCTTGCCGGGTCGACGCGCAGCAGCAACAGGTCATTCGCGCGCAGTCGCTCGCCCCAGATGTGGGTCAGGCGGCGGGTGTCGTCACGCAGGAGGCCGACGACGATTGACTGGTCTTCGTCGAGGGATTCGAGTTCGCGTACGGTCTTGCTCACGAATTCCGAATCTTCGTTGACGCTGACCTCGACCACATAGGAATCGAGGTCGAACATCTCCTCTGCCGAGCGCCGTCCGGTCCGCTCCGACGGGATCAGGCGCCAGCCGATCAACAGCACGAAGATCATTCCGATCAGCGCGATCGGCAGTCCGACGAAGGCGAAATCGAACATGGCGAAGGGCTCGCCCGCGATATCCGTGCGGAAGGTCGCGATGATGATGTTCGGCGGCGTGCCGATGAGGGTGACCAGCCCGCCGAGAATGGTGGCGAACGACAGGGGCATCAGCACGGCCGACGGCTTCTCCGACAGGCGCAGTGCGAGCGGCATGAGCAGGGCCAGCGCACCGACATTGTTCATGAAGGCCGATAGCACTGCGCCGATGCCTGACAGCGCCGTCATCTGGCTGCCCTGGCCCTTTGCCATTCGGAGAACGGCTCCTGCAATCAGGTCTATGACTCCGGAGACCTGGAGCGAGCGGCTGATGATCAGCACGGCGGCGACCGTGATCACCGCCGGGTGGCCGAAGCCGCGAAACGCCAAATCCGTCGGCACCACGCCGCCGATCACCGCCAGGATGAGCGCGGTGAAGGCGACCACGTCATAGCGCCAGCGGCCCCACATGAAGAAGACGAGAGACAGGCCGAGGATGGCGAAGATGATGATCTGGTCAGTGGTCATGTCGGATGATCATACAGATGCGGAAATGAAAACGCGGCACCAGATGGGATGCCGCGTTTATAACGTTCGTTCCGGAGTACTTCGCCGGGGTCTACTCGAAGGCCTCTTCCCAGCTGCCTTCGGTGGCGGCCTTGGAATACTCCGTCGCCCGGTTCTCGAAGAAGTTCGCATGCTCGACGCCGTTGAGCATCTCTTCCATCCAGGGCAGCGGGTTCTTTTCGATCCGGTAGACCGGCTGCAGGCCCAGCTGGGACAGGCGGCGGTCGGCGATGTAGCGGATATACTGCTTCACCTCGCGGCCCTCGAGCCCCTCGATGCCGCCCATCTCGAACGCCAGGTCGATGAAGGCGTCCTCATGGTTGAGGACCGTCTCGCAGGCCACGTAGAGCTCGCGCTGGAACTCCTCGTCCCAGATTTCCGGGTTCTCATTGATGAAGGTGCGGAACAGCTTGATGATCGAGGCGGTGTGCAGGCTCTCGTCGCGAACCGACCAGGTGACGATCTGGCCCATGCCCTTCATCTTGTTGAAGCGCGGGAAGTTCATCAGGATCGCGAAGGACGCGAACAGCTGCAGGCCCTCGGTGAACGCGCCGAACATCGCCAGCGTCTTGGCGATGTCCCGGTTCGTGCCGATCCCGAACTCCTGCATATAGTCGTATTTGTCCTTCATCTGCTGATACTTCAGGAATGCCGAATACTCAGTTTCCGGCATGCCGATCGTGTCGAGCAGATGGGAGTAGGCGGAGATGTGCACCGTCTCGATGTTCGAGAAGGCGGCGAGCATCATCTGCACCTCGGTGGGTTTGAACACCTGCGAATAATGCTTCATGTAGCAATTGTTCACTTCCACATCCGCCTGGGTGAAGAAGCGGAAAATGTGCGTGAGCAGGTTGCGTTCGCCGTTCGAGAGCGTGCGGTGCCAGTCCTTCACATCGTCGGCCAGCGGCACCTCTTCGGGCAGCCAGTGGACACGCTGCTGCATCAGCCAGGCGTCATACGCCCACGGATAGCTGAACGGCTTGTACTGAACGCGCTCTTCGAGAAGCGACATTGTGCTCTTTCCTCTTCCTAGGGGCGCGGCGCCCCGGAACCGCCAATTTTCAGGAGCAGCCCGGGGCGTTGCACGCCTGTATCTCGCAATGGTGGCTCGTGACTGCCTACTGGCAGGCGAGACACTCTTCGTAATCGTTGCGGCTGGCCGCGGCGCGGTCTGCCTCGTCGTCGGCCGTCACCGGCACCAGTGCGGCCACGCTCTCGGAGCGCTGCAGGGATTTGGAGCGGCAATAGTAGAGGCTCTTCACGCCCTTCTTCCAGGCCTGGAAATGAATCTGATGCAGGTCGCGCTTGTGCACGTCGGCGGCGAGGAAGACGTTGAGCGACTGGGACTGGCAGACCTCCGGCGACCGGTCGGCGGCCAAATCGATGACCCAGCGCTGGTCGATCTCGAACGCTGTCTTGAACACGTCCTTCTCGTCCTGGCTGAGGAAGTCCAGATGCTGGACCGAGCCCTCATTGGCCGTGATCGACGACCAGGTCTCGTCCGTGTTCTGGCCCTTTTCGTCGAGCAGGTTCTGCAGCGCCTTGGAGCGCACATTGAACGAGCCCGACAGGGTCTTGTGGGTGAAGCTGTTGGCCGCGATCGGCTCGATGCCCGGTGAGGCGCCGCCGCAGATGATCGATATCGAGGCGGTCGGGGCGATCGCCATCTTGTTCGAGAAGCGCTCGTCGATGCCGTAATCGGCGGCATCGAGGCACGCCCCGCGCTCTTCGGCCAGCATCTTCGAGGCGGCATCGGCCTGGCCGCGGATATGCTTGAACATGTTCTTGTTCCAGGCCTTCGCGATGGCGGATTCGAACGGCACCATCTGTTCCTGCAGGAACGAGTGGAAGCCCATGACGCCGAGGCCGACCGAACGCTCGCGCGCGGCGGAATATTTGGCCTTGGCGAAATTGTCCGGTGCGTTGTCGATGAAGTCCTGCAACACGTTGTCGAGGAAACGCATCACGTCTTCGATGAAGGTCGGATGATCCTTCCACTCGATGAAGCTCTCGACGTTCAGCGACGACAGGCAGCAAACGGCAGTTCGGTCGTTGCCGAGATGGTCGATCCCGGTGGGCAGTGTGATCTCGGAACACAGGTTCGAGGTCTTGACCGTCAGGCCGGCGAGCTTCTGATGCTCGGGCACCTGGCGGTTCACGGTGTCGGAATAGATGATGTAGGGCTCGCCGGTCTCGATCCGCGCCGTCAGCAGGCGGATCCAGAGGCTGCGTGCCTTGACCGTGGCGATCGGTGCGCGGTCCTTCGGACTGACCAGCGCCCAGTCTTCATCGGCTTCGACGGCACGCATGAAGGCATCGCTCACCAGCACGCCATGGTGCAGGTTCTGCGCCTTGCGGTTCGGATCGCCGCCCGTCGGCCGGCGGATCTCGATGAACTCTTCGATCTCGGGATGGTCGATCGGCAGATAGACCGCCGCCGAGCCGCGCCGCAGGGAGCCCTGGCTGATCGCGAGGGTCAGCGAATCCATCACCCGGATGAACGGGACGACGCCCGACGTCTTGCCGTTATGGCCGACCTGCTCGCCGATGGAGCGCAGGTTGCCCCAATAGCTGCCGATACCGCCGCCGCGCGCGGCGAGCCAGACATTCTCGTTCCACAGATCGACGATGCCCTCGAGCGAATCCGAGGCCTCGTTGAGGAAACAGGAGATCGGCAGGCCACGCTGGGTGCCGCCATTGGACAGGACCGGAGTCGCCGGCATGAACCAGAGGTTGGAAATGTAATCGTAGATGCGCTGGGCATGCGCCGAATCGTCGGCGTAATGGCATGCGACGCGGGCGAACAGCTTCTGGGGCGAGCCCTTCTCATCGTTCAGAAGGTAGCGGTCTTCCAGCGTTTCCTTGCCGAAGGCCGTCAGGTTCGCGTCGCGTGACGGGTCGATCGTGATACGGACGCGATCGGTCTGGTAGACGTTCGCGGTCTCGGCATCCTTACCGACCAGATCGTTATCCACATCCGGCCGTGGTTCGGATTCGGCAGTTTGTTCCGTGGAATCGGCCTCGGACGGGTCCATATCGATCGAATCAAACAGGTCCATTTCCTTGTTTTCTTCCACTTTGCGCGCCTTTTCCACAGCGCTGTTCTCCGTCAGAATCCCAGTAGATCCGTCCATTTATAAAGGCCCCCTCCACGCGACAATCCAGGTGCTCCACAGCTTGTGGGCAGTTTTCCGGTGGAAAACATGCACAACCCACAACATCTAGAGCCGTAACCTTGATTAAATACCAAATGTTGGCGGTCTGTCACCGTGAACAAGACAGGAACATTGTAATCTTTGGGGCCGGAGAGTCAATGTGAGGGCACGGAAATCCCTGATATTTGCCAGATTGTTATGTGTGATCGTCGTATTGAAATAGCTCGTTTGTGCTCGGTTTGTGCCCCGAAACCCAAAATCTTGTGGTCCAAGCAAAAGCGACTCGGGAATTTAGCGGCGAACGAAACGAGATCACGGCCGGAACTGGGTTAAAATCGCATCATGTGCGGACGATTCGGCCTGTTTCATACCTGGGAAGACATCCACGCGGCCTATGGGCTGGTGTCGACCAGCTTCGTGTTGCCGCCGCGCTACAACATCGCACCGTCCCAGGAGATCGTCGCGATTATCCGTGCCGCCAGCCGGGAGGGCGTTGGCGCGGGCGGCGGCGATGCTCCGGCACGTATCCCCGCGCTCCTGCGTTGGGGGCTGGTGCCGGCATGGGCCAAGGATCCGGCGATGGGCGCGCGGATGACCAACGCCAGGGCCGAGACCGTCGCGGAGAAGCCATCCTTCCGCGCGGCCTTCCGGCGGCGACGCTGCCTGATCCCGGCGAGCGGCTTTTACGAATGGCAGGCGACGGGCACGGGCCCCAAGCAGCCGGTCTGGATCTCCCGGCCCGACGGCGGGCTGATCAGTTTCGCGGGATTGTGGGAGGCCTGGCTGGGGCCCGACGGGTCCGAGCTCGAGACGGCGACCATCGTTACAACCGAGGCCAACGAGACCCTGCAGCCGTTTCATCACCGTATGCCGGTGATTCTGAATCCCGACGGCTTCGACACATGGCTGGGCAACGGCAGCGAGGACCGGTTCGACCGGGAGGCGGCGGGCGAGCTGCTGCGACCCGCGCCGGAAGATACGGTCCGGGTCGTGCCGGTGGGCCGCGCCGTCAACGACATCCGCAACGACGGCCTGGAACTACTAACGCCCCACAACCTGGCCGACGAGCCGCCCGACCAGGGGGAGCTGTTCTAGGTCGCGGTTTTCACCCTCGGTTGCGGTTCGACTTCACTCCTTCGCGGAGTTCCGAAAAGAATGCGCCGGCAAGGATGTCGATCTCCATGCGGTACATGCGCGGATTGAAACTGGGCATGTCGCCGTCCATCGCGACCTCAAAACCTCCCTGCCTCAAAGTTTCTTGCTCGTCTTCGCGCAACTTCGGGTTTGCATGAGAGACCTTGTTTCTTAGGATTCTTAATCCGTCGAAGTGCAATCTCCACTTCGTTCGCATTTCCGCGTCGTGACCAAACACAAAACCAAGCACTGCGTTGGCTTTTGTCATGAAGTCAGGCTTGTCCGTATTAATTGCGATATCCAACTCGCTGATAATACCTTCGAGAATAATCTCCAGAACGCTGTGGATGCGATTGAAGAATGAGGAGTGGATCGCCACCATAAGGTTTCTGAAATCGATGTCATCGTACTCAGCGTAGATGCCGTCTTGGTTCAAACATCTTTCTGCCGCATCCAAAAATGCGCGTGTTGTATCGGCAACAACCCAAATGTACCCAGTCCACGGATCAACATTCTCGGATCCCAATTCGACGAGGTGATGCCGGAATTCGTCAATTTCCTCGCATGCTTCGCGCACACGCTTGAGATGCGTACTTCTGTCGATCGTCATTTGATTGATTTTTGCGAGTTTCTACGCCGCGTCGCGCTTCGGCAATTTCCAGTCGGGCCGCACGAAGTGGCAGGTGTAGCCGCCGGGATTGCGCTCCAGATAGTCCTGATGCTCGGGCTCGGCCGGCCAGAAGTCCCCGGCCTGCGAAACCTCGGTCACCACCTTGCCCGGCCACAGGCCCGACGCCTCGACATCGGCGATGGTGTCCACGGCGGTCTCGCGCTGCGCCTCGTCGACCCAGAAGATCGCCGAGCGATATTGGGTGCCCCGGTCATTGCCCTGGCGGTCGGGCGTGCTGGGGTCATGGATCTGGAAGAACAGCTCGAGGATGTCCCGGTAGCTGACCTGATCCGGGTCGAACACCACCTCGATCGCCTCGGTGTGGCCGGTCGTGCCCGTGCGGACATGCTGATAGGTCGCGTTCGGCAGGTCGCCGCCGGTGTAGCCGACTTGCGTGGACACGACGCCGGGCAGGCGCCGGATCAGATCCTGCATGCCCCAGAAGCAGCCGCCGGCGAGATATGCGGTTTCGGTCATTGCGGGTCTCCTCGATGAATTCGTTCCGGTTGTCGGACAAGAGGCAGATA
>Ga0209578_10004346_pt1 | contig 10226 bp, 10 predicted proteins | sample tdAd472_FD_187127 | JGI IMG/M metagenome (GOLD analysis project Ga0209578, IMG submission 187127) | Marine sediment microbial communities from the Atlantic coast under amendment with organic carbon and nitrate - tdAd47.2 (SPAdes)... | ecosystem: Environmental > Aquatic > Marine > Coastal >...
GTCGTATGATAGCCCGACATGACATGGCCGCATTCCGGACACGTCGTTTCCACCCGCTTGGCGGCGTCGTCGAGGGTTTTGAATATCTTCTTCAGGAACGCGAACATTGAATTTCCCCGATTTTTAAACCGTGTGGCGACGCTCACCGCTCCGGTATATGCGTTTCGATGGGCTTCAGTTTCTCACCTTCCTCGGCGGACATCTGCGCCCCGTCCTCGATCAGGAACAGAATGCCCCGCAGCACCAGTGCCGCGATGGCGATCACCATCACGATCCGAAAGGTGCGCCGCGCGCGGCGCTGTTTGTGGGTCGGTTGCTGTTCGGAATCGGCCACGATGAACTTTCCTCTAGCGTGCGTATGAATGAGCACCTTAGCAGAGAAAACCGCCGGATCAGGAAGGCTTTTCGTCCTTGCGGACTTCGTCGTCGAGCAGAATCCGTGCCGCGGCACCATCGAGATCGTCGAACTGCCCCGACTTCAGGCACCACAAAAATGCGGCCAGACCGACAAGACCCAGAAACAACGCCACCGGTATCAGATAAGCGAGAATTTCCATGTCGCGTTCCTAGTTGGTCCAGCGCAGACGGAGCGCGTTCAGCGTCACGACAATCGAACTCGACGACATCGCCACCGCCGCCACCAGCGGCGTCGCCAGCCCGCTGACGGCGAGCGGCACGGCAATGGTGTTATAGATGAAGGCCAGCGCAAAATTCTGCTTCACCAGCCGCGTCGAAACGCGCGCGACGCGGATCGCCGTCAACACCGGCCCCAGCGCGGCGCCCTGGAACAACAGATCGGCGGCTGTCTGGCTGACGTCGGCGGCGCTGGCGGGCGACATCGATACATGTGCCGCGACCAGCGACGGCGCATCGTTAAGCCCGTCACCGACCATCAGCACGCGCCGTCCGGCGCGGGCCAGTTCCTCAAGCCGGGCCGTTTTGCCGGCGGGCAGGCACTGCGCCTGCCAGGTGTCGATCCCGAGTTCTTCGGCGGCCCGAGCGACGGCATGTTCCGTATCGCCGGAAAGCAACTCGATCCGCATGCCTTGCTTGCGGAGCGCTGCGATAACGTCCTGGGCATCGGCCCTGAGTGCATCTTCGAACCGGAACGTCGCCACCGGTTCGCCGTCCACGGCCAGACAGATCTCCGTCCCGGCCGGGCCAGTGGACGCATCACCGCCGCACCACGTCCGGCTGCCGAGGCGTATGCGTTTTCCGTCCACAACCCCTTCAAGGCCGCAGCCCGGTTCCTCGCGGATATCGGTGATGACCGCATCACCGCGCGCCGGAACCGTTTGCGCCAGTGCGCGAGACAGCGGATGGCGGCTGTGGCGCGCCAGTGCCGCCGACATGGCTTTGTGTTCATCGGTGAAATCGCCGCCGACCAGCTCCGGGCGGCCCAGGGTCAACGTCCCGGTCTTGTCGAAGACCACGGTGTCGATGCCACTCAGACGCTCCAGCGCGTCAGCCGCCTTGACCAGCACACCAGCGCGCAAAAGCCGCGACGAGGCCACGACCTGCACCGCCGGCACAGCAAGCCCAAGCGCGCAGGGACAGGTAATGATCAGCACCGCAATGGCAGCCATCAGCGACGCCTGCCAACCGGCATCGGTGAAAACAATCCAGCCGGCAAACGTAGCAGCCGCCAGAATATGCACGACCGGCGCGTAAATCCGCGCCACCCGATCGGCGAGGCGCACATAGCGCGCGCGGCCCTGCTCGGCCATTTCCATCAGCTTGACGATTTCCGACAGCAACGTCGCGTCGGCCCGCACCGTCGTGCGCACGCGAAGCGGCGCCGTCAGGTTCAACGTTCCGGCAAAAACCTTTTCCCCCGGCGCGGCGAGCTTGGGCAGGGTCTCGCCGGTCAGCAACTGGGTGTCGATATCGGAGCGACCGTCGATCACGGTGCCGTCCACGGGCACCCGTTCCCCGGCGGCGACCAGAACCATCATGCCTTCATCGATATCGTGAATGCGTACCGCATGCTGCGCACCGCTGTCATCGACGACCGTGGCCGCACGGGCCTGCAACGCCAGCAGATGCGTCGCCGCCGAGCGCGCCCGGGCGCGGGCGCGATGATCCAGATAGCGGCCGATCAGCAGGAAGAACAGCAACGAAACGGAGGCGTCGAAGTACGCGTGTTCGGCGCCTTCCGCGGTCTGAAATACGCTCATGCCGGCGGCCAGCAAGACGGCCAGGCTGATCGGCACATCCATGTTGAGACCGCCGCCGCGCAACGCCGCCAGCGCGCTTTTGAAAAACGGCTGTCCGGCATAGGCGACCGCAGGCAGCGCGATCAGCGCAGAAATCCAGTGAAATAGGGTGCGCGTCCCCTCTCCCATATCGCCGGCATGGCCGGACCATACGGAAACAGACAGCAGCATGACATTGGCGGCGGCAAACCCGGCCACCGCCATCGCCGAAAGCAGGCGTTTGTCCTCGCGGTTTTCCGCCCCCGCCAGTTCGGCGGGATCGAACGGCGTCACCGGATAGCCCAGCGCGTGCACCTTGCGCATCAAATTCGCGGCATCGGCTTCACCGTCGCGCCAGGTGATGACCAAACGCCGCGTGCTCATGTTCACGCGCGCGCCGACGACACCCGGCACGCCCACCAACCGGCCCTCGATCTTGCCGATGCAGGCCGCGCAGTGAAGGTTTTCGACGAACAGGTTCAGGCTGGCCAGCCCGTCCGGCGTATGCGCAACGAAGGTCGACGGATCGCTGACGGGAATCGTGCTTTCATCGACCGGTTCCGGACCGCCGGCGGCCACCGTGAAGCTTGCCAGCGCACCGGCATCGCAGCAGTCGGCCCCCCCGGCATCGAGCGGTTGCGAGGCCTTCGTTGCTGGCTCGACGGCGTTCATTATTTCACCATCACCTCGTGGCGCATGCGGTAGCGGTCATCGTTCAACTGCGCGTTGATATCGGCTTTCCAGCGGCCCGGGTCGGGCACGGCGACGCGGCCCGTGTATTCCCCCGGCGCGGCTTCTTCCAGCGTCAGCACTTCTGCGGCCTCGCTGCCGAGCGGGCGCGACAGCGTCACGTCGACACGCGCCCCCGCGACCGGCGCCCCATCTTTGCCGAACAGGCGCACGGCGATATTGCCGGAAGCATCGAAAACAACCGCGCTCCGCCAGCCGAGGCGCGCCTGCGCCGCCGCTTCGTCGAGCGTGCGGTTATAGGCGATGCCTTTCTTATACGCATCCTCGGTCGTCAGCCCCGGCCAGGTCGACAAGGCGAAATACATGAAGACGCCGTTGACCGCCGCGATGATGCCGAAGAACACGATGAAGCCGATCAACACCATACGACCGGTGATCTGGCGCGGCGGCTTTGCATTCATGGTCAGCGTACTCATCGTTCGGGGCTCCGGAAGACGCTATTATACGTCGCGGTTTCACCATTGGACATATCGCGAAGCTGGAAAGTAATGTCCGTCGCTTCGTCATCGAGCATGTCGCCCGGCATCTGCACCAGAAGCCGGAAGCTCTGCAGCGTATCGGGGTTCAGTTCGAACAGCGTCGTCATCGAAGGTTCTGTCTCGGCGGAACCGACCACCTTCATGCGTGCGCCCTGCGGTTCCGTGACCTCAAGGAAGACGGAACGTTCGATCCGCGCCTTGTTGAGAATCTTGAAGGTATACGCATTCTGAATCGAGCCGTCCTTGAGCTTGGTATAGATCGGATTGCGGTCGCGCAGCACATTGATGTCCAACTCGGTCCGGCCGACAAAGACCAGCAGCATGAAGAGACCGATCGCCGCCCACAGACAGAAATACGCAATGGTGCGGAAGCGGAACGGTTTCAGCTTCGCCGGCTTACCCTCGGTGCGCGCAATCATCGCTGCAACGGAATCGTAATCGATCAGGCCGCGCGGGCGACCGACCTTGGACATGACGTCGTCACAGGCATCGATACACAGCGCACAGGTAATGCATTCCAATTGCTGGCCGTCGCGGATGTCGATGCCCATGGGGCACGCCACGACACACGCCTTGCAGTCGACGCAATCGCCGCGGTTCTCGAAGCTCTCGCCCTTCTTGTAAAGCGCGCGCGGCTCGCCCCGGTCGGCCTTGTACGTCACCGTCAGAGAGTGTTCGTCCATCATCGCCGCCTGAATACGCGGCCACGGGCACATATAAGTGCAGACCTGTTCGCGCATCAGCCCGCCCAGCGAATAGGTGGTAAAGGTGAGCACGGCGACCGTGATGTAGGCGATCGGCTGTGCATCCAATAGGATAAAGTCCTGTGCCAGCGTCGGCGCGTCGGCGAAATAGAAAATCCACGCGCCTCCGGTGGCGACGGAAATCAACAGCCAGATCGTGTGCTTGGTGACCCGCTTCACCGCCTTCGACACCGACATCGGCGCCTTGTCGAGACGGATACGCGCGGCGCGGTCACCCTCGACGAACCGCTCGACCCAGATGAACAGATCGGTCCACACGGTCTGCGGACACGCATAGCCGCACCATGCCCGTCCGACGACGCTGGTCACCAGAAACAGGCCGACCGCCGCCATGATCAACAGACCGGCGAAATAATAGACTTCCTGCGGCCATATCTCGATGAAGAAGAAATAAAAGCGTCGGTGCGGGAAATCGATCAGAACCGCCTGATCCGGCGCGCCCATGCCGCGGTCCCAGCGCAGCCACGGCGTGATGTAATAGACGCCGAGAGTCAGCGCCATGATCCACCACTTGAGTTTGCGGAACATACCCCAAACCCGCTTCGGGTGAATTTTGACGCGCTTCTTGTAAAGCGAACGATGCTCACTCTTGTTGACTGCTTCGACGTCGTGCTGCTGCACGTCGCTGGCATTTTTATCGTTTACAGTGGCGTCGTTTACGCTGTTCATCATTTTCAGCCTTCAACAATGTGCCAAAAACCGTCATCCCCGCAGAAGCGGGGATGACATTGAGACGGGCCGGCAGTGTCGTTGCTACTGCCCGCCACCCAACGAGTGGACGTAGATCGTCAGCTGTTTCACCGTCACGTCGTCAAGGATTTTACCCCATGCCGGCATCACGCCTGCACGGCTGTTCGAGATCGTTTCCACGATCGTCGCCTTGTCACCGCCATACAGCCAGATGTTGTTGTTCAACGGCGGTGCGCCCAGTTCGGCCATGCCGACCCCGCCTTCGCCATGACAGGCAATGCAATTCTCCTCGAACAGCGGCTGGCCTCTCCCGGCGGCAGCGGCATCGCTCGACTGACCGGAAAGCGACAACACGAATTCGGCGACGTCACTGGCCTGTTCGCGGGTCAGGATTTCGTCCTTCACGAACGCCGGCATCTGTGAGATGCGCGCGTCTTCGCTTTGCGTGTTCCGGGCACCGTGCGCGATCGTCGTGTGAATCGCGTCCAGCGAACCACCCCAGATCCATTCATCGTCGTTCAGGTTCGGATAACCGACCGCACCCTGAGCCCCGGAACCATGACACTGCGAGCAGTTGACGTTGAACGCCGACTTGCCGCCCGCCAGCGCGAATTCGAGCAGTTCCGGCTTGGTGCGGATTTCCTCGAGCGAGGCGGAGGCAATCGCCTGCAACTGGTCCGCCTGCGCAGCCTTGGCGGCGGCAACTTCCTTGTGCACCTCGGCGCGCGAGCTGTAGCCCAGCATGCCCTTGGTGTAACTCGATACCAGCGGGATCGCCGGATAGGCGATGTAGTAGCCGATCGACCAGACGACACAGGCATAGAAGATCCACAGCCACCAGCGCGGCAGAGGATTGTCCAGTTCGCGGATGCCGTCCCACTCGTGTCCGGTCGTTGCGGTGCCGGAGATTTCATCAACGTGTTTCTCGGCCATCTCTCAATCCTCCTTGAGCGGAATCTGCGCCGCGCGGTCAAACGTCTTCTTTGCGCCGGGTCTGAGTGCGTAGATCAGCACCCCGGCAAAAAGAACCATCATGTAAACGAGCCCCCAAGTCTGGGCGAACTCGGCAAGTGTGTGATAATCCATGATGATTCTCCTCAGCGCAGGTTGTCTTCGGCGTTATAGGACGAGAAATCGACCATCGTGCCGAGGACCTGGAGATAGGCAATCAGAGCGTCAAGCTCGGTCGGTTGACCCGGCTTACCGTCGAAATTGCGCACGTTTGCACCCGGATAACGTTCCGTCACACCGTCCGCGCCGTCACTGTCGGGATCGGCCTGGGCCGCCATATCGGTCGGCGCCGCTTCGATCATTTCAGTGGTATACGGCACGCCGACCATAACGTTGGCTTTCAGGTGATCGACGATGTCGTGGCTCCGCACCGGCGTCTCGGCCAAGAACGGATAGCCCGGCATCACGCTTTCCGGCACCAGTGCACGCGGATCGATCAGGTGCGTGCGATGCCAGTCGTCAGAGTACTTGCCGCCGACACGGGCCAGATCGGGTCCGGTCCGCTTCGAACCCCACTGGAACGGGTGGTCATACATGCTTTCCGCTGCCAGCGAGTAGTGGCCGTAACGTTCCAGCTCGTCGCGGAACGGACGCACCATCTGGCTGTGACAGTTGTAGCAACCCTCACGGATATAGATGTTGCGACCGGCCAGTTCGAGCGGGGTGTACGGGCGCACGCCCTTCACCTTTTCGATCGTGCTTTCCAGATAGAACAGCGGCGCGATCTCGATGATGCCGCCGATGGAAACGACGACGAGGATACCGATCACAAGAAGGATCGAATTGCGTTCAATTTTACCGTGGTCGAACATGTTCGATCTCCTTTACGCGCTAGCCGGTTGCGCAAGCGCATCGACATAGGGTTTTTCCGTACGCACGTTGCCCCGCGCCGTCTGGATGACGTTCCAGGCCATGATCAAGGCGCCCAGCACATAAAGTGCGCCGCCCAGTGCCCGGATCACATAGAACGGGTGCATGGCATCGACGGTTTCCGCGAACGAGTATTCGAGGAAGCCGAGCGAGTCGTACGAACGCCACATCAGGCCCTGCAGAATGCCGGAAACCCACATGGCAGCCGCGTACAGCGCGATGCCCAACGTCGCCAGCCAGAAGTGGGCCGAGACGAGGCGCAGCGAGTAGAGCTTTTCACGGTTGAACATTACCGGTGCCAGGAAGTAGATGGCGCCGAAGCTGACCATGCCGACCCAGCCGAGCGCACCGGAGTGCACGTGGCCGATGGTCCAGTCCGTGTAGTGGCTCAAGGAGTTCACCGCCTTGATGCTCATCAGCGGACCTTCGAAGGTCGACATTCCATAGAAGGCCACGGAGATCGCCATCATACGCAGGATCGGATCGGTGCGGAGCTTGTCCCACGCCCCCGACAGCGTCATCAGGCCGTTGATCATCCCGCCCCAGCTCGGCATCCACAGCATGATCGAGAATGTCATGCCCAGTGTCTGAGCCCAGTCCGGCAGCGCCGTGTAGTGCAGGTGGTGCGGACCGGCCCAGATGTAGAGGAAGATCAGCGACCAGAAGTGCACGATCGACAGCCGGTAGGAATAAACCGGACGGTTGGCTTGCTTCGGCACATAGTAATACATGATGCCGAGGAAGCCGGCCGTCAGGAAGAAGCCGACGGCGTTGTGACCGTACCACCACTGCGTCAAGGCATCCTGAACGCCGGAGAACAACGAGTACGACTTGGCGCCGAAGAAGCTGACCGGCAGCGCCAGGTTGTTGACGATATGCAGCATCGCCACCGTGACGATGAACGCCAGGTAGAACCAGTTGGCGACATAGATATGCGGTTCCTTGCGCTTCCAGAGCGTGCCCAGGAAGACCAGCAGGTAAACAACCCAGACGATGGTCAGCCACAGATCGACGTACCATTCCGGCTCGGCGTATTCGCGGCCCTGCGTGATCCCGAAGACATACCCGGTGGCGGCAAGAACGATCACCAGCTGATAGCCCCAGAAGACGAACCACGGCGCGAAGCCGCCCGCCAGGCGCGCCTGGCAGGTCCGTTGCACCACGTGGAACGAGGTCATCAGCAGAGCGTTACCGCCGAAGGCGAAAATCACCGCCGACGTGTGCAATGGCCGCAACCGGCCGAAGCTGGTCCACGGCAGATCGAGGTTGAGAACAGGAAAGGCCAGTTGCAGGGCAATCACCAGACCGACCGTGAAGCCGATCACGCCCCAGAACGTGGTCGCAATCACCCCCGCCCTGACAACAGCGTCATTATAATTGATCGCCGAATTCGGATTGGCGGGCCCCCCGGCATCGCCGCCGGATTTGATGACACGGAAAATACCGACGACGCAAAACGCCGTCAGTAGCATCCCGTGCAGGTATATCGTCGTATCGACGGCGCCAGCGGACAGATACAGTCCGAGAAGCGCGCCGATGGCGAGCGGTAGAATGATCAGAAAATTCATTGTCTCAACCCCGTCTTGCACACAAGAGACGGCACCCGGCGGGCACCATCTGCAGGAACATTAAGGGCAACCGCAATAAACGTAATTGATTCATATCAATCACACGGCGGCCCTCCCCTTTTTGGTCCTTACATATTCGGCTAATACAATATATATTTTACGAATATGAATGGTAGTTTGCAAACCGTTTACGCCTGAGGGCATGATTCCGCTTCCCGCCATCAAAGTCAAAAGAACCCGGAGTTACATTTATGAGTCCCGACGCCGCCGCAAACCCCATCCACAGTGAAACCATCGACATCCTGGCGCAACGCCGCAGCATCCGGAAATATTCGGACATTCCCGTCACCGATGCCCATGTCGATGCCGTTCTGGGGGCGGCGTTGCGCGCGCCGACATCGTCGAACGTGCAGGCCTACAGCGTCGTCGTGGTGCGCGATCCGGCGATCAAGGAACGGCTTGCGGTGCCCTGCGGCAACCAGAAACACATCGTCACGTGTCCGGTGTTCCTCGCCTTTCTCGCCGACCTGACCCGGATCGAGGCGGCGTTCAAATGCAACGGACACAACGCCGACGACAACAATCTGGAACTGGGGCTGGTGGCCACCATCGACGCGGCACTGGTCGGCATGGCGGCCTATGTGGCGGCGGAAAGTCTGGGCATTCAGGGCGTGATGATCGGCGCCATGCGCAACAAGCCCGAAGAGATCGCCGAGATCCTCGGATTGCCGAAAAGAGTCTATGCCGTGTTCGGCATGTGCCTCGGCTTTCCCGACGAAGCGCCGAAACAGAAACCGCGCATGCCGGTATCCGGGATCGTGCACCACGAACGCTATGACGCCGATGCGTCGCTGGGTGTCGTCGATCCCTATGACGCCGAACTGAAGGCGCATTACGACGCCATCGGCAAGGAAACGACGGACGCATCTTGGAGCGACGAGGTCGACAAGAAGTTCTCGACCCGGCCCCGCGACGGCCTGCGTACCGCGCTCAAGGCGCGCGGTTTCGATTTCCTCTAAGATTTTCCTGCGCGCGCGGCCCGTTCTTTTGCCGTCGCGTCCGCAACGACGGCAAGTTCACTGTCCGTCTCGCGTATAACGACGCCGTAATCGCGAAGCGCACCTCCTATCGTCACCTTGCCGAGGATCACGTCGTCCAGCACCCGCGCCGGGTCGCGGTCCAGCGCCGCGCCATAGCCGCCGCCGCTCGGCATCTGATGACAGAACATGTCGTTCTTTTTCATGCGTACCGGCTCGCTCAGCAACACCGGCAGCACCCGCTCGCCGTCTTCGCCCCGCAGAATGTTCATTGACGGCGCGCCCGTATTGCCGCCGAACAGTCCGTGCGGCGGATAGGCCCGCTTGTCTGAGCGGACGTTCAGCAGCGCCGTGTCGGACAGCACCCGGTAATCGCGCTGGATCGCCAACCCGCCCCGGTGTTTGCCGGCGCCGCCGCTGTCGGCGACGAAGCCGTAGTGTTCGATACGGATCGGGTAGGCCGTTTCGATCATTTCCACCGGCACGTTCGACTGGTTGGCGCCGATGTGCGGCACCCCTTCCTGTCCGTCGCCGCCGGCGCTCGCGCCCCATGTGCCCATCGCCGTCTCACAAAAGATGTAAGGCTTGCCATTCTGGGTCCCGGAGATCGTCGGCAGGGTCGAGCCGCCCGAACCGTCCGCCGTGATGCGGTCCGGCACCGCCTGTGCCAGCGCCCCGAACAGGCAATCGATCATCCGGTAGCCGGTGATGCCCCGTGCCCCGCACGGCCCCGGCGAAACGGGCCGCACGACCGTGCCGCTGGGCGCGCGCACATCGACCACGTCCGTGAAACCGTGACAGTTCGGGATATCCGCCTGCATCACCGAACGCAGCGCCGCATAGGCGCACGCCTTGGTAAACG
>Ga0209578_10004348_pt1 | contig 10217 bp, 7 predicted proteins | sample tdAd472_FD_187127 | JGI IMG/M metagenome (GOLD analysis project Ga0209578, IMG submission 187127) | Marine sediment microbial communities from the Atlantic coast under amendment with organic carbon and nitrate - tdAd47.2 (SPAdes)... | ecosystem: Environmental > Aquatic > Marine > Coastal >...
CTGGTCAACATCCCGTTTTTTTTTCGACAGCGAAATATTTCTCACCCGCTGATTATCGCCGGTGGTCCTTGTACGTCTAACCCCGAACCGATGGCGGATTTTTTTGACGCCATGGTCGTGGGAGACGGCGAGAATGTAATTATGGAAATGTCCCAAACCTGGCTTAAATGGCAGTCGGCAGGAAAGGGTGATAAAGAAGGCCTTTTGAAAAGATGGTCCAAGATAGAAGGGGTATATATTCCTCAATTTTTTACGCCCAAATTTGACCGCCATGGTTTCCAGACCCTTATTCCGAAATTTCAAGATTATCATACGATTAAACGCACAATTGTTGATGATCTTGATGCGGCGCAGTTTCCCCATGCACCGGTCGTTCCTTACGGCAAACCGGTTCATGATCGGCTTCGGCTTGAAGTCTCCAGGGGCTGCACCAGAGGCTGCCGCTTCTGCCAGGCCGGGATGATATATCGACCGGTTCGTGAACGTTCGCCAGAGACCCTGCTCTCGCTGTCAGATTTTTCGGTGGCTTCAACAGGCTACGAGGATATCTCGCTTTTATCTTTAAGTACGGGGGATTATAGCTGTCTTATACCGCTAATGGAAAATCTCACGTCACGGTATACATCGCAACGGATTGCGGTTTCCTTTCCATCTCTGAGGGCGGATACATTATCGCCGGAACTTATGAATCTTGTAAAAAAGGTCAGAAAAACAGGCTTTACGTTAGCACCGGAAGCCGGAAGCCAGCGGCTTCGCGATGTTATCAATAAAAATATAACCGAAAAAGATATTATAGAAACCGTTAAAGATGCATTTCATTTGGGCTGGCAGGTGGTTAAGCTCTATTTTATGATCGGCCTTCCCACCGAAACCGACGACGACCTGCAGGCCATCGTTGATCTTGTAAAAAAGTTGAAAAATGTTTGTTTACCCAAGAAACACAAAGCCAAGATCAATGTAAGTGTCGCAACGTTTATTCCAAAGTCCCATACGCCGTTTCAGTGGTCTTCCCAGATGGCTTTGGCTGAATCGAAACAGAAAATTGGCATGTTGAAGAAACAACTGAAAATACCGGGGGTTCAATTTAAATGGCAGAACCCTGAGGTCAGTTTGATCGAAGGGATCTGGGCACGGGGCGACCGGCGTCTTGGCCGCCTATTGGTTGCTGCATACAAGAAAGGATGTAAATTTGACGGATGGAGCGACCATTTTAAATATCGATTGTGGGAAGAAGCTTTATCCGATGAAGGGATCGACATCGATTTTTTTATTACCCGTGTTCGGGGGGCCACCGAACCGTTGCCCTGGGACCATATCGATACGATGGTTTCAAAAGATTTCTTAATCAACGAATGGGATAACGCCGCAAAAGGTGAACACACGGCGGACTGTCGCAACGGTGATTGTAACCATTGCGGGGTTTGTGATTTTGAGGTTGTTGAACCCAAAGTCTTTACCGACCATAAAGACAGGGTTCCAAAGAACATTCCGGAAGACCTTAATCCGGATACAGTTTACAAAAAATTCAAGGTGTCATTTTCCAAGCTGGATCAGGCAAAGTATTTTGGACATCTTGAACTGGTTAAAATCATAACCCGCGCCATTCGACGTGCTCGAATACCGGTCAAGTTTTCCGAAGGTTTTCATCCAAAACCGGTAATATCCTTTGAAGATCCGCTTCCCATCGGTTTGGAGAGCCTGAATGAAAAATTTTATATATCCGTGAAAGGAAACATTCAATCCCAGACCATTATAGATGAATTAAGCCGGCATTTTCCTAAAGGCCTGGGAATTATAGACTGTCAGCTTTCACCCACAAAGGCTTCCCGCAACACTTTTTTACCGTCGACCTATTTGGTTACGAAAAAGAATGGTTCCTTTAACGAAGAAAACGTGGCATCTTTTGTTAAAAAATCTGAATTCATCGTTACCCGCACCAACCGAAAGGGAAAAACTAGGCAGTTTGACTTAAAAGAGATGGTAATAAAGATTACGATGCTTTCGTCCAACAAGCTAAAGATGACGCTGAGATCCGAACCGGGGAAAACAGTAAGACCTTTTGAGGTTCTTGAACATATATTTGAATTGAGCAAAGAAGAGATAAAACAGGCGGCCATCGTAAAAATCTGACCTTACAAATTCAAAGGGGCGAAACCGAATTGTAACGACATGTAAATACAGGAAAAACCATGTATAGAAAAATTATTATAAATGCGGCTGAACATGAAACAAGAGTGGCGCTTCTTGAGGATGGAAACATCGCTGAGCTTTTTATCGAGCGGGGAGATGCTTCAGACATTGCCGGAAATATCTATAAGGGAAGGGTGCAACGGGTTCTGCCGGGAATGCAGGCTGCTTTTGTAGATATAGGGCTCAAACAGGCCGCTTTTATCTATGTGAATGATGTGATTGGCGGAAACTATAATGAAATTGAAAACTTTCTGTTAAAACAAAATGGTGACCAAAATGATGCTCCGGACATCGATACAGCCGATTCGTTTTCACCGCTGATACGTCGCGAAAGACATATAGAGGAGCTTATCACCGAAGGTCAGGAAATAATGGTCCAGGCTGCCAAAGCGCCATTGGGGTCAAAGGGGGCTCGGCTGACAACCCATATGTCCCTTCCAGGCAGGCTTCTTGTTCTGATGCCCACATCAGAACATATTGGAATATCCAGACGAATAGAAGATGAGGCTGAAAGGCACCGGTTAAAGGAGACCATAGAATCGATACGGAAAGACAATCTCGGCTTCATCGTTCGAACTGCAGCCGAAGGTGCCCAAAAAGAAAAACTCGAGTATGAGATGGGTTTTCTAAAAAATTTATGGGAGAGCATACAAAAAAAGTATTCCACAGCTCCGGCGACCTCTCTGTTGCACAAAGAAGTTGCGGTCAGCCTTCGTGCAGTTCGGGATCTGTTGGTCCATGAAGCCGAGAAGCTGATCATAGATTCCCGTTTGGGGTATGAGTCTATTTTAAGTTTTCTCGATACGTTCAAGCCGAGTCTCAAAGATTCAGTAGAACTGTATGAGGGTTTGGAACCGATTTTTGATGCGTATAATTTGGAAGGGGATATTTCCCGTGCTTTAAAAAAGAAAGTGTGGCTAAAATCGGGGGGTTATATCGTTATCGAGCATACGGAAGCACTCGTGGCAATCGATGTAAACACCGGTCGGTATGTCGGCAAATACAATTTAGAAGAAACCATTTTAAAAACCAATCTGGAAGCTGTTAAAGAAATCGCATATCAAATCCGTCTGAGGGATGCCGGGGGTATCATCATCATCGATTTTATCGATATGGAAAAAAAAATGAATCAGGAAAGAGTCTTTAATGCGCTCTCGGGGTTGCTTAAAAAGGACAGGAGCAAGACCCATGTTCTACCCATGTCCGAATTGGGGTTGATTCAGATGACGCGAAAAAGGATCCGACAACCCCTTACCAGGATACTGTGCGAGCCGTGCTTTTATTGTGATGGAGAGGGATATCTGATATCCAGGCAGACCATATGTTACAATATATTCAGGGAAATTCTTCGTGAATCACACGACATGGTGGGGGTCAAGGTAAGCCTGAAGGTTAATCCTGAAATTGCCGATCTTCTCCATGGTGAGGAAAACCAAATTATTGTCGAACTCGAGCGTGTTATCGGAAAACAGATTGTCATATACCCCGGGGCCAAGCTGCACATGGAAGAGTTTGATATTTTCGAAATTTATAAAGAATAATAAGGTGTTAACCGGACAAAAAGGACTTTTTTCGCGACAACAGCGTTTACGTCTTGACAACCCGGGGATCTTGTGATTAGTTTGTCCGGTTAATTTTATAAAATATAATATTTCAAAGCGCATGCGAAGAAAAATTAGTGTCTAATTAAGGGTTTTGAATTATGAAAAGAACATATCAGCCAAGCAGGATTAAGCGCGCCAGAACACACGGGTTTTTGAAGCGGATGTCGACCAAACAGGGCAGAAGGATTATTAACCGGCGCAGATCAAAAGGCAGAAGCCGTTTATCGGTATAACCGGTTGGTCAAATAAAATAGATATAGAAAAAACAGCGAATTGAACAGAGGAGTTTTTTTTGCGCTTTTTTTTTACCAAGGCGGACAGAATATTGAAACGCTCCGAGTTTCTCAGGTTGTCTAATTTCGGGAAAAAATTTCAAAATAAACATTTTGTTGCAATATTTTCTCCGGGTCTGTTTCAAAGGTCCCGCCTTGGTATCACTGTCGTGAGGAAGGTTGGAAATGCCGCGATACGCAACAGGATTAAGCGACTTGCTCGCGAATGTTTTCGGCTAAACAGGCACATGATAACAGGTTGTTGGGATATAAATATTATCGCAAAAAAAAAGGCGGCCGAGCTATCGACAGGCCAGGCTCACCGGTCCCTCCAACACATTTTTACCAATATTTCCAGGGGCTTATACCATTAACAGAATATTTGTGATAATCGCTCTGTTTTTTATAAGGGCCTATCAGTTGATCTTGTCTTCAGTTCTGGCTCCTGCGTGCCGTTTCTATCCAACCTGTTCCGAATATGCCTATGAGTCTATTCGGCGTTATGGATTTCTCAAAGGAATTTTCCTTGCTTTAAAGAGAATTTTAAGGTGCCATCCCTTTCATCCGGGAGGAATTGATTCTGTGCCTTAAAGCGCCTTGTCAGAGCAGATTCGATATATAAGACACCATTGGTGGAAATAAATATATTTTCCCGCCATTTGAAAATCCCGCAAAGATTTTACTCCTCTGGATTCTGGTCCATAAGACATCACAGCATAAATCTGAGCACAATTTTTTTGTATATTTTTTTGAATTTTGGAGACGATAATGGAACACCTTCGACTATTTATAGCAATAGGACTTTCGTTGCTTATTTTTATTGTTTGGAATTTTTTCTTTGTTGACAAGAAAAAAGACACGCTCCCCCAGGAAACCATCAAAGCGGAACAACTGGCGAAGAAAGCGCCGGAAACCCAAGAAAAGCTGGCCACGGTGACAGCGCCTTCTTTGAAAGAAACGCCTTCGGAGCAGATTAAACCATCAAGGACAATCACTGTAAATTCCCCATTATACACGGTTAAGATTTCGGAGAAAGGGGCTGTATTCAAAAGTTTTGTCCTTAAAAATTACAAAGAGACGATTAATGTCGATTCGCCGTTATTGGACATGATATCTCCGGATCTGACCGGAGGAACCGTGCGGGTTGGATTTGCCGACAACAGCCTTCACGGGTTCAATGGTGCGGTTTTTTCAGCACATCTTGAGAAAGATACTCTAGACATTAAAAATGAACCGCTAGAGATCTCTTTTTCATGGACATCTCCCCAGGGGGTTGTTGTTGAAAAGAAATATTTGTTTTCACCTGAAACGTATATGATCGGTCTTAATATTATCGTAAAGAACGATTCCAACCAGACCATTAAAGACAGTCTTATCCTATCTTTATTCCGTTCTATGTCGGAAAAAGAGACCCGATATGGTTTCGAAGGTCCGAGCGCACTGATAAACAATAAGCTCAAACAGGTTAAGATTAAGAAAATAAAAAAGCAAAATATCTTTCAAGGAGACATAAAATGGATCGCGGTCCAGGATCGTTATTTTATGTCTTCAATCGTGCCCGATGCACCTGTGGCAGCTAGTATGCGCCTTTCCTTTAATGACGAAAATATACTCGAAAATGAATATGTACAGCCTGAATTCGTTATTAATTCCGGAGATCAGCATGCGTTGAAATACATGCTTTTCTTTGGGCCCAAAAGCATGAAGGTTTTAAAATCTGTGGATTATGACCTGGTCAAAGCCGTGAATTTTGGGATGTTTGATATACTTGCCAAACCCTGTGTCTGGATAATGGATTTTATTTATGATCATTTTATCCCCAACTATGGGGTGGCCATTATTATGTTAACCATTTTTACCAAAGTCATCCTGTGGCCCCTCGGAAGTAAGAGCTATAAATCGATGGCCGACATGAAAAAAATTCAACCTTTAATGGCTGAGATCAAGGAAAAACATAAAGGTGACAAGAAAAAAATGAATGAAGAGATGATGGGGTTGTACAAAACGTATAAAGTCAACCCCATGGGTGGATGCCTTCCGATGGTTGTCCAGATTCCGGTATTCTTTGCGCTGTATCGAATGTTATATGAAGCCATAGAATTAAGACACGCTCCTTTCTTTTGGTGGATGAACGATCTTTCAGCGCCCGATCGACTTTTTCGATTCGATTTTGCCGTGCCCTTCATGGAGCCGCCATACGGAATACCTGTTTTAACCATAATAATGGGGGCGACCATGTTTTTTCAGCAAAAAATGTCCCCTCCAATGGGTGATCCCACCCAGGCCAAGATGATGATGATGATGCCGATTGTTTTTACGTTTATTTTTATCAATTTTTCTTCGGGGCTGGTTTTATACTGGCTTGTAAACAATGTCCTTTCAATGGCTCAACAGTATTATATCACGAAGAAAAAAGCTTAATAACGGAGGTTTGATAATGTCGCCCAGTTTGGAATTTGAAGAAAAAAATGTCGAAATGGCTGTCAAAAAAGCCTGTGAAGAATTGAACATTCCCAAGGAAAAACTCAAACACGATGTTATTTCTTACGGATCGACCGGGATTTTCGGTTTGGTTGGAACCAAGAAGGCGCGTATCCGGGTCACCCTACCAAAACCCTCCCCGGCGGCGTCTGTCCACAAAGAATCAGATTCAGAAAAAAATAGCGGCGGTTCCCCCCATCAAGCCATAGATGATACAGATTTACAAATAGATGTCGCACCTGAAAAACCAGAAATTTTACCTTCAGATGATGATCCAGAGGATATTGGCAGAGACGCACTTCAGCGCATTATCGATTTGATAACGACCGATGCCACCATATCCATCGAAGAGCGATCAAACCGAATTTTTTTCAACGTCAAAGGCGGAAACTCTGCCATCCTAATCGGCAAACGGGGACAAACCCTTGAGGCAATTCAATATATCCTTGAAAAGATTGTCAATAAGAAGAGACAAGAGCGCATTAGAATTCAGGTGGATGTTGAGGGCTATCTGGAAAAAAGACGAGTTAGCCTGGAAGGGCTGGCCACTCGGCTTGCGGAAAAGGTAAAACGGACCGGAAAACCCGCGACCATCGGCCAAATGAATTCTCACGATCGGAGGATCGTACATATCGCTTTAAAGAATGACAGTCAGGTTAGAACCCAGAGTATGGGAGAAGGCGTTTTAAGGAAGCTTGTCATATTTCCCAAAAAATATTCGCAACGGAAAAAACGCCCTTAAGTCCAGATCCTTCACGAGTTTTAAGGCTTTGGACTGAAACAGCAATCGCTAAACCCCTCAGCTTGTCGAACAGCGAATATCCTGTTTCAACGGGGCTGCAGGGAGCTTAAACTCATCCTAATTGTAAAAAAAATGGAATGTGATACGATCGCCGCCATTGCAACGCCCAGCGGCAGCGGCGGTATCGGGATTATTAAAATCTCCGGTAAAGACGCTTTTTCAATAGCTGCATCAATTTTTCAAAGATCTTGTGATCCACCGGATGCACTTCGGGACAGGAAACCCCCTCTTTTTTCTTCCTTAAAAACCCATCGTCTCTATCATGGTCATATTGTGAATACGGGAACCGGAAAGGTGCTGGATGAAGTTCTTGTATCCAAGATGAAAGCACCGCGGACATACACCCGGGAGGATGTCGTTGAAATAAACACCCATTCCGGTCACGTGGTGCTGGGTTCGATTCTCGATTTGGTATTGAAAAGCGGTGCCAGGCTGGCCGAACCGGGTGAATTTACGAAAAGAGCTTATCTCAATGGCCGTATCGATCTGACCCAAGCGGAGGCGGTCATCGATATTATCAATTCCAGAACCGAAAAATCCCTCGAAATTGCAACTTCACAAATCAAAGGAGGGTTGAAAAACACCATTAAATCCGTAAGAAGCACATTGTTGGATATTTTAACCGAAGCCGAGGCTGCCATCGATTTTCCGGAAGATGTGGGCGAAATCATTCATGCTGAGGAAGTCAACGAAGTTTTAGAGAAAAGGGTTGTCGACGTTTTGAAAAAACTGGTCGATCAATACGAAAATGCGCGATATCTTCGAGAGGGTCTTAAAATGGTGATTGTCGGTCGGCCCAATGTGGGGAAATCGAGCCTGATGAACCGCCTTATACAAGAGGATCGTGTCATTGTTACACCGATTCCCGGCACAACCCGGGATTTGATCGAAGAAACACTAAACATTCATGGTATCCCTGTGGTCATTGCAGATACTGCCGGCCTTCACGATACGGATGACCCGGTTGAAGTCATCGGCATAAAGAAGACGCAGGAATATATAAATGGTTCTGATTTGATACTTTTTATGATGGATGCAAGCGACCCGGTGACCGGTGAAGATATAAAAATATACGAAACCGTCAAACACAAACGCCTGATAATGGTAATCAATAAAATCGATCTGGTGGAAGAAGACTTTGAACTGGCCATTCCCGACCCGTCGGAAAAAATACCCAGGGTAAATATTTCAGCGTTATACGGAAGGGGGCTGAGCAGACTCAAGGATTTAATCGCAAAACTTGCAACAGGAGAATATCGTCTCGAGGTTCGCAACCGGATCGTTCCCAATTTAAGGCATAAAATTGCCCTTGAGAAGAGCCTGGAGCTTGCTGTTTCTGCGGCCAAAGAAATTCGCAACGGGACGCCGGTTGAGTTAATTGCCATCGATATTCAGGAAAGCATCGACCGGCTCGGCGAAATTATCGGTATTTCTGTCAGGGAAGAGGTCATCAATCAGATTTTCAGCCGGTTTTGTATCGGGAAATAATGTTTCACGTGAAACAATTGAATCGGATGACAGCTTTTTGAAAATATTATCGCCTTAAGCATAATGAACTCGTAAAAAGTCTGATTTTGCTCGATGTCGCTCACAAAAGACTTTTTACGAAGTTTTCAAGCATAATTAATGTTTTGTGGAAAAACGGGTCAAGCGGTTTCCAGCTTAAAATTGAACCGTACCTGAAGCGCTGTTGAACCGGCGAATTCCAAAAAACCAGATTGTTCCAGAGGAGTTAAATTATGAAGATAGACTTTACACCGTATTTTAAGAAATACGAAGAAATTTCATCAACGGCAGATGAATTGTTTTTGCGGGTACAAAGAGATTTTCCGGAATGTGTAAAATGTGAAATTAAATGCGAGGACTGTTGTCATGCTCTGTTTGACCTTACATTGATCGAAGCAATTTATATTAATCATCAGTTTTATAAAAAATTCGAAGGCAAGGAAAGAGAACAACTGCTGGAAAGATCGAACCGTTCGGATCGAAAAACTTACCAGATAAAGAAAAAAGCATATCAAGATAAAGAGTCCGGGAAAAACGAGGTGGACATATTAATGGAAATGGCCGCCGAGCGGGTCAGATGTCCCCTTCTTAACAGTGAAGGCGTTTGTGATTTTTATGAATATCGACCGATCACCTGCCGGCTTTATGGAATACCCACATCCATAGGCGGTATCGGGCATACCTGCGGCAAATCGGGTTTTGTTGAGGGGGAGCAATATCCTACGGTGAATCTGGACATCATTCAAAAAAAGCTTTACGATATTTCTGCTGAATTTGTAAGCGGGATTAAAACCAAGTATGTGAAGATGGCAGAAATGCTCGTTCCGTTATCCATGGCAATTCTTACGGAGTATGATGAGAACCAACTTGGAATTATCGATAAAGAAGATGACCCAAAAAAACAGGGATAAAAAAATGACGAAAATATCTTCCGAAGACGAGGCCAAAAGGAAAAAAGCCATATTCAGCAGCATGTCTCCGAAACGACAGAAACACATCTTAAAAAAGGGATATGAAAAATGGGATCCGTTTCAGGAACCGAAAGATCCCATAGATATCAGAAAAGACAAAAGCAAGCGAACAACTCAAACCCTGGTCAGGGAATTTTTACAGGCGGTGGACTCAGAGGAATACAGCAACGCATATGGAAAAGGCGTGTTCGAGATCTGCCTTGGAATTATCAATGATGATGAACGATACCGGGGCATGTATGATTTCTCGGTCTGGTACAGTGAGCTGTTGAAACGAGAAGGATTTGAGTGAAGATTTATGTCTTTAAAGGACAATCATAAAACTCCACAAGATACCCGCACAGATTGCAGATCCGATAACGCCCGAAGAGTTGCAGGCCATTGCATGCAT
>Ga0209578_10004352_pt1 | contig 10208 bp, 8 predicted proteins | sample tdAd472_FD_187127 | JGI IMG/M metagenome (GOLD analysis project Ga0209578, IMG submission 187127) | Marine sediment microbial communities from the Atlantic coast under amendment with organic carbon and nitrate - tdAd47.2 (SPAdes)... | ecosystem: Environmental > Aquatic > Marine > Coastal >...
TCCGCCCGAAGTTCGTCCGCGTCGTCAACGTCCATCGCGTGAATGTACAGCGTCGACCGGTCGGTCGAGACATCGACGCTCAGCGTGCCGGGGGTGAGGGTGATCAGGTTGGCGAGCAACATGATGCCGATCGGGCTTTCGAGCTCCAGCGGAAAGGCGACGATCGCCGGCCGGAACTCCATACGCGGCGAGAGCGTGTCGCGCGCGACCCGAAAGCCCGAGAGCGCCAGCTCGTAGACGAACAGCGCGGCGAGCCGGAGGATACGGAATGGGCGGTAGAAATTGCGCTGGTTGAACTGCTCGCGCACGAGCCACAGGCACAGGAAGGCGAGAACGAAACCGAAGAGCAGGTTGCTTGGGGAGAAGCTGTTGGTGACAACGCCCCAGATCAGCGCCAGCACCATGTTGACGACCAGCAGGTTCATCGCTGCACCTCCATGCTGTCCGTGCCCGCCGCGGCGGTCTGCGCCGGGTTTCCAAGCACCGCTTCAATATAGGCATCGGGCGCCAGCAACTCTGCAGCTGCGCGCGCGGACATGTCGACAATTGGCGCAGAGTAGACACCGATGACGAAGGTCAGCGCCGCCAGCGCGCCGAGCGCGCCCTTCATCAAGGCGCCGTTGTTGATGGGGCTGGCCACGTCGGCGGCCGGCGCCCCATCTGCTGCCTCGCGCCAGAAAACCAGCGCGAAGATCCGCCCGACCAGCATCAGCGTCAGGAAGCCGGAGACAAGCACGCCGGCGACGATGGCATACTCGCCCGCTTCCAGGCCTGCCTGGACCAGATAAATCTTGGGCCAAAAGCCGGCCAGTGGCGGCACGCCGGCCAGCGACAACCCGCTGATCAGAAAGGCGACGGCAAGGAAGGGTGCGCCTTTATAGAGACCGGCGAGGTCGGCGATCCGGGTGCCGCCGCCGGCCCGTGCCACCATGCCCGCAGCCATGAACAATGCAGCCGACACGACGATCGAGTGTATGACGTAGAAAGTGGTGCCGAGCAGCGCGAGTTCGGTGCCGATGGCCAGCCCGCCGACCATGACCCCGACGCCGCTGATGACGGTGTAGGAAATGACCCGGCGGATATCGGCTTCGGCCAACGCGCCCAGCGCGCCCACGATCATGGTCGCGACCGCGACCCAGACCATCGCCTCCCGGGCGATCTCCCCGCCATCGGGGAACACGATCATGAACACGCGCACCAGCGAGTACACGCCCACCTTGGTCAGCAGCGCCGCGAAGATCGCCGACACGGTCGGCAGCGGCGTGTGATAGGCCGCCGGCAGCCAGAAATGCAGCGGGAACAGCGCCGACTTCATGCCCAGCGAGACGAGGAAGAGGAGCGCGACGGTTTCGATCGGTGCGTCGGCCGGCAAAGCCGCGACCTTGCCGGACAGGTCGGCCATGCTCAGCGTGCCGGTCATGCCGTAGAGCAGCGCGATGGCGATGAGCAGGAGCGTCGTCGCGAGCAGGTTGAGGAAGGCGTACTTCACCGCGCCGTCGAGCTGCTCGCGGCGCCCGCCCAGAACCATCAACCCGAAGGAAGAAATCAGCGTGATCTCGAACCAGACATAGAGGTTGAAGATGTCGGCAGTCAGGAACGCGCCTGCGACGCCCATGACCAGCGCCAGAAACAGTGGGATGATCCCGGCGCGCCGATGCTCGATGTCGGTGTCGGCGAGGCCGTAAACCAGGATGGCCAGGGCGACGGCGCTGGCGGCGGCCGTCAGGCCCGCGCCCAGCGTGTCGGCGGCCATCGCGATCCCGAACGGGGCGGGCCAGCCGCCCATGGACATCGCGATCGGCCCGTTCGTCCAGACATGGCCGAGGAGCGCCAGGCTCGCCACCAGCTGCAGGCTGATCGCGATCAGCCCGATCGCGCTCTGGGCATTCGGGCGTCCCCACAGCGCGATCGCGAGCGAGGCGCCGATCAGCGGAATCGCGATCGGCCAGACGACGAGCCATGCGGCCATCTCAAACATCGCGGCCTCGCATCGGTGGGGAGTCGGGTTCGGGCTCGGCGATCCGCATCTCGTCGGTATCGACGGTGTCGAGGGTCCGGTAGGCCCGACGAGACAACACCAGCAGGAAGGCGAACAGCGAGAAGCTGATCACGATGGCCGTCAGGATCAACGCCTGGGGGAGGGGATTGGCGATGCCGGCTTCGGCGACTTTCAGTCCCTTGTCGATCAGCGGCGGGCTCTCGCGCGTCAGCCGCCCGGACACGAAAATCAGCAGGTGCGTCGCGTTGCCGAGGACGAACACGCCCAAGATCAGCCGGATCAGCGAGCCCGAAAGCAACAGATAGACGCTGATCGCGAACATGAGGCCGACGAGGATGGCGAGGATCGTTTCCACTACTCACGCTCCTCGAGGGCGAAGGCGATGCCGGCGATTGCGCCGACCACCACCAGGTAAACGCCGACGTCGAAGAGCACGACCGTGGAGGCGTATTTCATGTCCGGGGCGAAGGATGGGAACCACCACTGGCCGGTCAGGAATGCGTCGCCGAACAGTATCGATACCACCCCGCTGAGCGCGGACAGAAGCAGGCCCGTGCCCGCGATCGCGATTGGCGGGACCACGAGCGCACGCCGCGCCGCGGCCAGTCCCTCGGCGATGGCGTAGATTGCGAAGGCCGACGCGCCGATCAGCCCGCCGATGAAGCCGCCGCCCGGCTCGTTGTGGCCGCGCAGCAGTACATAGATCGAGAACAGGAGCATCAGCCCGGCGAGTAGCGGGGTCGCGGTGCGCAGGATCAGTGAGTTCATCGCGTCTCCTCCCCGTCGCTGGCGGCCGAATCATCCGCACCCTCGCGTCCGGTCATCGCATACAGGGCCAGCACGGACACGCCGGCGATCGTGACCACCGCGATCTCGCCCAGCGTGTCGAGGGCGCGGAAGTCGACCAGGATCACGTTCACGATGTTGCGGCCGAAGGCTTCCGTGTAGCTGCGCTCGCCAAAATAGGTGCTCAGGCCGATGTCGAGCGGCATCCCCGTGATCGTCAGCAGCAGCGCCGCCAGCGCCCCGCCGATGGCCAGGCTGATCATGGTGTCGCGGATCACCCGCAGCGGACTGCGCAGGTCCAACCCGAACACCGGCAGGCGCGTGATAACCATTGCGAGGATCACCACCGACAGGGTCTCGACCATCAACTGTGTGAAGGCGAGGTCCGGCGCGCCGAACAGCAGGAACACGAACGCGACCCCGATGCCCATGATGCCCATGGACATGATCGCGATCAGCCGTGACCGAATGATGACGACTGCGAGTCCCCCGCCGAGCGTGAGCAGCGCGACGGACCAGACCAGGAGGTCGACGGGCGGTGTTTGGAATGTGACGCCGATTCCGTCGAACAATTGGGGCAGCACGAGCGCGGCCGCCAGCACCAGGAAGGTGACAAGCATGTAGCGTCGCAGGATGCCGGTCTGCAGCACAGCCGAGACGCCGCGGGCCAGTGCGACGATCGCATCCATGAACTGGTCGTAGCCCTTGTCGGGCCCCCAGAGAGGGTCTATCAGCCGCGCCAGTGCGGCGCTCGCGCGCCGGCCTTGCCAGAACAGCAGCGCGCCGATGGCAACGGTAATGATGCTGGCGACCACCGGGGCCTTGAAACCGCCCCAGAGGTAGAGGTCGACTGCCATGGCCTTACCGGCGACCGCGATCGCGGCAGGGCCGACGAACAAGCTTTCGGAGAGGTTGCTGAACAGCCCGAAGAACAAGCCGAGCACGGCAAGCGTGAGGGCGCCGATCCACAGCCCCGGTGAACCTTCATGAGGCTTGTGGGGCGTGTCGCCCGGTTTTCCGAAGAACGGCTTGAAACCGACCAGGAAGGCGACCGCGAACATCAGCGCGTTGCCGGTGATCGCGACCGCGGTCAGGACAAGCGGAAGGCTGCCGTCGAGCGTGCCCTTGTAGACCCATTCCTTGGCGATGAAGCCGAAGAAAGGGGGCAGCCCGGACATGGAAAGCGCCGCGAGCCCGCCCGCCGTCGCGGTAAAGGGCATGATGCGGCCCAGTCCGGATAGGCGGTGCAGGTCGCGCGTGCCGGTACCGTGATCGACAGAGCCGGCGACCATGAACAGCGCGCCCTTGAACATCGAATGCGCGAACAGGTAGGCCATTGCCGCCTGGATCGCATAGTCCTCGCCGATGCCGATCAGGAAGACGAGCAGGCCGAGGCTCGCAACCGTTGTCTGGGCGAGCATCAGCTTGAGGTCGGTGTTGCGCAGCGCGAGGATCGCGCCGGCGATAAGCGTTGTGCCGCCGAAGACCATCAGGACGACATGCCAGATCTCCGTCCCGCCGAGGCCCGGGTTCATCCGTGCCAGCAAGTAGACCCCGGCCTTTACCATCGTGGCGGAGTGCAGGTAGGCGCTGACCGGCGTCGGCGCCTCCATGGCGTTGGGCAGCCAGAAGTGGAACGGAAACTGGGCCGACTTCGTGAAGGCGCCGCAAAGGACAAGGATCAGGATCGCGAGGTACCAGGGGTGTTCGCGCAGGACGTCGCCGTCGGCGAGAAGGGTCGAGAGTTCCATCGCGCCGCCGGCCTGGGCCATCAGCAGCAGGCCCGCAAGCAGGGCGAGGCCGCCGCCGCCGGTGACCACCAGCGCCTGGAGCGCGGCGCGGCGCGAACGGGCCTTGTCGTGGTTGAAGCCGATCAGCAGGAACGAGGTGATCGAGGTCAGTTCCCAGAAGACGAACAGCGTGATCACGTTGTCGGACAGGACGAGCCCCAGCATCGAGCCCATGAACATCAGCAGGAACATCATGAACCGGCCGAGATCGGCATGCCCCTTCAGGTACGCGCCGGCGTACAGCACGATGAATGTGCCGATGAAGCTGATCAGCAGTGCGAACATCAGGCTCAGACCGTCGACATAGAAGGACAGGGCGATGCCCAGCGAGGGGATCCATTCGGTCGAGAAGGATAGCGTCTCGCCCGCCGCGACAGGCTCGATGAACTGTGCAAAGTAGAGGGTCAGCGCGGCCGGCAGCACGGCCAGTACCCAGCCGGTATAATCGCCAGCGAGCCGGCGTACCATCGGTGCGCACACGCCCAAGACGAAAGGTGCAAGCGTGGCAGCAAGCATCGGTCTTACGTTCCTCCCATTCCCCGGACATGGATGCCGTCGTCTACGATGACGTCGTCTACCGCGTCGTTGCCGCGCACGCCGCTTTTTGCGGTTCTACGTGCAACGGGCAGTCGCGCGGCAATGGCGATCGGCGACCGGGAATCGCGGGACCGCCTCCGAGCCCGCGAACACGTCTCATCTAGTGTACCGGGCCGTTGCGAGCAAGGCCCGTGCGCCCGAATTTTGAAGTTTTTCGCGGGTCGGGTGTGGAGGCGTCTGCCGCGCTTGCGGTTTCGGCCCCTTCCGCGCGTCGGCGAAGCTGCTGCCGTTCGCTGGCCTTTGCCGGTGCATGCGCCTAAATCTATCTCCCATGGCAGGGCACAGACGTACTTCCGAACCGGTAATCGAGCCTCCCGAACGGCGTTCGGGGGCGGAAATGCGCGCCATCCGCGCATTGGCGCCCTACATGTGGCCGAAGGGCCAGCTTGAAATGCGCGTCCGCGTGGCCATCGCGATGGTGTTGCTCGTGGCCGCCAAGGTCGCCACCGTCGCCGTGCCGGCCGTCTTCGGCAAGGCGGTGGACGCGCTGGAAGCGGACGCGACCGGTGCGGCCGTCGCAGTACCCGTCTCTTTGCTGGTCGGTTACGGCCTGTTGCGGGTCGGCCAGCAGGCCTTCGCGGAGTTGCGTGATTTTGTCTTCGCCAAGGTCGGTCAGCGCGCCATCCGGGCGATTGCGCTGCGGGTCTTCAAGCATTTGCACGCCCTGGCGCTGCGGTTTCACATGGACCGGCAAACCGGCGGCCTCAGCCGTGCCATCGAACGCGGCATCAAGGGCATCGATTTCCTGCTGCGGTTCATGCTGTTCAATATTCTGCCGACCCTCGTCGAAATCGGCCTGGTGTGCGGCATTCTCTGGTCGCTGTTCGGGTTTGTGTTCAGCGCGATCACCTTCGTGACCGTGGTGATCTACATCGTCTTCACCCTTTCGTTCACGGAATGGCGTCTGAAGTATCGCCGGGCGATGAATGACAGCGACAGCGAGGCCAACACCAAGGCGATCGACAGCCTGCTGAACTTCGAAACGGTCAAGTATTTCGGCAACGAAGAACATGAGGCGCGGCGCTACGACGTTTCCATGGAACGCTATGAAAAGGCGGCGGTCAAAAGCCTGACGACCCTGTCGCTGCTCAATGTCGGGCAGGGACTCATCATGGCCCTCGGCATGACGATCCTGCTGGTCCTGTCTGGGTTCCGCGTGGCTGACGGGGCGATGACTATCGGTGCCTTCACCGCCGTAAATCTTTACATGATGCAATTGTTCCAACCCCTTAATTTTCTTGGATTTGTTTACCGGGAGATCAAGCAGTCCCTGGTGGATATGGAACAGATGTTCGGCCTGCTGGAAGAGAACCGCGAGGTCGAGGATGCGCCCGGTGCGCGGCCGCTCGTCGCCGATGACGGGGTCGTCCGTTTCGAGCATGTGTCGTTTCGCTATGACCCGCGACGTTCGGTCCTGAAAGACGTGAGCTTCGAAGTGCCCGCGGGGAATACCGTGGCGATTGTCGGTGCGTCGGGAGCGGGTAAATCGACGATCTCGCGGCTGCTATTCCGCTTCTACGATGTGGATGACGGCGCCATCACAATCGACGGACAGGATATCCGTGCGGTCACCCAGGAAAGTCTGCGCGCGGCCATCGGGATCGTGCCCCAGGACACGGTGCTGTTTAACGATTCCGTTTTCTACAACATCCAATACGGCCGACCGTCGGCGAGCCCGGCCGAAGTCGAAGAGGCGGCGCGTCTGGCCCAGGTGCATGACTTCGTGATGAGCCTGCCCGACGGCTACAACACGCGGGTCGGCGAGCGGGGGCTCAAACTGTCGGGCGGCGAGAAGCAACGCGTTGCCATTGCCCGCACGATCCTGAAGAGCCCGAAGATTCTGCTGTTCGACGAGGCCACGTCCGCGCTCGACACCCACACTGAGCGGGAGATTCAGGCGGCACTGGAGCAGGTGTCGGCCGACCGCACGGCCCTGGTCATCGCCCATCGCCTGTCGACCGTGGTCAATGCGGACGAGATCATCGTACTCGACGACGGAATCATCATCGAGCGTGGCCGCCATGACGCGCTGCTGGCACAGGACGGGGCCTATGCCGAGCTCTGGCGCCGCCAGCAGGCCGCAGCACAGCGCGAGGAAGAGATCGCCGCCGACCTGGCCGACGGCGTCTTCATTCCCGCACCCGTGAAATAGCCCGACGGCAGTTCCCTATCGAAGTTCGACGGCGTAGCTGTCGACCGGCGGGATGGTCTCGATCAGGCCGCGACCCCGCAGAAACTCGGCGAAACGGTCATACCGGCCCCGGTCCAGCGCGGCCGGGCGCAGCGCGAAGCGGGGCAGGGTGTCGCGCCAGGCCCGGCGGTTCAACTCGTCATCCAGATCCTTGCGGCCCTTGATGAACAGCTCCCAGGCCTCGTCGGGGCGGTTGATCATGAATTGGGTGGCGGCCTCGATGGCGTCCAGGAAGGCCGCAAATGCGGGCTCCGACAGCCGGTCATTCTTGGCGACGATGATCAGCTCGTCATAGGCGGGCACGCCTTCTTCCTCGAGGAAGAAGGCCCGCCCCGGGCGGCCGTTGATATCCATCTGGTTGAGCTCGAAGTTGCGGTAGGCGCCGATCACCGCGTCGACCTGGCCGCTCATCAGCGACGGCGAAAGCGAGAAGTTGACGTTCACCAGTTCGACGTCGCTCAGGCTGAGGCCGTGTTTCGCCAGCATCGCGCCGAGCAGCGCGTCTTCGAAACCGCCGACGGAAAAGCCGACTTTCTTGCCTTTGAGGTCGGCGATCGACGTGATCGGGCCGTCCGCGAGGACGACCAGCGAGGCGAGTGGGGTGGCAACGAGGGTACCGATCCGTGTCAGCGGCAGGCCCTGGGCGACCTGCAGATGAAGCTGGGGCTGATAGGAAATCGCCAGGTCGGCCCGGCCGGCGGCGACCAGCTTGGGCGGGTCGTTGGGGTCTGCTGGTGCGATCAGTTCGACCTCGAGCCCGCGTTTCTCGAATTCGCCGCGCTCCAGCGCGACAAACAACGGCCCGTGGTCTGGATTGACGAACCAGTCGAGCATGACCGTGATCTTTTCGGCGGCTGTCGCTGGGGCGGCGAAGGCGGCAAACAGGGCGAAGAGTGCGATCGGGATAAGGCGTTTCATGATGTTCCGTGGGTTTGAGTTCGGGGAAACTTAGGTGAGAGACGCGGGGTCCATGTCGGCCTGCCAGGAAACGAGCCGGCGCAGGGCCGCGTCGATGATGAAATAGATGGTGACGGCAAGCAGCGCGAGGACGAGAAGGGCGGCGAACATGGCGTCTGTCTGGACCCGGCCGTTCATCAGCAGCATGTAATAGCCGAGCCCGGCCGAGGAGCCGACCCATTCGCCGACCACGGCGCCGATGGGGGCGACAGCGGCGGCGACACGCAGGCCCGAAGCAAAGGCCGGCAGCGCGGCAGGTATCCGTATTTGCCGCAGAATGGCGGCCTTGGACGCGCCCATTGTCCGGGCGAGGTCGATCCAACCGGGTTCGGTGCGCCGCAGGCCGTCATAGAATGCCGCAGTGACCGGGAAATAGATGATCAGGGTCGCCATGGCGACCTTGGGTGCAATCCCGTAGCCGAACCACAGCACCAATACAGGCGCGAGCGCGAACACCGGCACTGCCTGGGACACCACGAGCACTGGCAGGACCCAGGCGCGCGCGCTCCGGAAGTAAGCCATGATCAGCGCGCTGACCGTACCCAGGAGCGTCCCGAACAGCAGCCCCAGGAGAATCTCGCTCAAGGTCACCAGCGCATGACCGGCGATTGTGTCGGCGCGCTCGATGGCCACGTCGATCACGGCCAGCGGGCTGGGCAGGATAAAGGGCGCGATCGCCAGTACGCTGACGATGGCCTGCCAGGCCGCCAGAATCCCGACGAACACGATCAGCGGCCGCAAATACGTCACGCCCGGCCTCCCGTTGCCCGGGCCGTGCCATGAGTCAGACGCTGCATGATCGAGCGGTGGGAGTCCCGCAGCGCCGGATCGGTCGGATCCCGCGGCGTCGGGCCGGGGGGAACGATGGGCGCATCGGTCGGCGTTGTATCGTCGGTCAGCACGAAGATGGTATCGGCCAGGCGCAGGGCCTCGAACGGGTCATGGGTGACCATCAACACCGTACGGGTGGCGAGGAGTTCCACGGCAAGATCCTGCAGTCGTGTGCGCGTGATGGCGTCCAGTGCCGAAAACGGCTCGTCCATGAGTACGATCGGCCGTTGTTCCATCAGGGTTCGCGCCAGGGCCACACGCTGGCGCTCGCCGCCCGAGAGCTCCGATGGCAGTGCGTTCGCACGCTCGGCCACGCCGGCTCGTGCCAGGATATCCAGGGCGCGGTCCCGATCCGCCCGTTCGCCGCGCAAGCGTGCGCCCAGCGCCACGTTCTCGATCGCGCTGAGCCAGGGCAGCAGCAAATCCTGCTGTGCCATATAGGCGACCCGCGCATGCAATTCCGTGCCGTCATGGGCCCGAATTTCCGTTGATCCGACCGGCTCGATAAGGCCGGCGATGGTGCGCAGGAGGGTAGACTTGCCGACACCGCTTTCGCCCAGCAGGCACGTCCATGATCCTGCGGCTGCGGCGAACGAAAAATTGTCCAGCAGAACGGCGTCGCCCCAGGCAAGCCGGGCGTTGCGCACATCAAGCCCCAGCATTTCCGAGGGTGTAGGATTGTTCAGGTCGGCAGCGGTCAATTCCACGTCCCTCCGCCGGTGCTAACCGGATCAGGTTCCAAGGGTCGTCCCGCACAATGCGAGACCTCTCAGCCGCAATGGCTCCCCATGTGGTGAAGTTCAATATGGTGTGTGCAGGCGCGAAAGGTCAACGCCTTCGATTGCCAATCGCGCCGCGCCACGGTAGGGAAAATGTATGAGCCAAACCGCGCATGTCCGCTCCCCGGAGCCTCTTCGCAGGCTCGCTCGACCTATGTTCATCGGCAACGAGATTTATCGGCGGTCAAATTTTGGCCCAAAGCACCCGCTTTCCGTACCTCGTGTGCCCGCGACCATCGACCTCTGTCGGGCGATGGGCTGGCTGCCCGACGCCGCCT
>Ga0209578_10004353_pt1 | contig 10208 bp, 9 predicted proteins | sample tdAd472_FD_187127 | JGI IMG/M metagenome (GOLD analysis project Ga0209578, IMG submission 187127) | Marine sediment microbial communities from the Atlantic coast under amendment with organic carbon and nitrate - tdAd47.2 (SPAdes)... | ecosystem: Environmental > Aquatic > Marine > Coastal >...
ATTTAATGAAGAAAACTCCCTTCTCCTTTGAAATATCCATCAAGAGAATTTTCCAGAAACCCAATTTTTCAATTTCCCCAAACCCATTATTCCACCGTACCGATGGTGAGGGAAGCGAACGATGTTATTTTCCGTCGGGACTTTTTTATTGCTAAGATAATGGATATAATGGTACTTAAAAATAGCAGCGGCGATGATCCTTAAAATTACCGTATAATGGCATAGTTATGTGCTTTATTTTAGAGCGGCGAAAGGCCCTGCCGCCTCGAAATCACGTGCCACGGGGAAAGGTGTTATATGGCATCGTGAAACGATGGTATAGCTTGAACACAATAAACAATCTTTGATTTTGGATACTATAAAAAAATACCTTCGAATTGATCGTAGAGAGATCTGTTTTTTAAAATTTATTTTAGAGGCGTACGACGGCATCGCATCCTTAACAACCGTCAATTCTGATTTGGGTGTTGTGCGGCTCCATATTCCTCCGGGATGTGCGGAAGATGTAGAAATTATTTTGCAGGATCTCAAAAAGAGTTTTATTATTGAAGATGCAAGTGTGGAGACTTCAGAGAATAGATGAAAAAGAACTTATACATAAATACCATCGGCTGTCAGATGAATGTGTATGACTCCGAACAGATAGCCAACGGATTAAAGTCGTTACAATACAAAATGACGTCTTCCATAGAAAAGGCGGATCTGATCATTGTTAACACGTGTGCCATCAGGGAAAAGGCCGAGCAGAAAGTGTATAGCTTTTTAGGTCGGTTGGCCGGATTGAAAAGGAAAAAACCTGCCCTTATGATCGGGGTCGGCGGTTGTGTGGCCCAACAGGAAGGTTCAAAAATTCTGGCGCGTGTACCGCATCTTGATCTTGTTTTCGGGACAAATGCCATCGGTCGTCTGCCGGATATCGTCAAGACCGTCGAGTCCAAAAGATGCCGAGTTGTCGACGTTGAAATGTCGGAAAAGATTGAAGAATTGGATTTTGTCAAACAGGGACATAACAGGGGAAAGACAACGGCCTTTGTGACCATCATGCAAGGGTGTGATAATTATTGCACCTACTGCGTGGTTCCGTATGTTCGGGGGAGGGAAACCAGCAGGGATCCAGAAATTATTGTTCAAGAAATCCGATGTCTTGTTGAATCCGGTGTGCGGGAGGTGACCCTGCTCGGTCAGAACGTGAACAGCTACGGTAAAAAGGAAGGTCTCTGCACGTTTCCTGAACTTTTGCGGCGGGTCAACGACGTTGACGGGCTGTTGAGAATCAGGTTTACGACGTCACATCCCAAAGATCTTTCAGAAAATCTTATTTCTACTTTTAAGGGCCTTGAGAAATTATGCAATCATATACATCTGCCGATACAGTCGGGTTCAAACAGGGTTCTAAAAAACATGAACCGAAAGTATACCCGGGGAATATATATTGAAAAAGTCGATAAACTGCGCCACTCTTGTCCTGAGATTTCCATCACATCTGATATTATTGTGGGTTTTCCGGGGGAGACAAAGACAGATTTTGAAGAAACCCTTGATTTGATTCAAACTGTTGAATTTGATGGGCTGTTTGCGTTTAAATATTCTGACCGTCCAAACGCGGCGGCCGCCCGATTTTTGAACAAGATCTCTGAACAGGAAAAGAAAGAGAGACTGCAGCAGGTTCTGGATCTGCAAGATCGTTATACAACCCAAAAAAACAAAGCGTTAAAAGGCTCCATACAATCGATCCTTGTGGAAGGTGTAAGCCGGAAGCAAAACCGGATGGACACACCGAACCGACACCCAGATGTCCAGTGGACCGGCCGTACATCCACAAACAAGATCGTAAATTTTAATCGGAGTAATGGGGATATTGCGCATAATGATATTGTTCCAGGGCAGGTTGTGAATGTCAGAATTTTGAAAGCATTTTCCCATTCACTCTGGGGCGAACCGGTTAGCGCAGAACCAATTTCTTTTGGTTTGAGAGGAGATGAGAGTTATGTTGCATGAAGTAAACGTAGCGAGTATGGCGATAGATCCGACGTCGAATACGCCGATTCTTATCTTAAAGTCTGTAAAAGGTGATCAGGCGGTTCCCATATGGATCGGCTTGCTCGAAGCTACATCCATAGCTTCAGCACTTAGAAACATCAAGTTCGACCGTCCCATGACCCATGATCTTTTCAAGAATTTCGTCGAAAATGTGGATATGGCGGTTTCGAAGGTCGAAGTGTGCGATCTTAAGGACAATACCTTTTACGCCAAAATATATTTCGTATCTGAAGAAAAAAGTTTTAACATAGATGCCCGTCCAAGCGATGCCATTGCCATTGCACTTCGTTTTGACGCTCCGATTTATGTGGAGGATAAGATTTTTGACCAATCTCTTATGGTTGAAGGTGATTACGAAGTATTAAACAAAAGCGAAGAAGGGAAAAAATGGGCGGAATATCTTGAAAATCTTTCACCTGAAGATTTCGGGAAATACAAGATATAAAATCACCAAAGTATTTTATAAACACGACGCCGGGGCTCAAAAAAAAGAATTTTCGAAATATTACATCGTAAATTTGCCGTTTTCATAGATGGTAACTTTTTTACCGGATGCAAGATGGGCGACAACCCTTTTCTTTTCAGTATTGACAAGGTCCCAGTGCAACGCTGAATCGTTGAACCCGAGGTTTTTCTTTTTTTCTCTGGTCAATTCTTTTGGATTTCCGTGATACGTATCGGCATAGGAAGATCCCAGCGCCACATGACAGTTACCGTATTCTCCACCGTAATTTTCATCAAATAGCGTATTTGCCATAAAGGTGCTAATCCTGGAAAATCTTTTGTCTGTGAGGGAAAATTCACCCAGCTTATTGGCCCCTTTATCCATAGAGAGCTGCTTGACAACAAAATTTTCACCCTGTTGTGCCTGGATTTTAACCACGCCACCTTTCTTAAATTCGAGTCTTACCCCCTTTACATAATTTCCGCTCCGGAATGAAGGCTGATTTGCAAAGTATGTCCCCCGGGTTCCTCTCCAGTCCGGTGAAAGAAACAACTCAAAACTTGGGATGTTGTGGCCGGAGATGCCGATCCATTTCCTTTTCTCACCAGGGGTTATGGCAAGGTCTATATTTTCGGATTCAATATGATAGAAATTCACTTTCATTCTGTTCAGCCACCGCTTTACGGATGTTGCGTTTTTATAAATCGTTTGCCAATGGGAGACCGGGGAAGATCTGTTTAGGAAGCAGGCTTTTACAATCTGATCCGTGTAGGCCTTCATGGAAAGTCTGGCATGTCTGGCTTGTTCCTTGGTGGGAAACGTGCAAAGGGTCCAGCCGAAATCACCGGCTTGATCCCGGTGGTCAAGAATATCGCGCAGGTACTTTCTAGCGACAGCGGCTTTCCCGATCTTTTTGGGATCTATATGGCTCAAATGAGTTATTGATTCCGGTGCATGGAGAAAAATGCTGCCGTTTAGATGCTTAAAAAGCTCCTTTTCACCGGGGGTCTGGAAGAGAATCTGCCGGGTGTTCGAACGTTCAAAAAAGGATTTCTCCATATCAACACTCGGATTTATCCGTTGAACCGGATGTATTCCCATATCCAGGAGGTTAGCGAAGAGAATTTCTGCAAGGCGGATGGCCGCCATATTATAACGGATCAGCACAACGTCGTTTTTTTTGAATTTACGGGATCTGGCTGTTTTAAGTCCCCACAAGAGAACATCTGCATACTTTTCCAACTGTTTTTCTGTGAACATTGTGTTAACTCCCAATCCGGACAAACCGGAACCAGAAATATTTGCCACAACCGCACGCGGACACCATAGATGTATTGACTGTTCTTTCTCCGAGCCCGGGTGCCTTGTTGGCGGAATGTAAAAAATTAAGCCATAAAATCAATGTGTTACCAATGAGCCGCTATGGATGATTATCTTTTAGAAAAAGTTTGTGATACTCATAATCGGTCAAATGTTTTTTAAGTAAGCGAGTCAGCAGAGAAAATGTCTCATCCAGTTCTTCATCTGTCATCCGCTTGACCAATTCTTTCATGAGCGTGTCGTCTGAAAATTTCTGAAGATAAAAGATGACTGTATTTTCATCGGTTTCACGATCTAAACCAAGCCCAACGAGACCGTCATAAGTTTCCACATGATTGTGCGTGTGTTTTGCCATTTTTTCCCCAGCAACAAAGGTCGACGTTAACAGTCCCGGAAGCCGTTTCAAGACCCCTCATTCGGTGTTCCGAGCCGTTTGGGAAGTTCAGTGTTGACATATTGAGCAATAATAACAATAAATACTATCTTCCAGAATATCAATTGCCTTAAATATGGGCATTTAGGGTAGCATTATGTCCAAGTCGATGTCGTGTCAAGGACAATCGGGTTGGGAACCAAAAATGCGTTAGATACGGTGCGGATATACATGAACCCAAGCAGCCAAAAATTTAAAGTTAGGCGATTATGGTAGATGCACCTTTTTGTTATGTTTTTTAAATATGCCGACCGTTTGCGTCGGGGAGCTTCAATTTATAGGTATTTTTGTTATGGTTCCGAATATTTCAAGCGCTAAATCCGGGATGCTTACATCGCATGATTTTATGAAGACGCCGGATAAGAGCGCGGTCCGATATGGCATATGGCGCTGCCAAAAAGAACGAAGGCGAGGATCGATCCTTTTGCTCAACGGCCGAAGAGAATTCATGGAAAAATATACAGAAACCATCGGCGAGCTGATTGAAAGAGGTTTTGATGTGTACAGTTTGGACTGGCGCGGCCAGGGTCTTTCAACACGGATGCTGGCGGATAGACATAAGGGGTTTATCGAGGATTTCGACGTTTACTTGAATGATTTGAAAATGTTCGTCAGCAATATCGTTATGCCGCAAGCCATTGATCCGCTGATCATTCTTGCCCATTCCATGGGCAGTCATATTGCACTCCGTTTTATTCACGATCACCCCGGAATGGCAGATAGGATGGTCTTGACAGCGCCGATGGTAGATATTTTCATATCTTCATTCACCCGATGGTGTGCAAGGTTTATTTCCCGGGTTGCAAATAAAACCGGATTTAATCATGCATATACCTTTGGATCAGGGGACAACACGGATGAAAAATTTGAAGGCAACACCCTCACATCAGACCCTGCGCGGTTTATGGCAACAGCTAAAACAATCTTGGAAAATCCGGACCTTGCTCTTGGGGGCGTGACGTACGGATGGCTTTCAGCGGCCATAAAATCGACAGACATTCTCCATGAACCCGGGTTTGCCAAAAAGATCACAACACCGATTCTGATAATCAGTGCCGGTGAGGACAGCATCGTATCCACCAAGGCTCAAAAGAAAATCTGTTCTTTGCTCCCAAATTGTAGCTATATGGAGATTCCAGGGGCGCGTCATGAAATTCTCAGAGAGACAGATGCCGTCCGATCGATTTTCTGGGAGGAATTTGACCGGTTCACTTGCCCCGACATCGAGTCATAGAGAGCTTTTGCAGCGCTGGAAAAATTCAGGCTCTCACTTAAGACAAATGGATATTCCCCAAAGAACGAACCCCCCTCGCCCATAATTGAAAGCCTTTATTAAAGGCCCAATTATAGATGTTTTTGTGCAAAGTCAAGTTGTTGATAGGCTTGATGTTATTCAACCCTTGGAGGTTGTTTCGGCATTTCAATGTTTTTTTGGTTTCAAAATCTCCATCCGATTTGTTAAGATAGGACAAGACAATCTATTTTATCTATTTTTTTATGCGCATTTAAAGTTAAAATCACGCAAGAGGTGGCAAGCATGCAAAAAAAGCAGAAAATCGGATTTATCGGTCTGGGGATGATGGGCAGCCCCATGGCAATCAACCTGCTGAAGGCAGGACACACGTTAACCGTTTATAATAGAACGCCTGAAAAGGCGTCATCTGTTATCGAGTTGGGGGCAGAGGTAAAGACCAACCCCTGGGATGTTGCTGAACCGGGTGGAATCGTAATGAGCTGCGTGTCAGACGACAGCGCTTTGGCCGATTTGGTCGGTGAAAACGGAGAGTTGGCCGAATGCCTGGGCCAAGACGGAATTCATATTTCGATGAGTACAATTTTGCCCAAGACCGCTGCACGGCTGGCCCAACAACAATCTAAATTCGGCGGCTATTATATCGCAGCGCCCGTAATGGGACGGCCCGACGCCGTGCAGGGGAAAAATCAATCTTATTTCATTGCCGGTGAAGCAGCGGCCAAAGCGAGGGCTAAACCGTTGTTAGAGGCCATAAGCATGAAGGTTTTTGATTTCGGAACCAATCCGGCAGATGCCAATCTTAACAAATTGGCTGCCAACTTCCTGATTGCCTCGGCCATCGAGGCTTTGGCTGAAGCATTTACTTTTGTTTCCAAAAATGGCGCTGACCCGAATAGCCTTCTTGAAGCCGTCGGGAGTACGCTGTTTGCATGTCCCATCTACCAGAATTATGGACGGCAGATCATCGAAAAAAAATATATGGAACCGATGTTCAAACTACATTTGGGGCAAAAGGATGTCAGGTTGATCGCAGAAATCGCTACGGACAGCCATACACCGATGCGTTTTGCCCGGGTATTGGAAGATCGTTTTGCAGCGGCGATTGCCCATGGGCGGTCCAATTGCGACTGGACGGGGATAGCGGCTGAAGTGGAAGCCGAAGCCGGTTTATAAAGTCGGGTATTTTATAAGAAGTACATGAACAGATGGGCACCCGGAAAGCTATTCTTGTTCATCAGTACGTTGAGCGGATAAAATCAGAGCGCATCCAGCCGGGGGGCCATGAAAGTTCTGATGACCCATAAACTGATATAGTGTTAGGGGCGTAAATCTTCCGGCACACTATTTGACGGACATTGAAAATAGGTGCATCGTCTGCATTCATATCTTTTTAAAGTTGAACCCGCAACTCCCATTGATAGCACGTAGATTATCAGCAAGTCCGGCGCTAACAACAGCCAGTAAAGGGGAAGCAGTATAATAATGAGCATCGCAAACAGGGCCACAGCCTTGTCAAGGAAGCTTAAAGGGCCGGGTTCCGGCATAAAAAACTTAGGGATCCCCCAAAAAAACATACACTTTAACGTTTTGGCGCTTTGAATGTAATGGGGGCAATGGGTGCAGTAAAATTTGAATAGGACTGTTGCAAGCAAGATACAGGCGATGAGATATAAAATTAACCCTAAAACTGAATTTTTTCCGATGGCGATACACGCTGTAATCAACGGTACGGAAACAACCAGGTTCCAGTAAAGGAAATCGAGAAATTTGTGCCGTGTCTTTAACCGATGGCCTGTTTCACGCATCTGTTATCCACCTTTCAAATCGAGAAGCCGCCCAGCTTGGTCTCAAGGTATTCGGCAATACCATCGCGCCCGCCTTCGCGTCCCAGACCGCTCTCCTTCATGCCGCCAAAAGGAGCTGCCGCAGCTGTTGGATTAATATCGTTAATGCCGACGATGCCGAACCGTAGACCTTCGAACATGCGCATGGCGCGGGAAAGGCTGCGGGTATAGACATATGCAGCGAGGCCGTAGTTGGTATCATTGGCCATTTCCAGAACCTCTTCATCCGTATTAAATGTAATAACAGGGGCTACCGGGCCAAAGGTCTCTTCTCGATAAATCAGCATGTTCGGGGTTACACCACCCAGAAGCGTCGGTGCGTAAAAAAAGCCTTTATCAAGATCGTTATCCTTCAGCCTCTGGCCGCCGCAAATCAGTGTTGCACCCTGGTCCACTGCATCCCTCACCTGCCGTTCTACCTTTTGAATGGCGGCATCGTTAACCAGCGGCCCAATGCTCACGCCGTCTTCAAAACCGCTGCCCGCAAGCATTTTGGACACCCGGCTTTTGAATTCCTCAATAAACGGTTCGATGATGCTTTGATGCACAAAGATTCTGTTGGGACTGATGCAGGCTTGTCCGGTATTGAGAAATTTGACCAACACGGCACCCTTGGCAGCATATACCGGGTCGGAATCCTCGAAAACAATAAACGGCGCATGACCGCCGAGTTCAAGGGAAACATGTTTAACCTGATCCGCTGCTTTTTTGGCCAGGATCTTACCCACTTGGGTAGATCCTGTGAAGGTAATCTTTCGGACCATCGGGTGTGTGGCAAAAACCTCACCGATCGGGGCGGGATTTAAAGCGGTGACGAGATTGACAACGCCGGCAGGGATTCCTGCTTTTTCAAAAATTTTGAAAATTTCGATGGCGCATAAGGGGGTGGCCTCCGCTGGTTTCAACACGATGGTGCAGCCTGCAGCCAAAGCCGGGGCCACTTTACGTGTAATCATGGACATGGGATAGTTCCAGGGTGTAATGGCCGCAACGACGCCCACCGGCTGACGCAACACGATAAAACGCTGGTCGGAACGGGGTGCCGGGATCGTTTCCCCGTAAATCCGTTTTGCCTCTTCTGCATACCAGAGCAAAAAATCTGCACCGTACTGAATTTCTCCTCTGGAGGCTTTCAGGGGCTTGCCCTGCTCTTGGGTCATCACCCGCGCCAAGTGTTCTTTGCTGTCCATCATCACCTGATATGCCTTGTGAAGATATTTTGAACGCGCATAGGCGGTTCGGCCAGACCAGAGGCCGAAGGCCTCCTGGGCGGCATGGATGGCCTTTTGGGCATCGTCACGGTTTCCATCTGCAACGTCTCCGATTTTTTCGCCGTTTGACGGATTGTAGACGGGAAAGGTTGCATGGCTATTTGCGCCGACCCACCGTCCGTTAATATACATCCTTGATATATCATGGTGTGATTTCATGCAGCGACTCCATAGTTGAGGGATTAAGCCTGATGAATCATAGTAAATTATACGAAATCGTCAAGGGCTAATACACCGTATCCGTTCCCGATAAAACGAATATTTTATGGATGGTATCTTATGGATTATTGTGAGAGATGGGGTTAAAAAAGACGATAAGCCCGGATTTCCTACCGTTCCAGCAGGTGAGAGATCCGCGCTCATCGAAAATTGGTAGTTTCTTTGATGCCCACGGGCTTAATGAAAAATGAACTAAAACTGGTTTCAAAGCCTCAGCACCACAGATATGATCGGGTTTGCACTGAAAACAGCATACAACGGTCTTGATGTCTCGTCGTTCCGTGAAGGGGATGAAGATTATGACATCACCGTACAATTGCCCGAGGCAGACCGTCGGGTAACCGATGTGCTCCGGGAGTTGATGATCCCCACACCCAATGGCGAGATGGTTCCTTTGTCGACCCTGGCCGCGGTGGACTACAGCGGCAGTATCGGCGACATCGTCCGGATCAACAACAAGCGGGTAGTGACGGTTAAGGCCAATGTGGACGAAACCAAAATTCCCGGTCCGATGGCCCGGGCCCAGGCTGAAGCTTCATTTGTTTTTTCTTTTTGCCGTATCTTCTTCCCTGAGAGCTTTTTTCAAAATTTTTCCGACGTTGGTTTTTGGCAGTTCGTTTCTGAACTCGACCTCGGTGGGAAACTTATGCTTGGCGATCTTACCTTCGCAATATTCAATGAGCTCTTCCTGGGTGGCAGTTTCTCCAGGCTTGACGACAACAAAGACCTTGACCGATTCGCCACGAGTCGGGTGCGGTATCCCAATAGCCGTCGCTTCCTGAACCTTGGGGTTTTCGTAAAATACTTCTTCAACATCGCGGGGATAAACATTATAGCCGCCGGATATGATCATATCCTTTTTTCGGTCGACAATATAAAAATAACCGTCTTCATCCATTTTACCGATATCTCCGGTATAGAGCCAGCCGTCAATCAGGGCGTTGGCCGTTTCTTCGGGATTGTTCCAGTAACCCTTCATGACCTGGGGTCCTTTCACCAGTATCTCACCGGTTTCCCCAACCGGAACGTCGGTATTTCTGTCAGCCAGATCTACAATTCTGCATTCTGTGTCGGAAATCGGAACCCCGATGCTTCCGGCTTTCCGCTTTCCATCGGCAAAAGGGTTTACATGCGTTCCAGGCGACGTTTCAGTCAAGCCATAGGCCTCCACGATGACCGCACCGGTCTTGTTCTCGAAATCACGGATAACTTCCAGCGGAAGCGGTGCACTTGCTGAAAAGCATCCCTTGATGGATGTCATATCAACCGTATCGATATCCGGATGGTTCAGCATTCCGATGATCATGGTCGGTACCAGCGGCGCAAAGGTGGGTTTGAATTTTCTGATGGCGTCGAGAAGAGTTTTTGGCTGGGGTTTTGG
>Ga0209578_10004355_pt1 | contig 10205 bp, 7 predicted proteins | sample tdAd472_FD_187127 | JGI IMG/M metagenome (GOLD analysis project Ga0209578, IMG submission 187127) | Marine sediment microbial communities from the Atlantic coast under amendment with organic carbon and nitrate - tdAd47.2 (SPAdes)... | ecosystem: Environmental > Aquatic > Marine > Coastal >...
AAAAGTGACAGAAGTGGCAGAAAAAGACTCGGCTACTTGATTCTAAGCGTAATCAGTTTGGAGGCGACGCCCGGAGTCGAACCGAGGTCCACGGATTTGCAAGCCGTGGACGTTGATTTATTCATCCTTTGAATCAGTTAGTTACAACGATTCAGTGGGAACCCACTCTTCTAACCCACTCTGTGTAGAAAACGTCGATTTCTTCAACTGCCGCTGTTTATCGGTGCACCAAAGCCGCTGTCCTTCGGACTGATCCTTAAGAACACGGACTCTTCGATGAGATAGTCGGTGACCACTTCTTGTTGGCGGTTAAGCCAGCCGGCCAGGGCGATTGCGAGGAGGTGGGAGGGTTGTATGGCCTGGATCATTGTACGAACAGATTATCCGCAATATTGTCTGATATCAATATCATACGGTTCGTTCGAATATTTGCACCATACGCGGTGTATGCAGACAACAGCTTCTCACCCTATGTTGACGAAAAAGGCAATATTAGCTTACCTGATAATTTCCGAACGACTATGGCACATCTAGGCTCCTGGTTTGTACCCGAAGGCGATGCCAGCGGCTTCCATGATGTATACACTGAAAAAGCAACCGTTGAGGCATATCGCAAGACTGGCAAATTCCCCGATGGCGCCACACTTGTAAAGGAACTGCGCGCATCCAGTGCGGGCAACTACACAACTGGTGAGGGAGTCAGTTATGCGACGAATGGTATTAAACAATGGTTCGTGATGATTAAAGATGTGAAGGGACGCTTTCGCGACAATCCGCAATGGGGTGATGGCTGGGGTTGGGCGCTATATAAGCCCGATAATCGGAACAAGAACGTGTCAAGAAACTACAAAACAGACTGTCTGACATGCCACACTCCTGCTAAAGCAAAAGATTGGATATATACGGAAGCATATCCAACGTTGGGTTCGCCGTAGCAATACACAACTGCTAGGTGGGTGAAAACTTTATGTCAATCCACATAAAACGCGCTCATAAAAAGATAGAAGAGCCCGCCATGTGCGGGTTTTATTGTTGGTGGTACCTATCTAATATGAACTGCCGACGTATAACGGAATGCGGTGTTTGTATCAATTCTGTGAATCACTACTTCTGGCCGAAAGCGTGAGTACTGACTGCATGACGGGAACGGCAAGTATTGCTGGACAGTTGCCCTTCACTGGTCGTCCGGGTAGGGCAATTTGTGGCCGAAAGTGCTCGTTTAGTGGTCGCTTATATTAGCCATCACTAAACGGTAACAAACGACCCAACCCAGACGTACAGGGTTTTGGGGGGAATGTCGTGTTCGTACTGAAGTCGGACCTTCAGGATTAGGCGGCTATCGGCAGTCAATCTACCCTAAAAAGACATTTATATGAAATCCCCGTAAAAGGCAATTAACATATAGCGCTCAATATAGTCATATCATTATGTGTAGATACCATGAAATATGCCCGCATAATCCTCGTAATTTTCGTCTTATCAATAGTTTTACTGGAAATCGCTTTACGCATTTTGGCAGATTTTCAAATTGATTCCGCATTGTTCATTAACGATTCTGATATTGGTTATCGGATGCGTCCCAACGTTTCTATCCGGAATGGTTTTACAACGAATTCTCTTGGTTTTAACGACAATGAACACTCAATGGGACGTAGGGAAGGAAGTATCAGGATGGCTATCATTGGTGATTCATTTGTATTTGGAGCAGTGCCGAGGAAAGAAAATTTTACGCATATACTTCAAGAGCTGGCGGATAAATCTAGCCTTGATTTGGAAGTGCTAAATATGGGTATTCCTGCCGCCGAGCCAAATAATTATCTAGCACTACTCAAGAAGGATGCCGTTCTCATGAACGCTGATGAAGTCTGCGTGGTGTTCTTCGTCGGCAATGATATTATTCAAGCACACCCAGATTTCAAGACTTCGGTATGGCTAGGATCCACTAGAGAAACTTTGAGGCGACCATACTTAATTGGTTTTTCCAAAGAATATTCTTATGTTTATCGCACTGCACGCTCATTGACACGATTAATTAGAGAGCGTATCGATAAAACACCGCGCGAATCTTTCACCAAAGCTAATTATTTGGCAATTGAATATAGACGATCTGGGATTTACAAAATTAACAAGAGCAAATATATAAAGGAAAGTTACACAGGTGCAATTAGCATATTAAAGAAAATTGCAAATGAAGCTGATCTATTAAATAAAAACATTTTCTTTGTTTTCGCGCCTGACGAATTACAAGTTAATGATAAATTAAGAACTTCTTTGCTGAACGAATACAATTTAAGTCCTAATGACTATGATTTTTCAGCGCCACAAAGAATCATCGTAAACGAGCTAAAACAATCCGGAAAAAAAGCCATTGATCTGTTGCCTGCTTTCCGTGAAGCTGCGCAGAAAGATAGCTTGTATATTAAACAAGACAGCCACTGGAATAAGGCAGGAAACCTGCTTGCTGCGAAATCAATAATGTCATACATCATGAAGCAGTATACAGTGGCGAAAACAGATCAACCAAAATGATTTGCCATCCGAATTTGCAATCTCACTATTCTATAAGAGCTGTCTAACGACGAGGAATAAAACCGCGGGCTAACGGTTGATTGTTGTATGAAGGCGATAGAATACACAAGTCCTGTTACAAATGCTCTCTAAGCATTTGGCACCGGTTTCTTGTGCTGATTGAATTCGCCTGAATAAAGCGGCGCAACCATTAAATCAACACCGACCAATAAATGCGGTGATCTCAATCGTCATTATTATTTGCGGTGTATGTTCCGGCAGGCAAAGTACGACAGAAAGATGTGAACGTCCGGAATATGCTGCGTTTCTACCGTTCGCAAATCGTCCGGGAACGGCAACTTGTGGCCGATTGCGGACCTACACATTCAGGCGCAAGCCATAAGCTGAATGTATCGTTTGAAATCGGTTTTTTTATATATCGCGTTGAATTGTGTTTAACGAAAATTGGCGCCTAGGCGTCGGATGCAGAACCGGCGGGGGGTGGTGTACCCGGTCCCTTCTCCAGTACAGCCAGTATTCACCCGCTCTAATCCTTACACCAACCCTTCCAGCCACCACATTCAAACGATGGCCCAGGTATGCCCCAGCCTTGGCATTCAAAGCCGGGCCGGTGCACAGTTGATAGGGGGGATAACAAGCAAGTTACATGGCGCACTAATGGCGCACTTGCTGGCAAATAACAGCTAAAAAGGGCAACAAATAGCAAATAAAGGAATGGCCTATCTTCTTGTATTTATTGTTGTTGTTTGTTGTAACTTATTGTTTCCACTGGACTCGTAATGACGAGGTTGGTGGTTCGACTCCACTCACCGGCACCATATAATTCATTGGTCGAGGCGCACTTGCCGGCAACAAATCACCACAAAGCGCTCTGGCGGTAGGCACCCAGATCCACACCGCACCTGAGGCGTTTGGCAAAGTGATGTCGCGCATCAAACCGCGGATGGCCGTGGCCTGCATGTTTCGATGCTGATTCTTGTACTGACGCCGACAGACGACAGAATAAACGCCAGAATTCAAGGGAGCCAATCGACTACTTTATTTAGCTGTCTCTATTCGGAGACGGAAACGGCGGTTTCGGCCCATCGCCAGCCCCCCATCTCCCAGGCTATTAAGTCATGTATTTGTTAGATCGATAATTTCCAGACGCTGGTATAAGCCTTGCTTCTATACAACCGTAACAATTTTTTTGTACCTGCGCACACCAGTCGCGTCGGCCTCTGCGTAAACGGCGTAGAGAGTCTCCCTGAGGAGGCCGGCTAAACGAGCATATTGCAGATTATTTCGTTAGTTTGTGGGGCAGCATCGAATGATGGAGAAGCGATACGATGACTATAGCATTAACACAGCAACGGTATTTGATTCAGCAAAGAGCGGACTATGATGTGATGCTGCATCCCCGCACGGAATCCAGCTACGAAACGGCGGAAGCGGCCCATATATCCGAAGACCATATCGCCAAGGCGGTGGTGGTAAAGGACGTGTCTGATTATGCAATGGTCGTGATCCCGGCCAGCAACTGGCTGAAGATGGACTACCTTCGCCACGAGCTCAACCGCGATCTGCACTTGGCGACGGAGGATGACATCGCAGGATTGTTCGACGATTGCGAGCTGGGGGCGGTGCCGCCGCTCGGGCCCGCCTACGGCATCGAGACCTTGCTGGATGAGTCTCTCACCAGCGTCGCCGATGTGTATTTCGAAGCAGGTGACCATGAGCTGCTGGTGCATCTCCGCGGCGAGAATTTTCAGGCCTTGCTGAGCGGTGCACGGCGTGGTTACTACAGCAGGATACCAAGAGCTAGTGCTGGTTTTTTCATGACTTCCTCCTTCCCAGCATAACTATTATTTATGTCATACCTGGGTGTCGGGCGCTGCTTAATGTGGCACGAATACAGCACGAAAATATGTCATATCTGCGAAAAGTGAGGCCATGAAGAATCAATAAAAATCGGTCGAACCTGAACTTGCCGATTTCTACGGATTTGTGCGTACGCTCATTATCAGTGCGGCTGATGGTGGTGTTAAGCTGCTGATCAGCAGCTGGATACAGCTTGCAGATGGCCGCTGCTGTGGTCGGAGGGCCGGGATGAAACAGGGCCGAAAACGACTCACCCACCGGGTTGCCATGGTCTTTGCTGTCATACTGGCGGGGGTGTTTATTACCTGGCTGGCGGTGCTGGGCCTGAATATTTCTATTCCGCTGGACAGCTTCCGGAACCCGATCGAAACAGCCGCCTCGCGGGCGCTTGGCAGGCAAGTCCACATTGATGGGGCGCTGTTTTTGAGACCCACCATGGGCCCCACCATCATAGCGCACGACGTCCGTATCGCCAGTCCGGCAGGGCAGGGTGACCAGCTTCGGGCCGGTCGGGTTGCTGCGCGGCTGGCACCGGTCGCCCTGCTGCGGGGCGAGCCGCGCAGCAGGCGGTTGCTGATCGAGGACGCCAGTATCGACCTGAACCTCCGGGGGGCTGTTGCCCACGGCACGCGTCCTGCTGAACCGGGTGAGGCGGACGACGGGGTGTATGCCCGGCTGCTGTCGGCAAGCGCAGAGCTGCTGGCACGGCAGCCCGAATTGCAGAAACTCGTCCTGCATCGGGTGGCGTTGAATGATCGGGATGACAGTAGCGGACAGGTCAACCAGGCCAAGCTCGATGAGGTCATTATTCAGACCCGACCCGGGCAAGCGCTTGAGCTGATGCTGCGGGGCCGTTTTCGGCAACAACCGTACACCATCGACCTGCGCGGTGGCCAGCTTGCAGACTTGCTGTTGCCGAGTGTGCCCTGGCCGTTGCGTGCCGCGGTGAGCTTCGCGGACACCCGGCTGTTGCTCAACGGTACCCTGGAAGCGCTCCGGCGCGGCCTTGAAATGACATTTGAGCTGCAGATTGCCTGGCCTGGGGAATTTGCAAAGCTTGCAGCGAGGCTCGGACAGGCGCCACTTGCCGGCCAGCTATCGCTGCGTGTTGACCAGGGCCGGCCGGTTGTTGCCGGGGAACTGCAGCTGCCCGCAACTGATGCCGTGCTGCGCTTTGCTGCCGGTGCAGGCCCTGCAAGGGACATAAGCGGGCAGCCGAGCCCAGGCGGGGAAACGCCGGCCGACAGGCCCGTCGCTGTGCCCCTGACTGTCCGCATCGCCGATGTGCCGTTCCAGGGTCAGCTGATCGTGGCCGCACAGGGTGCAGAACCCGTGCTTGAAGTGGCACTCTCTGCCACTGATGCCAGTGCCGGCAGGCTGCTGACAACGTTGACCGGGACAACCGCTATCCGTGGTCGCTTCCCGCATATCGGCTTGCAGGCCAGTGTTCGCGGTAGCGGTGAGACTGGATTTGTGAACCGGCTGGCACTGGCGCTGCAGGTGGACGGGGCGCAACTTTCCTACGGCAATGCCGCCGGCGAACGGCCGGTTGATGTCACTCTCGATGAATTGGAACTGACCCTGCCCGCGGGTGAGGCGCTGGTGATGCAGGCACGGGGGGCCCTGCTCGACGAGTCATTTTCTGCCGAGTTCACCGCTGGCGGGTTGGAGGCGTTGCTGGCGGAGGTGAGCTGGCCGATCACGCTGTCCGCCACGGGAGGCGGTGCCGTGCTGGATATCAGTGGCCCGCTGGCAACTGTGCACGCTGATACGGCAACACGCCTGCATGTGGGTCTTTATGGCGCGCGTATCGGCGACCTGGCTGCCTGGTTGGGGGTATCACCCTGTGCGGCGACGTCCTACAGGCTGCGGGGCCAACTGGTCCTTGCCGAGAATATCGGGCGTCTGCAGTTTCTCCAGCTACAGACAGACGGGACACGGCTCAACGGTGAACTGGACTGGTCCGGATACGATCAGATAGACCTGCTGCAGGCGTTGTTGCACTTTGAAGAACTGGACCCGGCAGATATTGAGGCACTGATTCCGCTGGTGAGCCGGGATTCTGATGAGGGTGCCGGTGGCGGTATCAGCATTGACATACCTGTTCTCCCCAGGCGAGTGGAGCTTAACAATGCAGATATTGACCTGACCATAGCGCATATCCTGCTCAAGCTGGTGGATATCAGCGAGGTCTCGTTATCGGCGCGGATCAGGGACGGGGAGCTGTTACGTTCACCCTTTCATACTCATATCGGCAACACCAGTTTTCAGGGTTACCTGGACCCGGCAAGCGCGGAGACTGCCGTGGTGTTTGAAAGCGAGGACTATGGCAGCGTTGTCGGGGGGCGTATGGACAAGCTGTTCAGCAGCGCGGTGCGCTGGGTCGGGAGTACCGCCGTTGTTCCCTTGCGCTGGATATTCAGGAAAAAGTTTTCTGCCGGGGACCCGGCTGACTGCCAGGTTCAAGGTGATAAAGCCGGTAACTGATTATTGCGCGCTGCTTTGATGCTGTTACCGGACGGCGGCCGCTGCTGTCCGGTCGGTTAATTTGCCAGGTTAATAAGCTGGTCACTGGTTGTTGTACGTGCCCGTTTCGATGGCACGGTTAATGCACCGAACTCGGCGGCATCGATGTGCTTGTCATCATTGACATCGGCCGCTTTTACCTCTTCCACGGACTTGCCGGATTCCTGTTGCGCGTAACCGAGGCTCATGGGCGCTTGATCATTCGCCGCGAAAGCGCGGCTTGTCAACAGCACAATCATTACTGTAAAAAGGGATTTTTTGTTCATATTGTTTCTCCTGAATCATAAAGAAAGGTCAGGCTCTTATAACCGCCCAACCAGCGCATAGGTGTCTATACAAGCAAATTTGCTACCAGTTTTATATTTCTTATGTGCTTTATAAGTTTACATGTTTTGAGGTGCGGCTGCAGGTCTTGATCATGCGCAAACCGTCTCCAAATGGCGACAGTCAGGCTGGGGTGTTTCCGAACTCCGGACATCCCGTGTGTCGATGCGGACTGTCTATTTGTCGAGCGGGAGGTTGGTCGTTTTTCCCAGATCGTCCCAGCTGCCAATATCCAGAAAAGGCTGTTTTGATACCTTCACGCCGTGAACACGCAGACCCTCATTAATAGCCGCCCGTACGACGTCGCCGACAAAAAGCTCGCTTTCCCCGGCGGCTGTTTTCTGGTGTAAGGCCAGAAACTTGTGCATGAATTCTGTAAATGTCGGCGCCCATACGGCTACCCCCCAGGTGTCGTGCAGGTCTGTGTGGCGTGGTTTTATGATGATCTGTCTCACGTTCCCGTTATTGTCCAGTTCCACCATGTCGACCTTCTCCGGCCGATCGGCGGGAAACAGGCCGAGGACAACATCGGCACCCGACGCTTGTTGATGTTCAAGGAGAGTTGTAAAAATATCTTCCGGCCCGAATATCATGTCCGGAAAGCCTAAGGCGACGGTGGCCTGCCGTACAAACGGGAAGGCTTGATCGACGCTGTAGGGCGTCCCGTAGGGCAGGCCCATCATCAGGTAAGCGAGCGGCAAACCTGCTTTTGATCCGTCCCCGAGATAGGCGGGTATGTCCCACTTCCCTTCCCGCAGGATGACATAAATACTGCTTACACCGGCAGTGCGCATTTTCCTGAGCAGGTGCTCACAGACCACCCCCGGGTGTGGGCCCGCATCGTCTGCGGCCCGCGGTCCGATTGGGTAAATCTCCTTACTGCAGGGGAGCCCGGCAAGGCGTGTCGCACGGCCGGCCATGGGAACGACACCGATGACTTGTTGAGCTATTGTTGCCTTGTGGTCCTTATTCCTGTTCATGGCTGGTCCTACCGCGGGCTGCGTGCTCAGGAGGTCATCGCAGCGACCGGAATCGCGAGCCGTGCTTCGGTGCCGCCGCCCTCGCGCGACAGGAGTTCTATTGTCCAGCCGCGGGCATCACAGAGCTGACGTGCGATGGCGAGACCCAGTCCGCTGCCACCGGTTTTCCGGCTGCGCGAAGTTTCCAGGCGGTGAAAAGGTCGAAATACCGCTTCGCGTTCCGACACCGGGATGCCTTTTCCACGGTCCAGTACCTGGATAACGGTGGCTTCCCGGTCACGGTGGCAACGCACGGTCACCGGTTTGTTGCCGCCGTAGCGAATGGCGTTGTCAAACAGGTTAATCAGTACGCGTTGCAGGGCCATGGTATCGATTGAAACCGGGCAGTAACTTTGTGGTTCCCAGTCGATGACGGTATCCGGTTGCCGGTAGCTGGTGATAATTCCATCGATAAATTCCCGCAGGTCCACTTCCTCGGCTTCGTGAGCTTCCAGGCCCCGAGCCAGTTCCAGCGTATATCCGATGAGTTGATCCATCTGTTCCGTATCCTGCCGCAATCTTTCAATCAGTGCCGCATCGGCTTTATCCGGCACCAGCATTTCCAGCGCCAGGCGCATATGGGTGAGCGGGGTGCGCAGGTCGTGGGAAATGCCGGCGAGCAGGGTGGTGCGGTTTTCGATCAGTTCAGTCAACTCACGCGCCATACTGTTGAACTTGTGGGTTAAATCCACCAGTTCCCTGGGGCCGGTTTCCGGCAGTGGTGCGAGTATTTCGCCATGGCTGATATGTGCTGTTGCCTCCGACAGGCGTGCCAGCGGTCGGGTGATACGGCGCACCAGCAGCAAGGAGGTCAGCAGGACGACAACCGCTCCGGCCGTGATAATTAATATCAGGGCGACTGGTGGTTGGGCACCGATGCGTGACCAGGGGAAGCTGACGCGGATGAATTGTCCTCCCATAGGTATATCGGCGCAGAACCAGGGGACGGATTGTTCGCCTTTGCGGACAGCCACCGGGGTACCCAGCCGTTTTTCCAGTGCCTGTTCGAGGAACAGGAGATAGGGCAGAGGTGTTTTCGAACAGGGCAGGGGTTTTTCCGCCAGGGAGACCTTCAACTCATACTCAGAACTCAGCTCCTCTTCGAGAAAGGGGCGCGTTGCCGGTGGACGTTCGATCCAGGTTCTCGCCGCCAGTATCATCAGAGCGGCAAGATCATCAGAGCCCTGTCTGGCAAGTGGAATCGCGATGTAGGTCACCATCGCACCGATACAGAATACGACAAACACCAGCAGCGCGACGGTTAAGGTGATCCCTGTTCTGGTAAACAGGGTAAGCGGCTTGCTCATGTGTGTGCCGGTTGTGTCTCGCTGCCGGGAGAGAAGCGGTAGCCTTCGCCCCAGACGGTATGTATGTATACCGGCGAGCCCGGATCGCTCTCGATCTTGCGGCGCAAGCGCGTGACGCGTACATCGATGCTGCGATCGTAAGGCGAGCGTTCGAAACCCTTGAGCATATCGACCAGGGTGTCGCGGCTCAGTACCCGGTTAGGGTGCTCTACAAAAATCCTGAGCAGTGCAAACTCACCGCTGGTTAACGATACTTTTTCTTCATCGCGCGTCAGCTCCTGTGTGACCGGATCAAGTCGAAACGGCCCGAAGCTAAAGGTCTGCTGTTGTGTATTTTCTGATTCCGGGTTTGATGGCGCTGTTGGGCGTCTAAGCACTGCTCGAATCCGGGCAAGCAGTTCTCTCGGGTTGAACGGTTTCGGCAGGTAGTCATCTGCACCGACTTCCAGGCCGACAATGCGGTCCACTTCTTCACCACGTGCTGAGAGCATAATGATCGGTGTGTCTCTGTCACTACGCAGGCGTTTGGCAATGCTGAGACCGTCTTCACCCGGCAGCATAAGATCCAGGATGATCAGGTCTGTTGAACCGGAGGCCAGAAATCTGTCCATCGCAGCGCCATCTTCGACAGCGGTGACTT
>Ga0209578_10004365_pt1 | contig 10186 bp, 8 predicted proteins | sample tdAd472_FD_187127 | JGI IMG/M metagenome (GOLD analysis project Ga0209578, IMG submission 187127) | Marine sediment microbial communities from the Atlantic coast under amendment with organic carbon and nitrate - tdAd47.2 (SPAdes)... | ecosystem: Environmental > Aquatic > Marine > Coastal >...
GGCGACGATTTCGAACGGGGCCGGCCGCGGTCCCTGCCCTGCGACCGGATAACCTACGAAATCGACTATCGGCCCGATCATGGTTTCAGTGTGTCCGTGCGCTGACGCTCGCCCAACCCGGTTCACACCCCTGCGGTTTTCCCGTGCATGTCCAGACCGGCGGTAACAGAATAAGCACGACAACAATGACTATTTGGGAGGCCCCCCGTGCAGCGGAAATTTGGGATCGGCATCGTCGGCGCAGGCATGGCCGCCAAGCCGCATATGAAGTCCTTTCAGGACCTCGCCGACGAGGTCGAGATACGCGGGGTCTATAGCCGCAGGCCGAACGCCCGGGCTGCCTTTTGTAGCGCCTGGGGCGTGCCGGAAGCCGCTTCACCCGATGCGTTGCTGGCGGATCCCTTGCTCGACGGGCTGCTGATCATGACGCCGCCGAACGCACGGGAAGAACTGGCGGCCAAGGCCGCGGCCGCCGGCAAGCACATCCTGATGGAAAAGCCGGTCGAACGGACGACGGAAGCCGCCAAGCGGATCGTCGACCGGTGCGAGGAAGCCGGCATTACCCTGGGTATCGTGTTTCAACATCGCTTCCGCGCCGGCTCGCTCGCATTGCGCAGGTTGATCGACGAAGGGCGGCTGGGCCGTTTGGCCTCGGCCTATCTGGTCGTTCCCTGGTGGCGGCCGCAAAGCTATTACGACGAACCGGGTCGAGGCACCTATGAACGGGACGGCGGCGGCGTGCTGATATCCCAAGCGATCCATTCCATGGACCTGCTTTTGTCGCTGGCCGGACCCGTCGCATCGGTTCAGGCCATGGCGGGCAAGTCAGGCCTGCAGGAATTCGAGGCAGAAGACTTCGTCGGCGCGGGCATGCGTTTCGCGAACGGTGCGAATGGCGGCCTGATCGCGACGGTCACGCGCTATCCCGGAGAGCCCGAATTCATGGCGCTCAATTTCCAGAACGCCTCCACAAAGATCACCGGGGGCACGTTGGAGGTCGATTGGCGCGACGGCCGATCGGAGACATTCGGGGAGCAGACCAGCACAGGCGGCGGCGCCGATCCGATGGACTTTCCGCATGACTGGCACAAGGCCGCGATCCAGGACTTCCTGGCGGCCGCCCGGGAAGGCAGGCAGCCGCAGTCCAGCGGCCATACCGCACTGGAGGTCCACAAATTGATCGACGCCCTGATCGCGTCTTCCAACGAGGGCCGGCGCGTCGAGCTTTAGCCGGCCCTCTGCCCGCCGGGGCCGGGATCGGCGCCGTCGCCATCCCGTCAGTTGAAGGTGCCTGTCCGGACGAGGCCGCCGTCCCGCATCCAGGGCACGCCGTTCGCGATGACCCAGGAGAGGTCCCATTCCTTGCCGAAGAGCAGGATATCCGCGTCCGCCCCGACGGCCAGCCGCCCCTTGCCGGAAAGCTGCAGGATCCGCGCGGGGTTGGCGGTGACGAGCGCGAGGGCCCGTTCCGCCGGCAGCAGCCCGTCGCGGACGATCTTCTGGAAGGTCTTCAACAGGACGAGCGGCTGCGCCACCTGCATGCTGACGAAATTGCCGTTCTCGTCATAGACCGGCAGGGATCCGCAGGCATCGGAAGACATCGTGATGTGGTCCAGGGGCACGCCCCCTTGCAGCAAGGCGATGACCGCATCCCAGGCCGTCGCACCGAACGCCTTTTGCACCTCGTCCGGCCCAGCGCCGACCGTGATGTCCACCGCGGCGTGACGGCCGAAGACCTTGGCTTCTTCCAGGATATGGTCGTTGCGGTTCACATGGGTCGGGTAGAATTTCGTCAAAGGCAGGTCGCCGGCCGCGACCGCATCGTAGAGCGGCCTGAACGGATCGGCGCCATCGCCCATATGGACATGGACGATCCCCGCCTTGCCGCCCAGCAGCCCGCCGACATGGGCGGACTTGCCGAGCTTCAGCAGCTCAATCGTGGTGGGCGACGAAGACCGATGGTCTGACACGGCGACCTCGCCGACGCCGATCACCTCGGCCAAATAACACAGATCCGTCTCGACGCCGCCCGTCACCGTCGGCGCGGGCACCTGATAGGAGCCGGTGTAGCAATAGCTGCTGAGCCCCTGCGCCCGGAGCGATTTCGCCTTCATCAGGACGCTGCCGACGGTCCGCGTGAACCCGTCCGTGCCCAGGCAGCCGACACAGGATGTCGTGCCCGCTTCCGCCAAAGCTTTCGGCTGAACCTCGGGTGTGCGCGTATCCGGCCCGCCATCGCCGCCGGCGCCCGCGATATGGACATGCCCGTCGATGAAACCCGGCGTCGCGCTCAGTCCCGCGCCGTCCACCACGGTGCAATCGACGCCGCGGGGCGGATCGATGCTTTCCGACAGGCCGAGAATTTTCCCGCCGCCGACCAGGATGTCGCGGACCCCGATTGCTTCAGGCGTATAACAGTCAACGCCTTTGATCAGGTGCATGGGAGTTCCTTTCCTGGTTCCAACCTAGTCTTCAAGCAGCGAGCCCGCTTTCCGGTAGCTCAAGCTTTCCGTCCCGGCGATCTTCGCTATGTGCTCACCGGGCTCCACAAGCTTGTCGGCAAAGCGGGAGAACATGACGCCATCGGTCCCGGCGACGAGGTCCAACCGCGCGCCGACCGGATCGAGAGCGGCCGGATCGTACAGCGTCGCGACGACATCACCCTTCGAAACATAGTCGCCCACCTCCTTGTGGTATCCGACGATCCCGGCGCGCGGCGCCAGCACCAGATCGACCGCATCCAGCATCGTCACGGGGTTTTTCAACGCCGGCATCGGGCCCGCGTCGCCGCGCAGGACTTTCTGCCGTTGCAGGAAACGATACAGCGCTTCGGCATCCGCGGTTGCGTATTCCTCCAGCACATCGGCCCGTCCGCGCAGTTCGACGGTGACGCCGAAACACGCCGCCGGCAGATCCGCGCCGCCTTCCAGGTAGTCGCCGATGGTCCACCAGGGCTTGGCGTTCGCCTCGTCGAAAGCGCCGCCGCCGGCCTCGACCTCCAGCAGGTTCACCGGCGATCCCAGATCCGCGCCGAGCATCTCGACCAGGTCCTTGTGCCGGACATTGGTATAGGTGTGCAGCGTCGCCTCGCTGTCGCAATGCAGGTCGAGGACGAAATCGGCATCGATCGACAGGCCGAGCACGATTGCGCGCCATTCCTGGTTCCGCGTCCGCCGCGGCAGGTCGCCGGCGGCGGCGCGCAGCGCGGCACGAACCGCCGCGACCGCTTCCGCCGTATCCTCCGGCAGGGCGCCGCCCAGCTTTTCGGCCGCCGCCTGCGACAGGTCCGGCCAATTGCGGTTGAAATTGCCGCTGCCGTCATAATCATATCGGCCGGTCACATGGCCGCCCATACGCTGGGCGAGGCCGGTCGGATTCGCATAGGGCAGCAGCACAATCTCCCCCTGGACGTCGCCGCGTTCCGACGCCTCGTCCAGCATCGGGATGAGCTTCTGGAGCACCAGGATGCTGGGCCATTCATCGGCATGAACGGCGGCGTGAATATAGGCTTTCGGTCCGGCGCCAGCCTCCCCATACCGGTGAACGATCAAGGAACGGGACGTTCCCGGCGCAGGGGACATCAAGGGGATTTCTTGGGTACGGCGTGACATTCCATGCCTCCGGGACAGCGTTTCTCGGCAATCGATATCCGGGCCGGCGCGCCCGCGCAAGCGGCCGTCCGTCAAAGGACCGGTGGCGGGAACAGCAATGTTGCCGAATGTCCGATTGCCGCGGATGAAAATACCGTCTAGGTGCGGGGGACGATGTTCGACCCGATAACCGATCCCGTCTTCTACATGGCCGCCATTCCCGCCGTCCTGATCGCTGGCATCGGGAAGGGCGGTTTCGGCGGTTCCATCGGCATGCTGGCCACGCCGCTGATCGCGCTGACGACCTCGCCACTCCAGGCGGCGGCGATCATGCTGCCGATCCTGTGTGCGATGGATATCATGGGCCTGTTCGCCTATCGCATGCGTGCAAGCTGGCCGAACCTGTTGCGGATGGCGCCCGGCGCCGTCGCCGGGATCGCCATCGGCACGCTGACATTCGATCTCATGAGCGAGGATGTCATCCGCATCCTGATCGGCGGGATCGCCATCGCCTTCACGATCAGCAACCTGATCAAGCGCAGCCGCGACAAGGCGCCGGCAGGCCCGTCCTGGCTGAAAGGGTCGGTCTGGTCCTGCGTATCCGGTTTCACCAGTTTCGTTGCCCATGCCGGCGGCCCGCCCGTGCAGGTCTATCTGTTGCCGCAACGGCTGGACAAGACGCTCTATGTCGGCACGACCGTTTGGTTCTTCTTTCTGGTGAACTATGTGAAGCTGGTCCCGTACGGCTTTCTGGGGCAGTTCTCCACCGCCAGCCTCGGCACGTCGCTTGCCTTGGCGCCATTGGCGCCGGTCGGGATCTGGCTGGGACTGAAACTGCACCATCGGGTGAACGAGGTGCTGTTCTACCGCCTCATTTACATCTTCTTAATTCTCGCCGGCGCAAAACTGCTTTTCGACGGGTTTTCCGGATTACTTGCCGGTTAGCCGGCGAAGAGTTTGGGCCACGGCCCAAGCACCCGTGGCGATTGGTTTTCAGTTGCGCTACTCTATACCCGGGCAGGGGTAGGGAAGAAGACCGGTCAGCGTCAGAGTTCAGGGGAGAAGACAAATGGCGGAAACGGACAGCCAGGACGACAAATACCGTCTGGTAACCCGAAGCGATTTCGACGGATTGGTTTGCGCGGTCCTGTTGCGCGAAAACGGATTGGTCGATCACGTCGCCTTCGCGCATCCGAAAGACATGCAGGACGGCGTCGTCGGCATCACCAAACGGGATATCACGACGAACCTGCCCTTTGTTCCCGGATGTTATCTGGCCTTCGATCACCACGCTTCCGAAGCGGTCCGCACGACGGAACGCTCCAACCACATCATCGATCCGCATGCCCCTTCCGCCGCGCGGGTCGTCTACGACTACTACGGCGGCAAGGAGACCTTCCCCACCATCGGCGACGATTTGATGGCAGCGGTCGACAAGTCCGACGCGGCGATGCTGGAGATGGAGGACGTCACCAACCCGCAGGGGTGGATCCTGCTCGGCTTCCTGATGGATGCGAGGACGGGACTGGGCCGGTTCAGGGATTTCCGCATATCCAACTATGATCTGATGATGAAGCTGATCGACCTCGTGCGCGAAAAGACGATCGAGGAAATCCTGCAGGATCCCGACGTCAAGGAACGCATCGCCCTGGTGGAGGAATATCAGGACCGGTTCGAGGACCAGCTGAAACGCTGCACCACGGTGCATGACAATGTCGCGGTGCTGGATCTGCGGCCGGAAGACCACATCTGGCCCGGCAACCGGTTCAAGATCTACACCATGTTCCCGGACTGCAATATTTCCATCCACATCATGCGCGGACGGGAAAACGTGAACACCGTCTTCGCCATCGGCAAGTCCATCTTCAACCGTACTTCCAAGACCAATGTCGGGGAATTGTGCCTGGCCTTCCGCGGCGGCGGCCATCACGCCGCCGGGACATGCCAGGTCTCCAACGGCAATGCGGAAAACGTGAAGAACGCCTTGATCAAACGCATGGTGATGGACGGCTAGCGCCGCCGGCCGATTGTTTCCCTCACGCTAGGCTGAGCAAAACAGGCCCAGATCCGGCTTGCCTGCCCCCGCCCCGTTCGCTATCGGGGCTGATTGGCATTCTCTGCAGCGATGGGACATCACATGGCGGACGGGTTGAGGCTTGGGATCGATACCGGCGGCACTTTCACCGATGCGGTTCTGTGCCGGGAGGACGGCGCCGTCTTCCGCACGGCGAAATCCCTGACCACCAAGCACGACCTGACCATCGGGATCGGCAAGGCGATCGCCGCCATCATGGAACCGGAAGGCGAAGAATCCGTCCCGGCGGACGCGATCCGCCTCGTCTCGATCTCAACCACGCTGGCCACCAACGCGGTCGTGGAATCCCACGGCCAGCCCGTTTGCCTGATCATGATCGGAGAGACGGAGGCGGCTTTGGACCGCGGCGGCCTGCGCCAGGCGCTGGGCGGCGACCCCGTCGTCTTCATCGCGGGCGGCCACGGGTCGACCGGCGACGAATCCGCACCGCTCGACATGCCGGCCGTCGAAGCCGCTTTGGACAGATATGCCGGAAAGGTCTCCGCCTTCGCCGTGTCGGCGCATTTCGGATCCCGCAATCCGGCGCATGAACAGCGCGTGCGCGACGCCGTTCTGGAACGCACCGGCCGGCCGGTCACCTGCGGGCATGAACTGTCCGCCAATCTGGACATGCCCCGCCGCGCCCTGACCGCGGTGCTGAACGCAAGACTGATCCCGCTGATCGCCGACCTGATCGAGGCGGTTACGAGCCTGCTGGCGCAGCGCGGTATCACCGCCCCGCTGATGGTCGTCAAAGGCGACGGATCGCTGATTTCCGCTGAAACGGCGCGCTACCGCCCGGTCGAGACGGTGCTGTCCGGCCCCGCCGCCAGCGTCGTCGGCGCCCGCCATTTGAGCGGCAAGGACGACCTGATCGTGGTCGATATGGGCGGCACGACGACGGATATCGCCTTGCTGCGCGGCGGCCGCCCGCAACTGAACATGGACGGCGCCAATGTCAGCGGCTGGCGCACCATGGTGGAAGCGATCGCCGTTCATACGGTCGGCCTCGGCGGGGACAGCGAAATCCGCCTGGACGACGAAAAGAAACTGGCGGCGGGACCGCGACGGGCGGTTCCGTTGAGCCTGCTGGCCCATCAATATGATTTCGTCGTCCCCGTCCTGCGCGCGCAGGCGGAACGCGCCTATATGAAGACCTATGACGGGCGCTTCGCCATCCGCCAGCGCAGGCTGGCCGACGGGGCGGCCAAACTGTCGGCGAACGAACAGCGGATATGGGACAAGCTGGCCGACGGGCCGGCCGATCTGGAAACCCTGCTGGCCGACCGCGCGCCGGAACAGCCGCTGCGCCGGTTGGTCGACCGCGGCTTGGTGGCGATCAGCGCCTTCACCCCGTCCGACGCTGCCCATTTCCTTGGCCTGCACCATGCCTGGGATGGGGAGGCGGCCCGGCTGGGCGCGAAAATCTGGTCCCGTATCGAATTGCGCGCCGGCCAGCCGATCGCGCAGGATGAACGCGACTTCGCGCAAACCGTCTTCGACCTGGTGATCGAACAGGCGGGCGAGGCCCTCGTCCTTGCGGTGCTGGACGCCGAAGGCATGGCCGTTCCCGAGAGGATGGGCCTGGTGGCGCGCCGGCTGCTTTCCGCCGCCTTCGCGGGCAAGAACCGGCACGGCCCGCGAAGCGAATTGGAAGTGGGTCTGCGCTTCCGCACCCCGGTCGCCGGCATCGGCGCCCCCGCCGCGACCTATTATCCCGCCTTCGGGCAACGGACGGGAACGCAGATCGAACTGCCGCCCCATGCGGATGTCTCCAACGCCGTGGGCGCGGTGGCCGGCGGTGTCATGCAGACGGTGCGTATCCTGATTTCCGCGCCCGACGAATTCACCTTCCGGGTCCATCTGCCCGACGGCTTGAAGGACCATCCGAACTTCGAATCCGCCGCCGGTCTGGCGGAGGAACAGGCGACGGCGCTTGCCCACAATCAGGCCCTGGAAGCCGGGGCCGGAACCGTGCATGTGGAGTGCAGCCGCGACGACCGTTTCGTGCGCCAGATGGGCGGCCGCGACCTGTTCGTCGAAAGCACGGTGACGGCGGTGGCGACCGGTCGCCCCTCCTTAGGCTGACCTCACTTCGCCGCCTTCACCGGCGGGACGGGCTCCATACCCCCTCCCGGCGGACGGTCCAGCGTGAAGAAATCCTCCACCACCGCGTAATCCATATAGCCGAGGCGCGCCAAGGGCTTGATCTTGCGGACATCGATCCGCCCTTCCCCGGTGATCACGTCGTCGCGGACATGGATGCCGACGACACGGCCGATCACCAGCGTATTCGGCTCGCCCGTCCGGCTTTCCGGCAGGTCGATGATCTGATGCAGCACGCATTCGAAGCTGGAGGCCGCGTCGCGGACGCGCGGCGGCTTCACCTTTTCGCAAGGCGCGGCGGCGAGGCCGGCGAGGACCATCTCATCCTCCCCATGCGCCGCGGGGCCGGAGGTCACGTTCATCTGGTCCGCCATGTCGAAGCCGACCAGGTTGAAGACGAATTCCTTCGTCTCGGTAATATTCTGCAGCGTATCCTTGCGCCCGCCCGATTGATGATAACCGTTCGGGGAGAAGCAGAGCATCGGCGGGTCTTCTGCGATCGCGTTGAAGAAACTGAAGGGCGCGAGGTTCGGCGCGCCGTCCTTGTTGATCGTGCTGATCCAGCCGATCGGCCGCGGCACGACGAGAGACTTGAACGGCCGATAGGAAAACGGCGGCGGCTTCAGGGACTCGGCGGGGTCGAAATACATTCAGGCTTGCCTCTCTTGCTTTCGCCCGGCCGGACAGGCCGTCGCCGGGGCGGGATAGCGTGTTTCGCAGAAAGATAGGGCGAAGGGCCCGGCATCTCAATCGCGTGCCGCCCGTCAATTGGTGGAGACACCTATTCCGACAGCAGCGCGGTCAGCGGATTGTCCCCCTGCCATTCCGACCGGACGCGCGCGATGATCTCGTCGGACAGATAGCACTCTACCCGCCCCGCCACATGGTCGATCAGCGCGCGGTCCGTATTCTCCGCCGACCAATCCTCCGTCGAGGAGACGGCATGCTTGTCCGCCTTGCGCGCGGCGCGGCTTTCGACGGCCCATTTGGCGCACCAAGTGACCGACCACAGCCACATGATCCGGCGCATCGGCAGCAGCCAGGGCTTCAGCGCCGCGCCGATCCCGGCCGGAACCGCATCCAGCCAGGCCGCATGGAAACCCGCCACCTGATCCACCGTGAGTTCAGCATAGCTCGCGACATCCCAGGTGGTGGAAGTATAGAGCGTCGCATGGGCCAGGTCGAACCCCGCCCCGCCGTAGCGCCCCTTCTCCAGATCCACCAGGACCGCGCGGCCGGTTGCGGCCTCGACGATGAAATTGCCGGGATGGGCGTCGAAGGAAATCAACGTCTTCAACGGCGCGGGCAGCCGCTTCGTCAAATCCCGGACCGATGCGATCTCCGCCTCGATTGCCTGCCGTCCCGCATTTGAGACGGGGACCCAGCGAGAGGAGAGGTTCCGGCCCTGCGCCATGACTTCCTCCAGGGTCGCCGCGACGGGGTCGTCCGGATCTTTCAGGGGCGGGCGTTCCGCGGCCGGCGGCACCGGCAGCGCGTGAATGGCGGCAAGCGCCCTTGCAGCCTTCGGAAGACCTTCGGGAAGCGCGAGTGTCTTTCCCACGATTTCCTCGACCACCAGCGCGCCCATGGGAATGTCCGGCGCGGGGTCGATTACCCCATGGAGCGCCGGCGTGTGGCCGCTCGGTTCCATCCGCCGGAAGCAGACCGCCTGATAGGCGAGGTTGTCCCTGGCCGTCAACGCCAACTGGCTCTGGCGCGGCACCCGCAGCAGCACGCCCTTCCCTTTGACCCGGATATGGTCATGCGCCAGCCCCGTCGTCGGCAGGGGCGTCAGGTCCCCCGGCGTGACCGTATCGAACCCGTTCAGGCGGGAAAGCGCCGCGGCCAGGGCCGGGATTTGATCAGCGACGGCCATCGGCGCCCTCCTTCCATTTCCGATAGGACGGGCCGTCATCCACATCCGCCAGGACGGGCCCAAGGCCGATCCGCGTTCCGGGCGGCAGGGTGCGCAGGGTATCGGCAAGCGCCTGCGGGCCCGACCAGCGCACGTTCCGGAACAGCCCGAAGGGCAGGGCCCGAACCCGCTTGAACCCGGCCAGCCAATAGCCTCCGTCCTCCGCCGGGCCGAAGACCGCGTGGTTCCGGCCCAGCAGCGCCAGCGCCTGCTTGAGCGCCGCGCCGTCGATGCCCGGAATATCCGACCCGATCAGCACGACCGGCCCCGGCGGCGCGTGGCTGAGCGCGCGGGCCATCCGCTGGCCCAGATCGCCACGCCCTTGGCGGGTCGGCGTCACGCCTTTCGGCCATGTGCGCCGGGCGTGAACGGCGCTGTCCGGCGCGACGCACCAGATCACCCGCCAGCCTGGGCATGCCGCCAACCGTCGATGCAGCCGGGTCAGGTTCCCGCGATAGAAACGCAGCGCCTTTGCCGCGCCGATATCCCGCGCCAGCCGGC
>Ga0209578_10004367_pt1 | contig 10184 bp, 6 predicted proteins | sample tdAd472_FD_187127 | JGI IMG/M metagenome (GOLD analysis project Ga0209578, IMG submission 187127) | Marine sediment microbial communities from the Atlantic coast under amendment with organic carbon and nitrate - tdAd47.2 (SPAdes)... | ecosystem: Environmental > Aquatic > Marine > Coastal >...
AGACTGTTCGCTTCCGAGGCGACCAGCGACACCGCTTCGTTGTCATCGTGCAGTTTGAAGATGTAGAGCGACATGCAGAACAGCAGGATCGTATGAACGATCAGCGACGCACCGTAACTTTCTGCGGCCACACCGCGCAGCCAGTCGGACGCCTTCTGCAGCGAGGTGCGGTCGTCCGGTTCATCCTCGGACGCGACTTCGAGCGCCGGGAGTGCCGCCGCGCGCCGCCTCTTCGATTTCTGTTCAACCGCCTGTTCGATCGCGCGCCGCCGTTGCTTCTGAAACCAGCCGGGCGCGGATGCGGCAGGCGGCAGCTGAGCGTCCGTCTGAGGATCAACAACCGAAGGATCAGCTTCCGCCGCCGATGGCGTCTGGAGAGTCTGAAATTCGGTCGAGGAAGAACTCATGCGGTGCCTGTTCTGCGGTGAGCGGGCGGGCGGGAGCCGTGCCGACTGGCAGTGATTCGATTCTGACGACTTGTCACAAACCACCGGGTCCTGCCAGAGTTTCGGACGCGGATGCCCGACCGGCAGCGTACCTCCGGGATCCGTACGCGAAAACCCGCCCAAATCAACAGCAGATCCGGTACGGTCGTCGCGAGCGGTTCAGCCTGAGCAGCAATCCGGACAGATCAACGAGAACTGGAGCCAGTCATGGGCGGCAACGAACGACGAATGGTCCGCAAGCCAGCGACCAAATTCGGCAACCTGCAGAAGAAACTCGGCAAGTCACAGACGTCGAAACCGCAGCCTCAGAAGCCCGCGAAGACAAAGGGCTCGTGACGCTCAGTCTGCCTCGCCAAGCCGCTCCAGAACATGCGGGATCAGTCGAGCCAGCTTTTCACCGCCTTCAGCCGCGACTTTCAGAATCTTCGCAATGTCGACCGGTTCCAGAGCGTCGGGCAGGCACAGGTCGGTGACGATCGAAAAGCCGAGCACTCGCAGACTGGCGTGCTTCGCGACGATGACTTCCGGCACCGTCGACATTCCGACAACGTCCGCCCCCATGCCGCGCAGCATCCGGTACTCGGCCCGCGTTTCGAGATTCGGACCGGTGACCGCGATGAAGACTCCCGTGTGCGCTCGGATGCCGAGGTCCAGCGCCGACTGGCTCGCCAGTGAAATCAGCTTCTGATCATAAGGCTCGCACATGTCCGGAAATCGCGGACCGAGGTTATCGTCGTTGATGCCGCGCAGCGGGTTGTCACCCATCAGGTTGATGTGATCCTCGATGACCATCAGGTCGGCCAGCTGCTGCTGCGGATTCATTCCGCCCGCCGCGTTGGTCACGATGAGGATCTCAATCCCGAGCGCCTTCATGACGCGCACCGGGAAGGTGACCTGCTGCATGGAATAGCCTTCGTAGAAATGGAAACGGCCTTCCATCGCGACGATGGGCACGTCCGAAAGCTTCCCGCAGACCAGCTGCCCGGCGTGAGATTCCACGGTCGATTTCGGGAAGTGCGGAATCTCTTCGTAGCGGATGACGGCTTCCTGCTCGATCTGCTCAGCCAGTCCGCCGAGCCCCGTTCCCAGAATCAGTCCGACGCGCGGCGTCCCGCTCCACTTCTCGCGAACCGCCGCTGCCGCTTCATCAATCTTCGCTGCCAGTCCCAGCACGCTCAGCTCCTTCGTTTCGTAACCCGCTTTCGTCGTCCACACCGCGACTCTCGATTGCTCCGGGAAAGTACGCCAAACCGAGCGTGGCTGCCACCAGAGACGACACATCGAAGTCCGACCGGCATGCCTCATCAATGGTCAGCGACGCTGTTCTTTCAGTCCCCGGCTTCGGGTACGATGAACCGCGTGGGCCGCACGACTTCTCCTTGCGATCGAGACAGGACCAATGTCGACAGAGACTCCGCTTGCCGCACCGGAACCGACTGCAGCGCCGAAGACTCCGGCCAGTCCGCTCATCCCGCGACTGCACGCGGGCGACCGTCTGACACGCGACGAGTTCCTGCGCCGCTACTTCGCGATGCCCGACGTCAATCACGCTGAACTGATCGAGGGAGTTGTCTACATGCCGTCACCCGTTTCCGCATCGAACCACGGTGAACCACATTTTGATCTGTTGACCTGGCTGGGAACCTACCGTGCCTACACGCCGAAAGTACGCGGCGGCGACAATTCGACATTGATGCTCGACATCGATAACTGCCCGCAGCCGGACGGTTACCTGCGGCTGCTGCCCGAGCACGGCGGCCAGTCCAAAGTTGTCGACGGGTACATCGAAGGTGCTCCGGAGCTGGTCGCCGAGGTCGCGGCCAGCAGCGTCAGTTACGACCTGCATGACAAGCTGAACGCGTACCGCCGCAATGGTGTGAAAGAGTACGTTGTCTGGCAGGTGTGGGACCGCGAAGTCGTCTGGTTTCAGCTTCACAAAGGCCAGTTTGAAAAGCAGCCGCTCCCCGACGACGGCATCTTCCGCAGCCAGAGCTTTCCCGGCCTGTGGCTTGACGCGAAAGCCGTCGTTGACGGCAACCTCCCGCGCGTGCTCGAAGTCCTGCAGCAGGGCATCGCCAGTCCCGAGCACCGTGACTTTGTCGCTCAAACCAGCGAGACTCCGCCGACACAACCTGCGGAGTAAAATCCGCTGGGCCGATTCGACCGTCGTCGCCAACCCTCGCCGAGGAGCCTGCCGTGCTGCGTTATCTGCCTGTCATGATCATGCTCTCTTACAGTTTGTGCACAATGACGCCCCCTCTTTCTGCCGCAGAACGGATCGGCGAATTCGAGATTCGCAGCCTCAAGTTCACGGGAGGCGATTATCAGGACGAAGAGTTTCGATACCTCGTCCTTCCACCGACGACAGTCGAACCCGGAAAGCAGTACCCGCTGGTGCTGTTTCTGCATGGAGCCGGCGAACGAGGCAACGATCCTCAGAAGCTGCTGCCGCACTTTCCGACGCAGATGGCGAAGCCGGAGTGGCGCGAGAAGTTTCCTTGCTACCTGGTCGTGCCGCAGTGCCGCGACGGAGTGATGTGGATCCACGCGAAGTGGTCCGACAAGGAGTCATCGCCGATGCCCGCCGAGCCGACGGCTCAATTGCAGATGGCCAAAGCGGTGCTCGACAAGTCGCTGAAAGAACTGCCCGTTGATCACGACCGCGTCTACCTGACGGGCCTGTCGATGGGCGGCTTTGGTTCGTGGGAACTCGCGATGCGGCACCCGAATCTGTTTGCGGCTCTGGCCCCCGTCTGCGGAGGCGGCGACGAAGCTCAGGCCGCCCGCCTGAAGAACATCCCGATCAGAACGGGACACGGAACCGCCGACACCGTTGTCTGGCCGATCCGCTCACAGCGCATGGTCGACGCTGTGAAGAAAGCCGGCGGCAGCATCAAGTACACCGAGTACAAAGGCGTCGGCCACAACTCGTGGACTCCGTTTTATTCGCAGCCGGACGGCGTCGTTGCCTGGATGTTTCAGCAGAAACGCAGGCCGTAAGGAAGGCGTTCAAAACAACTTCCCGTTTTACAGTGGCACCTCACTCCGCGACGTAGGCCTGGCAATTGGGCTGGCCTCGCGGAGCGAGGCGCCACTATGGGGAAGTTGTTTCGGACACATTCCGTAAGACTCACTTGCCAAGGCTCGCAGCAGGTGGGCAGCGGCTTCCGCTACTTCTGATGCCCAACCCAGGCGAGGCCGGGTTTGTCGACGCGGAAGGTGACCAGGCGGCCGAGGTCGACCTCGGTGACGTACGCCGTCCGACCGTCCGGTCCGCCGAAGCAGATGTTGCTCAGACGCTTGCCGGGCAGCGTGATCTCGCGCAGGACTTCGCCTTGCGGTGAGAGCTTGACGACCGTGCCCTTTCCGTAACGCGTGATGTAGAGGTTTCCGTCGACATCGCAGCGCATACCGTCGAAACCGAAGTCGTCAAACTTCTTCACCAGCCGCTTGTTCGACAGCGTTTTGTCGGCGGTGATCGAGAATGCCCAGACGTTGCGCTGCTGGCTCTCGTTGACGTACAGCGTGCGACCGTCCGGGCTGACTTCGATGCCGTTGGTCGTGCCAAGATCGTCTGCGAGTTTCGTCACCGTTCCGTCGGTGTCGATCCGCCACAGCTGCCCTCCGCCGTTGGCCCAGTCTGGATCGCTGGCATAGAGCGTGCCGTCGGCGTCGATGGCCAGATCGTTCGGCTGATTCATCTGGGCGTTGTGTCCCAGCACTGTCACCTTCTTCGATTTCGGATCGACTTTCAGCACGTTGTGGCCCGTGTAATCGGCGACGTAGAAATTTCCGGCCCGGTCGAAGCGGATTCCGTTCCCGACGCTGCCTTCAGGGAGTTCGACGAAGACTTCACCGGTGCCCTGCGGAGTCACTCGCCCGATTGTCCCCTGCTTCTCGAAGTTCACCGCGAAGATGTTGCCGGTCGCGTCGCAGGCTGGACCTTCGATGCCGGCGGTGAATTCGTGCGGCCTGGTCAGAGGCCGAGCGACAAACAGCGGCTCGTCCGGCGAGAACACAATGTCAGCCGAACCGCCGAATTTCGCCGGCAGCGGAATGTTTGAGAAATCGCCGTCGCCGATGCGCATCTGCCACCGGCCAGCGAGCGTCAGCGAACGGTCGCCGGACGTCACAACCGGCGGGTTCGAGGCCAGCGCTGCGGGACCATCGGCCCGCACGACCAGCAGGTTGTGATCACCCGCTTCGATCCTTTCGCCGGGTAGTTCGATCTCACTCTTCTTGCTGTGGCGGTCGAGCGGATGGTCGTTCAGCCAGGCGTCAACTCCTCGAGGCAGTCTCAGCCGAACGCCACCGCCGGCGGACCACTCGTGCGGAATACGCAGCACACAGCGATACCACGCAGGGCCGTCGTAGTCAGCCAGCAGTCCGTTCGATTGCTTCCGCCAGTCGCCCGGGACATTCACGCTGACCCAGCGCTGTTCGTAATCCCGTCGCGACTTCGCGACGGCTGATACCGCCTTGCCGCCACCGCTGCCAACCGACGTCAGCTCGAACGGTGCGCCTCCGAGAATCTGGTCACTGGTGATCGACGGGCAGACGTAACGCTCGACGTGAGAGACGACGAGTTCCGTGCCCTTCATATGCGACACGTACGGCCAGCGTTTCGGGTTGTACATCGTGTCGGTCATGTCGCGCATCAGGACCGTGTGCTTCCCGTTACGAACCATCTGTCGCAGGCCGAACGGTCGACCGAGCACGCACATGTTGAGATGCACGCCGGTCAGAATGACGTTGCGAATGCCGCGAGCTTCCAGCACGTTCCAGACTTCGTCGCCGCGATCGCTGATGTAGTCACGTTCGCCGTCGATCGTGATCAGCTTGTTCTGCGACTTCCACGGGGTTCCCGCCGGACGCCCCATCGCCGTGAGCTTCGCGGCCCACTCAGCGTGCTCTTGCGGATCGTCGTCCTCGCCACCGTCCGACTGATCGACCGGATAATTCGCGCGTTCTTCGGTCGGAATCGCCGAGCACCACTCTTTGACGGCGTACGGCTGATGCGCCGCCTGCGGAGCCAGCATCGCGCGCTGCCGTGCCGGATGATCTTTGTAAGCGTCCATGCAGTCGCTGGGCGAATGGATAATCGTCACGCCCTGTTCGCGCGCTTTGCCGAGAACGTCATTCAATCGCGGAGCGAACTGTTCGAGCCGTCGCACGGCGTTCAGACAGTGATGCAGATCCCACACGTCGCAGACGATGATCGCCGTCTCGTGAGGTTTCCACTGTTCCTGCCGAGTTCGGGTTTCCCACTCCCCACTGCCAGCCGGCTGCTCACTCTGGTACCGCAGTTCCAGTTGCAGAGGCTCGACGGCCCGGACGCGCTCCGCTGACATCATCAGGCTCGACAGAATCAGGCCAACGCACAGACGACTCATCACTGGTTCTCCCGCAGGTGCCATCAGAAACGTGATCTCGCGTGCCGTGAGCCCGGCGACGGACGAGCCTCGGATTCGCCTGGGACCGTCGCCCGGAAACAACGCGTGCCTCACACGGACGATAAAGAGCGTAGCGAAACTCGCGCAGAGTTTCGGCAATGGCGGCACGAGTTCCCCGACTCTGTGCGAGTTTTGCAGCGACCGTTCCTCGGTCGCGCATCGCCGATTTCGAGCAGCTATCGTGCGTCGCATTGAGCCCTTCCTGCAGAGAATTGAAACGGGGATCGCTATGAGTGCTGCAGAATCTCGCTGTCGGCTGGTCGTCGGCAGTCGCAATCGAAAGAAGATCGAGGAGATCGCGTTGCTGCTCTCGCCGCATGGCGTCGAGGTGGTCGGCGTCGCGGACTATGCCGATGTGCCGGAGGTCGTCGAGGACCGCGACACGTTCGCCGGCAACGCCGCGAAGAAGGCATCCGAAACGGCGCAGCATCTCAAGCAGTGGGTCCTGGCCGAGGACAGCGGCATTTGCGTGGACGCTCTGAAAGGAGCCCCCGGCGTTTATTCGGCACGCTACAGCGGGGAAGACGCGACCGACGAAAAGAACAACGAGAAGCTGCAACGCGAACTCGAAGGCGTCCCCGCTGAACGTCGCGGCGCCGGTTACACCTGCAGCGTCGCGGTCTCCGCTCCTGACGGCACAATCCGTCTGACGCAGGAAGGCACCTGCCGGGGCCGCATTCTCGAAGAGGCTCGCGGCACCAACGGCTTCGGCTACGACCCGTACTTTCTCGTTCGCGAGTACCATCGCACCTTCGGCGAACTGAGCCCGACGGTCAAAAGCCACATCAGCCATCGGGCGCGCGCTTTCGAACGCTGCATCCCGCGGCTGGTCGCTTTGCTGAAGTCCGAAATGCCCGAGCTGTTTGACCGCTGAGGCCGCGACTTGCCGACTGCCCGACCGGAACGCCTACGGGTAGTCGAGTGTGATCGTCACGGGCTGGCTGGAATCAGTGACGCGAATCTCGACCTGCTGAACCGACTTGTCCTCGGTATCGACACGGCGGGCGTCGGCGTTGAGGAACGGCTCGTCGGTGCTGAAGCGAGTGACCGGCTGGCCCGTGCGCGTGTCGATCGCGGTCAGCTCGTAACGCGGTTTCTTCAGGTTGCCTCCGTCGTCAGTGCGTGTGTGCGAACTGGCAAGCAGAACGACGGGCAGGTTGCGTGGCTGAGGCTTCAGCAGGAAGTCCGGAGGCACCTGCGTTTCCCAGGCGATCTCGGTTTTGAGCAGGTCGACACCGCAGGCGTAGCCATTGACGGGCGAATGCTCGCGAGCAGCGGAATTCAGCCGGTTCACGCCCGTGCGAAATCGATTCGTCAACTGCCGTGTAAAGACCACGAACCCGCTGGTCGTCGCGTGAAAGTGCAGTTCGCCCGGCGACTGCTGAAGCGGCTGAGTCTTCAGGTCGGCCAGGACGGCCCCGTTCGCCAGATCCCGGACCTGCAGCTGACCTTCGCGATGAAGCGTGATCAACCACGATTCGAACGGCAGCGAAATGACGGAACGCTCGCTGGCGAATTCCCAGCTCCGCTCGCCGGTCAGCACGTCAAGGCCGAAGAACTCCAGCTGGTTCTCGCGCGGAGTGATGAAGACGGGCGAGGCACCGGAAACCGAGACCAGAAACGTCCGCTCGGGAAGATCGAAGGTCGCCAGCAATCGACCAGTGGAGGTCTCAAAAACGCGCGACTGCGACGGAGCGGTTTCCGCGAGAACCAGCAATCGGTCATCACCAAACACGAAGCCTTCGGCCGACGGAGCAGGACGCTCCCAGAGCAACTCGCCACTGCGGGCATCGACCACATGCAGACGGTTACTCGATCGCCAGACCAGTGTCGTTGGAGTCAGCAGGTCGACTGCTCCCAAAGCCCGCGATCCGGACTTCAGACGATAGGTCGAAACGAGCATCCCGAACTCGAACGACTTCTGTCCGAACGGCAGCAGAGCCGGGTCGTTGCCGATTAACGACCGCGACCACAACGCTTCCGGCGGTGACGAGGAGGCATCGAACACGGTCATGTCCGCGTTGACGACGATCGCCACGAGGCTGCCGCCGGTGAGCCAGACCGCGCGAAACCGCTGCCGTCCCAGGTTCGGAAATCCGGGGACGTTGGTCGCCGGGATCGTCCATTGAACGCGACCATTGGCGTCGATCGCGGTCAGGCCTTCGACCGACATTTCCATCGTCCAGCCATCGAACATTTCGGACGCATTGCCCAGTCGTTCGACGAGGATCCGGGCCGGCACCAGTTCTTCCGGCGGGTCGACTTCCTTCAGCGTTTCCTCGGGCACCTTCTCCGGCCAGCTCACGGAAGCCCGCGCGGATTTGACAACGTCCGACGCCGACCATTGCGTTTCGAGTTCGGCCAGCGACCTGCCGTCCAGCAGCGCTGTGTCAGCAGCGATCTCGTACCGACGCATGATCAACTGGAGCCGCCGCGCAGCCGCTTGCCAGGCCGCAGCTTGTCCCGCGCTTACGTACGCTTCCGCGAGTGCCGCCTGCCCCTGCGCAGCTCGGACTGGTAATTCCGACGCGATCATCAGGGCCAGCAGTCGCTCGACCTCGTGAATGCGTTCCGGTGGCTGGGACGCGGCCAGATCCAGCCGGACCTCGTCCGCACTGGCGTGCCACGACAGCAGAGTCAGCCAGTTGTGCAGCGCCGAGTCACGTTCTGACGAGGGAGCCTGCCGAGCACCATTGAGCCGGTCTGCAATCGTCTTTTCGATCTGTGCGATCTGAGACGCAGCGTCGTCCGCCAGCGTTGCCGAGCGGTAAACGGTGGCCAGCCGACTGGCGACCCACCGTGGCAACGGCAGAGTGACCCCCTGGTCGACGATCACTGGCCAGTCGCCGTCCTGCTCCGGCGGGCGACGTACGGTCTCGGCGAGGGCCAGCAACTGGTTAAAGGCGGCAGCGAACTGGCCTTCCCGCAACAGGCTGTCGGTCTTCACACGCTCCATTGTCAGCCGGGTGCCAGCGTCGAGCGCGATCTCATCGAGCAGGTCGAACAGTTGCTGATCGAGAGTTTCTCCCTGCTTCTGCATCTCCAGAATCTGACCGATCAGCAGCGTCTCGGCGTCGCTCTGCAAACGAGCCAGCTCTGTGCTCGCGGAATCGGTTGGCGGCGCGTCATCTGGCGGCATCTGCTCTGCGAGTGTGGCGAGTGTCTGCAGGAGGTCGTCCATGCCGGAACGGTCACCGTTATGCAGCCGCAGTCGGGCTCGGGCGAGCAGCGTTGCCGGCGCGTCCGGTTGCCTGTCGATCTGTCGCGCCAGCCGCGTCCGCAGTTCGGAGATCGATTCGAGACCGACGACTGAATGGAAGCTCTGCGAGACAAGTCGTCCGTCAGCAGCCGCCAGGTTCCCGAGCCGCTGACCTTCCGGCATCGTCGATTCCGCCAGGACTCGCCCGCTTTGCAGATCGAGACTCAGAATCGCGCCCTTCTGCGACGCGACCGGCGGCAGCAGAGTTTCGTCGGCGGCTCGTTCTTTCTTCTCGTCGTCGCTGGTCTTCCCGGCAGGCGGAACGATGACGGAAACGGGCAGATGATAAGTCTCGCCGCTGCGAACGCCTCGCCCGGCGGGAACCCGGTTCTCAAACGCCACGCTCCACCGCGTTTCGCCGCTGTGCAGATCGAGCGACCGCACGCCGTAATGCCCAGCGAGGATCACCTGCCGGCCATGAACCGTTGCAACGAAGAGGCTGTCGCGACGCGGCTGCTTCCACAGCACGTCACCGGTGACGACGTCCAGACAGTTCAGCACCGGCGAGTCGACGGCAGCGAGAATCAGCCGGCCTTCCGCAGCAACCGCGAGAGTTTCCCGCCAGCGGTTCAAGTCGTCCTGCAGATCAGTATTCATCGGCTGCGCGTTCGAACGCATGGTGACCGGCAGCCGGGCGACCGGTTGAATCGAACTCGGGTAAGTGCTCATCCAGACGATGCGCTGTTCACCGGGCTCGATGGCGTAAACCTGTCCGGACGACGTCGTGCAGACGAGCAGTCCGTCGACAACCACTGGAGCTTCGCCAGTAATGCGGCGCACGGCTTCGTTAATCGCCGGCGCTATCACCTCGCCCAGCTCCTGCTGCCAGATGGTCGCTCCCGTGGCCGGGTCAAGCTGCAACAGAATCGCCTGACCGTCGTCTTCAGCAGTGATGTACAGGCCGTCGTCGAGGCACGCGGGCGGTCCGAGAAAGAAACGACCGGCGCCGGGCAACCGCGGCGTGTCCGAGACGCCGCCCACTTCCCAGAGCAACCGGCCCGTCGCGAGGTCGACCGCGCGCAGTGT
>Ga0209578_10004368_pt1 | contig 10184 bp, 9 predicted proteins | sample tdAd472_FD_187127 | JGI IMG/M metagenome (GOLD analysis project Ga0209578, IMG submission 187127) | Marine sediment microbial communities from the Atlantic coast under amendment with organic carbon and nitrate - tdAd47.2 (SPAdes)... | ecosystem: Environmental > Aquatic > Marine > Coastal >...
CACTCGGTTCTTCACTCGGTTCGGGCAATGAAGCAGCCGCCGAAAAATCTGCCAGCAGATGTCCGGGGAGTTCCACATCAAGCGAACGAGCCCCGTCAGCCATATGCTGCAGCAGTTTTCGGTACTCTTCGGTCAGGTTTTGAAACATCACCGCGCTTGTTGCGAAGTGGCCATCAACCTGACTGCGCAGGGTTTCGATTTCCAGCCGCAGTGATTCATTTTCTGCCTGTACTTTGCTGTCGTTGGCGGTACGGCCGAACAGTTTGTGCAACAGCAGGCCAAACAGCACACCAATTAGAAGAGAAGCCAGCAATAAAGCCATTGTAACCATTACCCACAGAGCGCCCGGGTTCAGACCGGACCAGAAAAAGCACTATTTTAACGGCGCAGCCGGCCCAAAGGGAGAGCCTGACGATAATTCTTCACATCGTTTGTCGATGTTGAATACACTCTTGGCTCACCCAGTTTCCGGGTGGTATCGACGATTGATCCTTTTTTAACCTGTTTCGAGGCGGGAGAGGCGGCCCATGGATTTTAATTTCAGTGATGACCAGTTAGCGATTGCCGAACATGTCGGCAGAGTTTGCGCTGACTTCGATGATCAGTACTGGCTAGACCGAGATGATGATGGCGAATTCCCTCACGAATTTGTGGCCAAAATGGCGGAGGGCGGCTGGCTCGGTATCGCCATGCCCGAGGAGTATGGCGGCGGCGGCATGGGGATTACCGAAGCCGCGTTGATGATGCAGACGGTGGCCGAATCGGGAGCCTGCCTGAGTGGCTGTTCTGCTATTCATCTGAATATTTTTGGTCCTAACCCTATTGTCCGCTACGGCACCGATGAGCAGAAACAGCGGATGTTACCGGCGTTAATTAAAGGGGAACAGAAAGCCTGCTTTGCGGTCACGGAACCGGATACTGGCCTTAACACCACCCACCTCAAGACACGTGCGGAAAATCGGGGCGATCACTACCTGGTGAACGGTTCCAAGGTCTGGACATCCACCGCCCAGCAGGCGGATAAAATGTTGTTGATTGCCCGTACTACGCCGATGGAAGAGTGCGAAAAACCTACCTTAGGGCTCTCACTGTTTTATACCGATCTGGATCGAAGCCGCTGTGAAGTGCGTGAAATCCACAAAATGGGCCGCAAATGTGTGGACTCCAACCAGGTCTTTATCGATAACCTGGAAGTACCGGCGGAAGACCTGATCGGTGAAGAAGGCAAAGGCTTTTATTATCTGCTGCACGGGTTGAATCCCGAGCGAGTGCTGGTGAGTGCCGAGGCCGTGGGTATTGGTCGAGCCGCCCTGCGTAAAGCCACCGACTATGCCAAAGAACGGGTGGTGTTCGATCGTGCCATCGGCCAGAACCAGAGCATTCAGCATCCGTTGGCGATTAACTGGGCAGAGCTGGAAGCAGCGAATCTGCTGGCTTTTAAGGCGGCAACTCTGTATGACCAGGGTGAAGAGGCCGGTGCCCACGCCAATGCCGCTAAATACATCGCTGCTGAGGCTGCTTTTAAGGCGTGTACTCAGGCGGTAATGACCCACGGTGGTTACGGTTATGCAAAGGAGTATCACGTTGAGCGCTACATGCGCGAGGTGATGATTGCCCGCATCGCACCGGTGAGTCCGCAGCTGGTGCTCTGTTATATCGCCGAGCGGGTGCTCGGATTGCCACGCTCATACTGACCCCAGTTGAACCGCTCCAAACCGGATGGATGACTAACAGAATGACCAATGAATTAGATGAAACTTTTTACCAGCGCGCCGACGCGCATATCCGGCTCGCCAATGAGCAGCTCGATACCGTTGCCAACGGCAAAGTGAGTGCCTCGATGATGTATGCGCTGGCTCGTTTTAACGCCTGGGTCAGTGCTCACGGCGTGCAAAAAGCCGAACAGATGCAGGAAGCGCGCCCGGGCATGGTTGAGTATTTCGTCGACCAGTACAAACAGATGCTGGAACACAACCTTGACGATTACATCGAGAACTTTGAGCGTTATCGAGCCATTTCAGATGATGACGCGGGTTCAGCCTGATCACTCACCTCAGGCGGTCACAAACCTTGCCCTGTCTGCTTCTCAGGACGGGTGCCTCTATTCAGTTTAACAACGCTTTTCGAGCAGGTTGCTTGTGGGGAACGCAGTGATGTTGCTACAGGTTAGTTGCGACCTGGCATTCGATATCGCCGTGCCAACCCCGTTTATATTGATGCTGCGGCCCCGGCTCGATATGAATCAGCGGGTCATCGATGAGGGCTACAGGCTCACGCCCACCACCCCCATGGCTGAATTTATTGACTCCGCGGGTAACCGGTGTCAACGACTGGTGGCGCCACCGGGCCAGTTTTCCCTGCAGACCTGGGCGCGGGTGGAAGTGGCCGACGTGGCTGAAACCCAGCCGGGAGCTCCGTTCATTCCCGTGCCCGATCTGCCGGATCGAGTGCTCGATTATCTATTGCCGAGTCGCTACTGTGAATCTGACCGGTTTGGTCAAATGGCGGCAGAGATCACCGCGGGCAGAACACCGGGATATGATCAGGTCGCCGCCATCGAAGAATGGTTACGGGCAAATGTGCGTTTTGTGCCGGGCAGTAGTGAAATCCCGCTATCGGCTGTGGACGTTAACCTGAATCAACAGGGCGTATGTCGAGACCTCGCCCACCTCGGGATTGCTTTGTGTCGTGGTCTTACTATCCCGGCGCGGCTGGTGGTGGGTTATCTGCATGAACTGGAGCCGATGGAATTACACGCCTGGTTTGAGGCCTATGTGGGCGGGCAGTGGTACCGGTTTGACGCAACCCAGCGGGAACCGAAAGCCGGGTACGTGGTTACCGGCTATGGTCGTGATGCGACGGATGTCGCCGTATACAACCAGTTTGGACCGCCAGTTTTTCCATTACAGCAACTGGTCAGCGTGGAGCGGGTTGAAGATAACTCGAGTCCTGACCGGGTATAGGGATCGACCTGAGTAGAACAGCAGAAGCTCACTGCTATGGCCCCCGGAGGTGGACTATTTTCGGGTCAGTTTCCAGGCCGGGGGAATGCCCGGTGGATGTCAGCGTATAAGCTAACGAAGAGATGGTGCCGAGGGTCTCACTCACATTCAGGTCTTTAACCCTTATAAAAACAGAGATTATTTATTTAATAATATATATATACCCCCAAAAATACCCCCTTTTGCTCATGATTGAACTCCATGCAACTTCAAGGCATTCAGGGTCTTTTCAGGAGAGCAGTAGGGGGCCATACAGGCGTTATTTAAGCATCGATGATCTTCTAACGCTTGGTGTTTAAGGAGTGGCTATAAATGAACTGGATTATTGGTGATTGTGCGATGAATTGGACATCGTGCAGGCTGTAAATAACGAATTTCAGGACATATTAGAACGACGCGGTCTGCGCCCAAATTAACTTCAAAATTGATGATAACGGCTAGTTCTGTGCGGCTACCAAATAGGTTCCGGTCCTAGAGACGAGGGGGGGGTGGCGAGAAGTCGGAGTCCCGTGCTGCCGTCGCTGACGTGACCAATACCTTGACCCACGCCCTAAATTTTTCGCCCCAAAATTTTTTTTGATTTTTTTGAACGACAGCTGACCATTGAGGTTGGTTGGCGATGTAAGCCGTCAGACGATATACTGGCTTTTTGTACAGTAAACCTGGTAGCGCCATGCTAAACGCCAAACAGTCCAGATTCGCCAGTGAGTACGCGATTGACCTGAACGCCACGCAGGCGGCCACTAGAGCGGGTTACAGCCGTAAAACGGCGTATTCGCAGGGTCAGCGGCTGTTGAAGAAAGTTGATATCGCGCGGGTTGTGGATTTGAAGCTGGAGGAGCTGGCGACGCGTAATGAGGTGACCAAGGACGAGATCGTAAGTTATCTCAGAGAGGCCATACGGCTAGCACAGGAAGCACAAGCACCAGGGGCGATGGCCCAGGCTGCCTATAAATTAGCGCAAGTGTGTGGGGTCGGTGCGCCGCAGCGCGCTATTACTACTCACATTGCACCGCCTTCGCTACCCAGTTTGGAAGAACTCTTGGCGAGGCATCTGGGTAAATTAGATTAATAACTAATTTTGGTACCTTGCACGTTATCCAGGAGGCGGAGATGCTCCCTTTTCAAACCAAACGTTGCAATGAGCTGCCCTTGACGGCGACTGACCAGAGCGGCAGCGAAGGAAAGCAGCGGTCAAGCGTGAGGTTGAACACCTTGTTAGCTGCCGGTTTTCGTCGCTTCCAGATCTGCATCATTTTCCTCGATCCATTTTTCAAGTTGATCAAATTGCTCTGCCCACACATCGTTATACTCAGATTCAAACGTTCTCATCACCAGAAGCATTAGCGGTTCGTGTCTCTCCGTCCACATCTCGGACCAATTATTTGAAAAATGCGTTTCGATGTCATCGTGATCGACTTTGCTGTAGCCGGAACAGATTCCTTCCCAGTTGGGATGAGCGCTTTCGGAAAGTGAGGCATACATATCTTCTATCCCCGGATAGCGCTTATTACAATGCCCTAATATCGTCTTTATGTTTAAGGCTTCAAGATTAGTCGTTCCATCGCGAGAACCAAGTAATAGGCTGCTGGTTTTTTCAGAGAATTGATGGAAGTTTAGTTTACCGGCCAGAACCTCGGCTGTTTGTTGATTTAGATAGATCAAAATTGCGAGGGTTTCTATCGCGCCTCGTATCAGAATACGGCTTCCAAGGACATGATTCGCTTTGTGCAGAACGTGCGCTTGGGATAGGAGATCTTGTATCCGCCAGAAAGCGCATTCCCGGAGCGCCATACTTCTGAACGGCACTTTCCATTTGTATACAGTTTTATTTCTAGACCATAAGCCACCGACCGGGATGCTCTTACACAGAATTTTGCCCCAGATGTCGAGAGCTTCGGCGAGTTTGTCCATAGGCAGCTAACAGTTGATTAGACAGAATCTAGGTTGGTCGTACTAGACAGAGTCCTAACGCCCACCCGCTGGTTTAGGGTCGATGAATTCCCCCTCACCGGCCCCGGCAAGATTCAAAAGACGGCGGTGAAAACAAAGTGTCTGGCGGGGGATTTTACCGGACTTTAGCGGCACCCAATTGATCTATTGAATGTTGCCCATCCGACAAGTACGGGGGCTGCCCATAGACCTTGCTGTCGCGGCAGCAGGATCTCTGTCATGATTCGCTGATACTTTTGCCAAGTTACTGACATATCTGCCCATCTCGGACGGTCATAACACCAGACCCGGAATCGGATTCAACGTCGCAACCAATAGTAATGAATATTTTTTACCCCGATTACTTCAATTAACTCAATTGTGGAGTCAACTCAATGCTTGACAGCGTTCAGGACTACTACGGCAAGCAGCTACAAAGCTCCGCCGATTTAAAGACCACCGCCTGCTGCGATGTCAGCGCGGTGCCGGATTGGCTGAAGCCGCTGTTAACCGAAATTAATCCGCAGGTGTTATCGCGCTACTACGGCTGCGGGCTGGTCTGCCCGCCGCTGCTCGAAGGTTGTCGCGTACTCGACCTGGGCTGTGGCTCGGGGCGCGATGTCTATGCCCTGGCGCAGCTAGTCGGTGCTAAGGGCGAGGTGATTGGCGTGGACATGACCGATGAGCAGCTCGCCGTCGCCCAGGAACACCAGGCCTGGCACGCCGAGAAGTTCGGTTTCGACAATGTCCGCTTTATAAAAGGCTACATCGAAAAACTTGATGAGCTTGATCTGCAGCCGGGCAGTTTCGATGTGATTGTTTCCAACTGCGTCATCAACCTGTCACCGGATAAGGCTGCGGTAATGCAGGGTATTCATCGGCTGTTAAAACCAGGTGGCGAGTTTTACTTTTCTGATGTTTATATCGACCGGCGCGCTCCAGAATCGGTGCGCAACGATTCGGTGCTTTACGGCGAATGCCTCGGCGGCGCACTTTACTGGAACGACTTTTTGCGCCTGGCCCACGGTGGCGGTTTTGCCGATCCGCGGCTAGTTGAAGATCGGCCGCTAGAGATTACCGATAATGAATTGTTGGCGCGCACCGGCAGGCTACAGTTTTTCTCCGCCACCTATCGATTGTTCAAGCTCGACGCCCTGGAAACCGCCTGCGAGGATTATGGTCAGGCGGTCATCTATCACGGCACCATCCCCAACCTGCCCCACGGTTTTCTGCTCGATGCCCATCACGACATCGAAACCGACCGCATATTCCCGGTGTGCGGTAACACCTGGCGCATGCTGCATGACACCCGCTTTGCCGATCATTTCACTTTCATCGGCGATTTCAGACAGCACTACGGCATTTTTGAAGGCTGTGGCACCGCCTTACCGTTTGCGAGTGAAGCTGCGACCGGTGATAAAGCAGCATGTTGCTGACAGCGGCTGAGGATCATCAACCAGATGAAGACAGTCGCCTGTCTGTTCTGGTGGTTTGTACCGGCAATTCCGCTCGCAGCATCATGGCTGAGGCGCTATTTAACTCGGTGGGCGCGGCTCTGTTTGTCGCTCACAGCGCCGGCAGTAAGCCGCTTGGCCGGGTTAATCCCCTTGCATTAGCGCAGATCGGCCGGCTGGAGTCGTTGCCCGGAGGTTACCGCAGCAAAAGCTGGCTGGAATTCACCCGCCCCATCGCCCCGAAATTTGATGTAATACTCACTGTTTGTGCTAATGCCCAGGCCGAAGCCTGCCCTATTTTTGCCGGTAATTACCAGCATGTGCACTGGGGTCTGCCGGACCCGGCGGCGGTAACTGAAGGGGTTGATGCCGCCTACCAGGCCTTTGCGGTCTGTTTTGCCGAACTCAGGGCGCGCGTCTGTCACCTGGTAGATAGCCGTCTTGGCAACCCAGAGCCGTTAACGACTATCAACATGATGAGGGAACTGGGGATACGCGGCGCGGAGCCTGGCCGGAGCCTTCGATGAAATCAACCCCCATTCGGCGAAATATCTGGCCATGACTGAGCTGCTGGAGATAGAACCTCAAATACGGCTGGCGGCATTTCTCGGCCTGTTTGCGGTAATGGCCGGGTGGGAAATAGCTGCGCCGCGACGGCCCCTATCCGTCAATAAAACTTACCGCTGGGCTAACAACCTGGGGTTGGTGGTGGCTAATAGTGTGCTGGTGCGGGCTATCTTTCCGACAGCAGCGGTAGGCGTTGCTGTGTTTGTTGAATCACGGGGCTGGGGGCTGCTCAACTGGCTTAATTGGCCTGGCGGGCTGTCTGTTCTCATCGGTATTGTGCTGCTCGATTTCGCCATTTGGGGACAGCATCTAATGTTGCATGCCGTGCCGGTTTTATGGCGCCTGCATCGAGTACACCACGCCGATCTGGACCTTGATGTGACCTCCGGATTGCGTTTTCACCCGGTTGAAATATTGCTGTCGATCTTGATCAAGGCCGGCATCATTCTGTTGCTCGGCCCGTCTGCGGTGGCCGTGCTGCTATTTGAAATCCTGCTAAACGCTACCTCTATGTTTAACCACAGCAATGTCCGTATACCAATTAACCTAGACCGGGCGCTGCGCTGGTTGATCGTGACGCCGGACATGCACCGGGTGCATCACTCCTGGTACCCGCAGGAGACCAACTCCAATTACGGATTCAACCTGCCCTGGTGGGATCGGCTGCTGGGCACCTATCGGCCTCAGCCACAGGACGGCCACCTGGCCATGACAATCGGCGTCAAGCAGTTTCGCCATCTCGGTGACCAGCGCCTTGACCACTTGTTGGTTCAGCCGTTTACCAATGGTGGCTAGGACTCACCCGCCTTTGACCTTTAACAACAACCAACGGAGTGTTGGCTAAAACAATTTTGCTGCCCAAGCAACTAGCAGGTTACAGGTCTTCGAGTGGCCAAAATCATTATCGAATCGGAGTAGGTTATGCACGCCACCCTGCCGTTACTTGAGCAGACGGATTTTCCAGCGATTCACCGCAGGCAGCTGAAGACCCTGCAGGTTAATCTTGGTTACCGCTGCAACCAGAGCTGCCTGCATTGTCATGTCAACGCCGGGCCAACCCGCACCGAGATGATGGATCGGCAAACCCTTGATCTGATCGTACCGGTACTGCGGGCGCGCAAAATTTCTACCCTCGATCTGACCGGTGGCGCACCTGAACTGCACGAAGGTTTTCGCGATCTGGTAGTTGCGGCCCGGACTGCCGGGGTTCACGTTATCGACCGCTGCAATCTCACCATTGTGTTCGAGCCAGGTCAGCAGAATTTGGCCGAATTTTTGGCGGCCCACCGGGTGGAAGTAGTCGCCTCGATGCCCTGTTATTCCCTGGAGAACGTCGATAAACAGCGCGGCAAGGGCGTGTTCGACAAGAGCATCGCCGCTCTGCAACAACTAAATGAATTGGGTTACGGGGTCAAGGATAGTGGTTTGATCCTTAATCTGGTCTACAACCCACAAGGGCCAGTGCTGCCGTCGGACCAGCACGCGTTAACCGCTGATTACAAACGCCAGTTGCGTAACCATTTTGGTATCGAATTTAATGGGTTGTTTGTATTGACCAATATGCCTATTAAGCGCTTCGGCTCCACGCTGGTCTCCAAAGGCCAATTTCATGGCTACATGAACCTGCTGAAGACAAATCATCAACCGCGTAACCTGGATCAGGTGATGTGCCGATCGCTGGTTAGCGTTGACTGGCAAGGTGATCTGTACGACTGCGACTTCAATCAACAGCTTGGCTTGAAGATTGTGGGTCAGGCACGACCACATCTGCGTGACTTGCTGACCGGCGATATTGATGGCAACCCCATCAGCGTTGCCAATCACTGCTACGGTTGCACCGCTGGCAACGGTAGCAGTTGTGGCGGAGCACTGTAGAGCGACACCCCGATGAAGAAATTATCTTTATTGTTGGTGATTGTGCTGCTGGTAGTAGGGTTTTTCTTGTTCGACCTACATCAGCTGCTAACACTAGATGGCATCAAAACGGGTTTAGTGCAGTTCGAAGCCTGGCGCAGCGCTGATCCTCTACTGGTGGGGGGTTCCTTTTTTCTGATTTATGTCGTCATCACTGCTCTTTCCCTGCCCGGCGCGCTACTCATGACCCTAACTGGGGGGGCCTTGTTTGGGCTGCTGTGGGGCACTGTGATCGTCTCTTTTGCCAGTTCGGCCGGAGCTACGTTGGCGTTTCTGGTGTCCCGCTATTTACTCCGTGATAGCGTGCAAAGCCGCTTTGGCGAGCGTATCAAAGCCATTAATGAAGGGGTGGAAAAGGACGGGGCTTTCTACCTGTTCACATTACGGCTGGTACCGCTATTTCCTTTTTTTCTGATTAACCTGCTGATGGGGCTAACCCCCATGCGCGCCGTTACCTTTTACTGGATCAGTCAGCTGGGCATGCTGGCTGGCACCGTGGTCTATATAAACGCCGGTACTCAATTGGCGCAGCTGGAGAGTCTGGCAGGCGTCCTCTCGCCTGAGTTGCTGCTCTCCTTTGCGCTGCTGGGAATATTTCCGTTATTGGCCAAAAAAATGGTTGCCGGCGTACAGCGGCGCCGAATTTACGCGCCCTGGCGGCAACCCGCTAAATTTGACCGCAACCTGATTGTGATTGGCGCGGGGGCCGGTGGTTTGGTGGCGGCTTACATCGCCGCTACGGTTAAGGCGAAAGTGACTCTGATTGAAGCCGAAAAAATGGGCGGCGACTGTCTTAACTACGGGTGTGTACCCAGCAAGGCGCTGATTAAAAGTGCCAAACTGGCCAAACAGATGCGCACCGCTGGCCGCTATGGCCTGGAAAACCGCGAACCTATTTTCTCGTTCCGCAAAGTCATGCAGCGTGTTCACGATGTGATCGCCGCCGTCGAACCCCACGATAGTGTCGAGCGTTATACAGAGTTGGGAGTTGAGGTGTTACCGGGCTACGCCCGCCTGATCGATCCCTGGACAGTGGAAGTGCAGCTCAACAATGGCGACACCCGGCAGTTAACCAGCCGCGCAGTGATTATCGCCACCGGCGCACAGCCTATTGTGCCGCCCTTGCCGGGGCTCGACGAGGTCGGCTATGTCACCAGCGATACCCTGTGGGAGCAATTTGCCCAGCTGGATGATGTGCCCCAGCGACTATTGGTGCTTGGCGGTGGTCCGATCGGCTGCGAGCTCGCCCAGTGTTTTGCCCGCCTGGGTAGTGAGGTTACCCAGATTCAGCGAGGACCCCGAATCATGCCCCGCG